>Ga0190266_10000001_pt1 | contig 71253 bp, 119 predicted proteins | sample Popmic220T_FD_132448 | JGI IMG/M metagenome (GOLD analysis project Ga0190266, IMG submission 132448) | Populus adjacent soil microbial communities from riparian zone of Indian Creek, Utah, USA - 220 T | ecosystem: Environmental > Terrestrial > Soil > Riparian zone | place: USA: Utah...
GATAATTGAATTCGATAACGAATTGGGCCCAGCTTTAGAATGTAAGTCAAGTATTACAGACATAAGACCTTGTATATTTTCATCACGACTATTTGTAAATCTCCTTATCAATCCACCAAATTCTGCCATAACTTGAGCAAACGATGTTCGTGCCGGATTGAAATGTTTTACAAGACCCTGTCCACTTGCAAAATGTCCAAAATGAAAGAAGTCTTTAAACATAGGGAATTTCTGTCCGCAGACTTCAATCAATCTAGAAATACCTTTTTGCATCTCATCCTTGCCCATTCCTGATGGAGCAACAACAAGATTATAAGTATTCAATCCAGACGAGGTAGATGTATTCCAAGCCCTTCCACAGATAGCTGATACCACAGTTATCGCAGCCGCTACAGAAAATTCAACATTAGGATAAATCGAACCACGATAAAAATAATGTGCTAGATATCCAAGTCCCCCGGGAGGAAATTTAATCTGCCAATCTTCTTCCTCTTCTTTCCGAAGTGGAGGCTCAACGTCAACACTGTAACTAATTGTCTGCGGAGAAGGATCAAATGCAATCGTTCCATCAGCAGTACGCAGAGCCTGCTCAGCATCATATTTGGCAGCTATAGCTTCAGAGCTACGTTTACCTGCTTCAATATCCACAAGTTCATTCTGACGGATATAACGAGCATGACGCAGGGTACGCAAAATATAATCTATTCTATTTGCCTTAGTCCGTTTCCCAAGTCCAGATTGACGGAACAAACGTTTAACTTGTTCATTCGAAGGAGTGAAACGAACAAGGTACACCATTAAATCTAGATCGCCTTCTGACTGCGACGGGTGCTCGAGTTCACGCCACATGCCCTGCCAAAGCATCTTTGCGTCTTCAATCTCCCATAGTTTGCGTCCAACGTCTTCGTCAGTTTCAATTTGTGGAAGTTCCTCAAGAATGATTTCGCTGTAGTCTGCAGACATAGGCATCTGACTAATCATCTTAGTCAATTTGTCTTGTCTAAATTCTAATTGCTCTTTCAAATGCAGAACGTTGCCAGTACAGATCATAAATCTATTCTGGCTGTAAATTTCTACACCATCGCGCCTCCGGCCGAGTCCAATGCTCCCCTTACACCAGACGTGAATTCCATGCCCGCCAATTGACTTCTCAGTATAGCTATCGAACGAATGAACTATACTATCATATAGGTCTAGAGCTACCTTTGTAGTGTTGGGCTTTACATCAAGATCAATGCAAGTAATATCCTCACCTTCCATAAGAACGAAACCAATTGCGAGATTGTGTGTAAGGGCTATAGTTGTCGCTTCTTCAAACGACATCCATTGTGAGCTAAGGTGCTTCGAAACAGAAGCATTATAGAATTGATTGTTTTTATGAAAAAGCGGATTCTTATTTCCAGGATTTGCAACGAGCCACTGCTTCTTTAACCGAAGCTCCATGGGGAGATTTCGCCATTGGAGCAGCCGAGGGTCGTCGGTCATCGAAGGGCTCCGTTGGGCAGATATTTAAGGTATAGAGAAGGCAGGGAAGGCATTTAGTGTAGCACGAATAACCAGGGTGGTCAAGCTACTAAATGTAGTGGTCAACCGTTTAGACAATCACAAGTGATTTCAACCAGTTAGCAGTTGTTTCTGCCAGCGGCCAAGTTCGTTGCTACTCGTAGAAATTTTGATACTATGCTCGTCATTAAGCACTTTCATAATTGATTGACGAAGTGTTAGAATGGTTGTAGTGTCACGCGGGCTACCTGCCGCTTCCCACATCTCAGTTGCAACACGATGAATCGTTGGTCCGACCGAACCTCTTCGTGCATTCGGTAACTGGATAGGTTTAGGTGGAGGTGGAGTGCTGACTGTAGCTAGCACTGGGATTAGTTGCGGGAGCTTGTTGGGTTCGAGGCGTAAGCTCGCAGCAAGAAAGTTTCGAATCCGTATTCGTAGAGATAGAATTGCATTATCATCCATCTTAGTTGGACCAAGGGGTGGATCCATCTTTAACCAATGATAAAGACGACGTAGATTCATCTCATGCCAAGCTTTGCGGGAACCAAGGAACAGAGGATCATCTATTCCTTCGATTCGAAAGCTCCAGACATGCTTAAGATGCGGGGGAAGGGTCTCTTCATCGAAGAGTAATTCCTGAGCAGTAGCAGCCGTGTGCAGGATTGTTATGTGAGTCATATCAAATAAGAACTTCATACTCAATCCCCCAAAGAGTCATCCTTCTTAGGCATCGCAGACATCATAGCATTGAATACTGCTGTGCGAGCCGGATGTGTGACATCGATACCATATTCGCGCATGATCTCGTTAGCACGTTTGAGACCGAGGACGTAGCCGTGCTCGCGACCCGTGTTGACGAGATCGTCTGCGAAGGTTTTGAGATCCATCACAGCACCTCGCAATCAATGAGAATGACTTTTATAGTCTTGCCCGATTTGTCAAGTTTGACATGAGCAATCGCGCGTTCGATGCTCACTGGATTGCCAGTCAGAACGGGTGTAACATTGAATCTACGCTTGGTGGTTTTGATTACATCGCCATAGCGATCACCCATCATCCATCTGTCTGTGTAGGCTGGTATCTGTACTCTCATGTCTCTCTCCTGTTAAGTTAATGCGGGAGTTGGTGACCTTGTACGGAGCTATGACTTGCCCACGAAGAACCGCAGGTCACCTTTCTGAAAGCCGACTCTCCCGCTAACCGACCGAAAGTACCTCTTCGTGGGTAGCTAGATAACTTTCTCTGCTCTAACTTCTGCAGATTCTTTGCCGTTCCCGAACGTATTCATCCAGGCAGTTAAGATCTTACGGGCGTCTCCCTTTGGGATCTTAAAAGCTTTTCCAAGATACTCACCAGCGCCGAACATATTTGTGGCGCCGGATTCGCGCAGGGCATCCAGGAATTTAAAGTAGGTTATCCAGTCGTCTTTGTGAATCATATTCTTTCCTTTCTGACAGCTTGTTCACCAACCGACCAACCGAAGGATGACCACCTATCCATTGTTGGTTCTCTGTACGAGTGCAACATCACCGAGCGACGGTGTCTATCTGGAGAGGCGCTACGGTCGCTGTAGCTCCATGAAAGATTAGATGCGCTTTCTGAATCCGTAGGCCACGCTTGATCATAACGCAGCATGTCGAATGGAAAAGTTCCAGACCCAGTGACCCAATAAGTATATCGTTTCCTGGGTCGCATCTCAGTATGAAGCTTCTCTTCATTGAAACGTCCTATCATAGCCGAGTCCTTTCTCTGGTCGAGTTAATGGCCGAGTCTTTGGCCGAGTTATCTTTCGGTCGTCGAGTCTTTAGCCAGCCGCCGAGTCTTTCTTCGGTAGCAATCTCCGAGCAGTCTGCTCGGTTATGGACGCAGCAAACCCCTCTTTTTTCCAAAGCGCAAGAGTGGCTCGTGCTAGTGTGATGCTTCGGAATTTAGCTTCGGCAATAGGAGCAATGTTGTCTGCATTCTTTACCTTAGCTATAACGGTGATTGGAAAACTCATTGCGATTCTCCGTTGTATTCCAATGCAGCTATAATATAGCACAGATTTAGGTTCGATGCAACTATCATTTGTTTTTCAGAGGTGCTATCTTGCCGCGCCAACGCCGCGCCGAAAAAGTATATATGTTGTCAGCTTCTCGCCGACGTCTCGCCGGTGCGCCTCCGCGCCCCCCTAAAAGTTTTCGTACCGATTTCGAAAATTGCCATACCGGCTGCTCGGTCTCGGGCTCTCCGGCTCACGGTCTGAGGTCGATTCTCTCCAGCCGCATCATCTTCTGCGTCCTGCTCGGGATCATTTCACTTCCAAGTTCCATTGTTCTACGGAGTTGAGATAGCAGGATGCGTTCCTGAATCCCAATCCCCGCCAATCCATGCACTTCAATCCCAGTTCAGCGATGGCAGTCATGGGATCGGTACTCCGCCAGCGAGTGAAACACGCGCCCTGCGAATCGTACACCTCGACAAGATAGTCATTCATTTGTCTTTCTCCATTTCTATCATTGTCTTGATCATTGCCCTTAGATTAGGGTCAGTGAGTTCTGCGATCTCGTACACATCCATTCCACGGTCGAGAAGCATCTCAACCATCAGTGGGCGACTGAGAGGCAAATCGCGTTCAATTGCGCGACGATGTAGAACCCGGAACTCAACCATTTCCTTTTCGCTAAGTTCATCAGGAGTCTTGCCTTCATAGCGAGCGAGCAACGTTGCATATCGTTGATCGCGAGTGATTTGAAAGGTTCTCATTTGTCCTCTCCCGATGTCAGTTTGTTGGAACACACAATGCGGTGGAGTTGTTCTTCTCGTACTCTTTGACCTTCAACAGCATCAGCTACGCCTTGCTGATAGCCCTCATTGTAGGAGTTGCCTCGCAGAGCGAGTGCCCAGGTGGCAACCACTTCCGCAAGTTTCTCGTCGACATCCTTGCCGAGCATTTCGTACACACCCTCAACGAAGGCTTCAACCTCCTCCTCTTCCGGGCTGTTACCCGGAAGCATGGAAGTGGACACGCCCGGGGGCAAGTCCCATCCGAATATTGATCTAACCATTGCAGTACCATCCTTTCCCAGTGTTTAGATTACCAGTTGAGTTACCGTCTGCGTCGATAACCCCGGCGCAAACCATGCACTCAGACCACCAATGCCCGTTCTCATCCGCAACCTTATAGGGTCGGATCATCCAACGAGCTTCGACAATTGGCTTCCCCATGGAACTCGCTGTGAGTTCCGTGTGGCCCTTGGGACATCTGATCCCAAGATCATCTACGTGGTGCATTATTTCTTCTCCGTTGGGTATTCGCCGCAGTGGCGGCATTGAGTAGCCACAAACGGCTCGCCTGTCTCGTGATCGTAGTCAGTGTAGTCATGGAACTCATGCTTGGCACAGTGCCAATCAGTACCATCAAACACTTGCGGATAAGCGGGCCCGTTTTCAGGATCGTTGCCCGGGTAGCGCATCACAGGTTTGTTAGTCATTAGTATTTTCCTCCGTTGAGATAATTGACGTACCTTGCCGCAGCTTCTTCGTTGTTGAAGTCTTTCATCGGAACCCATGTGTGGTGAGATGCACCGTTATCTTCACCAACGAGCTTGTAATGCCCGACAGTCCAGAGCGGTTCATTCCTATTCTTAATGAAAGTGTGCATAGCCTACTTCCGTTTCGTGCGGGATTGCACGCTCATGTCCCGCCAAGTGTGACGGGACATGCACTTGCAATCAACCGGGATAGGGAGCAGCTACTTGAATAGCTATCTCCCCCGCGGTGCGTGTGTCAAATCCCGCATCAACTATAGCGTCGAATGCGAGAGTGTACGCTTCTTCGTGGAGATCGCTGTTTTCATCAGCAACGTCTCCGATGTGCCGCTCAACTGCGGCTGTGGCGAGCTTCACCATTTCTTCGTGGGACATTGTGCTAACCCCCGAACGAGCTTTCGTAATCGTCGTATTGTTCGTCGCGGGACATGCGATCGTTGTCACGCTCGCTGCTCTCACCGTTTTCGTTCCAGCGGGAAGTGTCCCCGTCGGTGTCCCAGGGCTCAATTGAGTGCTGGAATCGTACGATCCGCTTGGCATACGCCACTTCAGCGGCTGCAAGTCCGAGACAGTAGCATCCTTCGTGGAAGCCCCCATCCTGTGCGTTAAAGAAGTGAACAACGTAGGGATGATGTCCGGAGATTTTGCACATCGTTACCGCTCCGGGGGCTTGGATGCCGTCTCCTTGAACGGCTATGGATTTCAGTAGCCCCCATCCCTTGCGAGATGCCTCGTGAGCCGGATCGTAAAGATCCTTTGGGGCAGCGTTTGCTTCTGCCCAATCGCCGTGATCTGTTGACATTAACGTGCATCCTTCTTGTGAATTTTAATGTGCTGGTGCAGTTTTCCGGCAGTGAACGTCTTATCGCAGATGGGGCACTTGCACCAAACGCGCTTCGCATCCTGGTTAACGCCAGGAATCTTAGCATCGACCCAGACTGTAACGTTGCCGATTTGCTGCGGGGGCAACCCTTCAGCGGGAAGATGCTTTGTGGTGCTCAGACCGAGCGCCGTGTAGAGGTCTTGCCAGTGCATATTCTGCGTGTGTCCCTCGTGATAGGGATTGTCGCGACGCAGGTTGTTTAGAACTATCATAACTAACCCTTTCTGTTTGCTTGCCTTGTCTTACAGACAAGTATAGCACAGATGCCGTGCTGAGCACAAGGGCCCCGCACGACATCCGCACCATTCCGGTGGGCTACTTGCTCAAGCACTCAATAATGAATGTTTGACGGAAGCCCCGGGGCCTGGAGACTTTGTATCCCTCCGGCGCCGCGTCCTTGTCAGCCTTGTTCTTCTCGCGGTAGGCGGATTCACAGGCCTTCAGCTTCTCGGCACTGATTTCCGCTGCGTAAGCCTCAGGAACTCCGAGGATAGCAGCGGTAACGATAGAGATCAGTAGCTTCTTCATTTTAGTACTCCGTTGTCGTGCAGGATGCACGCTCATGGAGCGCCACAAGGACGCTCCATGCACTTGCATCATTCTGGATAGTCGTCGTATTTTCCATTGGAACCAACTAGGTTGTCAACCAGTGCAACCCAATCAGCCTTAGTCTCGCTGTAGCGTCCATCTTCATCCTGCCAGCAGCGACCCAAAGGATCGTTGACGTTCGTGTGAGAGCCGCTGTGGTGTGCGTGAAGTGTACAACCTCTCAGGTTGAATTTAACGTGTGAACACACGTCAGGGGATTTGGGTCCAGCGTACCAGCCCATTTTATTTCTCCTCAAGGTTGAAAGGCTGCGTTGCTTGAGCAAGCCTCTCATCTAACACAGGACGAAATGCACAGTGCAGATCATCCAGTTCATCGGGATCTTCTACCTCGCTCCCATCTGCGTTTGTGTACATGAGATTGTCTGCTTCATTATTTTCATCGATAATGAAGCTAGCGAGATATTCTTTGCTTCGCCAGCTGATTTTGACTTTCCCGCTCATTTACTTTCCCTCTGCGTACACTGGGTTAATTGCGATGTCGAAGCACATGGGGAGTTCCCCGTTTACTTCAAACTCGCTCTTGCGGATGTATATGGGAGTTACCGCCGGCTTCTTAACTGGCTGCAAATCCCCATCCACTTCAGCATACTCAGCAAGCGTCTTGTGCTGCTTAGTGAGATGCATTGTGATTGTCCGAATGTTTGGACCTTCCAGAGTGACTTGATTCATGTGGGTAAGCTTTCTGTGTTTACGGTGAACTGAACTGCTTCGTCTGCAGTGACGATGTACGGGACTTCTTTGAGAACCAGCTGCGTTGCGGCTTCAATAGGGATGCCCCAACCGCCGGAGATTACAAAGATCATTTTCTTGCGATCTTTGCGGAACTGCGCCCCGTTGATTGCCCAGCGGACAATCCCGGGGGCACAGAAGAGCGAAGTAGATCCTAGCGTGTACGTTTTCATGTTGTAGTCCTTCTCGTGCGATATTGCACGCTCAAGCACCACAACGGATTGTGGTGCTTGCACTTGCAATCCGCTAGTCTTTCCTAGTGCCGTAGATTTCGTTAGTGAGCGCGATCCGGAGATCGTTCATCATCGCGCGGGTTTCCGCTATGAGCTCAGGGGTGATTTGCTTCCCTTCCTCAATGTCGGACAGTATGCGGTTAACAACCGTTGTGGTGATGTTCGTGCCATACTTGGCAGCGTATGCTGAGATGCTTCGCATTTAAAGCTCCACGATTTTGGTTCTGCAGTCGCTTGGCGGCCAGTGCTGCTCAGCGAAAGCAGCAGCGGCGGCGTAGGTTTCAAACGTTTTGATTTGCTCGGCGTTTCGCCCAGCGTTGCGTTCGTCATAAACGAACGTAGGTCCGAAGGACGAAAGTACAGTGATCATCCACATGCTACTTGCTCTCGTCCAAACGCAGCGCGAGGGTGACTTTGTTCATTGCTTCCTCGGCGGACAACAGCCCGTCAAGGTATTGCATAGCAATGTCACTAACTTCGTTGATTTGGTTTTCAAGTGACTGCACTTGGACTGCCCATTGCTGGGCTTCTGCCCTCTCGAGGGGTGATTTAACTGTCATCTGCTTAGCCTTTCTTTGCTGGTGGAATGAGCCGCACGAACTTAGTGTGGCTCGGGGTGTACTGGGCGTGAACGAACTTGGCACCACATGGGGCGTGTTCGGGCTCATACAGACCCGCTGGACGCAGGGAATACCCCTGAGCCAGTAGCTGAATGATTTCCTTGCGTCCTATGGTTTGGTACTTTGTCATTCCCGTCCTTTTGCGTGTTGGGTGTTCCCATCCAACCTGCGCAAAGCGCAGCTTAACACAGATTTTGGGAAGATGCAAGTGCCTAGGTGGGTAGAGGTGGATGAGGGTGTTCAAACGTGGGAGGGCGAGTTTGTGAGTAGGGTTGGTTACATTCGGATAATGCTGCGATGCAGCAACCTTTTATTTGGCAATTTTGGGGTGAAAAATTTAGGTTGATGTGTGCGAGAATTATTTTTCGCCGGGGGGGGGGGTTTAAGGGGGGAGTCATCTGGGAGTAAAAACGTGGGCCTCATGAGATGTGTAGAAGACCAGATGAGGGGGTATAAGGCTCTTACTACTATTCTATATATTCTATTATATATTCTTTATATAGAACAACCACTTAGTATGGAAAAATCTGTATTCTTGCGACCTTTATCGCTATAATGTGCGAGTCTTTTGTCGTTTTCAATCGTTTATATCAGAAATAAACTTTTTTTATTTCGCCCCTTGCGCTCAACAAATTCTTATGCTAGGCTCTGTACGAGTTAAGAGGTCGAGTTCAATGTTCCGGCCGAGTTGATGGTCGAGTTGACAGCCGAGTCTTTCTTCGGCTCGAGTTCTTAGCCGGTCGAGTTCGAAGCCGGTTTGCTTTTCTGCTGCGCTGTTTGACATTGTGAAAGGTTACAGTCTGCCGCTGCCACGCGGCGAGATTGATGCTAGGGCCACCTATGGCGAGATTTATCCCAGACAGAGCGATGCATAGCCTCACGATGTAACATCCAGAGGCGCAAAGCAGCGGCTGAGATGAAACCGCCATTGTGGTGTTCACGCGAGCGCGCCGATATATAAGTATATGCGTCGGCCTCGAGAAAATCTTGATTTTCGATCTCGAAGGACTTCTTGAGAACTCCTTCTCAATTGAAATCAGTCACCATCGAAGTCAGCAAATCCGCGCGCCTCCCTATATATACACATCCGCCTCCGCGCGCCGGCGTATATATATTTTCGTTCTCGAGGCTCGAACCTCAAGATCGACTTTCGGATCGGTACCGGCCTCGCGAGGCGGTGTCGCGAGAAAGTGACACGAAGATCGGACAACTCGATTTCGGGCGACAGCGACTTTCACGTGTCCGCTAGGCCCGACTCGAAATTTTGGCGAGAGGCGAACCGCTTCGGGGCTGCGGGCGGCGCGCCTCGGGCGTGGGTCGGGTGGCCGAAGCTTGAGAGCCGGGCTGTGCCTCGACTCGCCCGAAATCGACGTGCGTCGAGATGTGGGCCTTTGCCGACTGGTGTCGGAGATGGGCGACCGGCTTGGAGTCGGGAGCGATGCAAGACACGCTTGTCAGCCATACCTTGACATTCACCTGAAAATATCGCATGGTGCGCGTGCCGGCGCACCGCCGGTTTCAAAGGGGTTGCAAATGAGCGACAAAGTGAAAAAAGTTGAACTGTTGATTTCGGGCGACACCATTTTCGTGCGGCTAGACGACGACTGTGTCGCCGAAATCGAAAAGGCGAAGTGCGAGGTGCAATTCGGCGACGGGGTGACGCAAGTTGTCATTTCGACGACGGCAACCGATTAGCCGCTAGTCACAAAAAAGCGACCCCCTTTCGGGGGTCGCCGGTTTGCCGCGAGGGATTATCGGTTGTCAGCGGCCTCGCAGAACTCTTGCTGAACGGCTTCCAATTCCCCGTCGGTGGAGTTCGTTGCTCCGTAGGCGTCGCCGAGTCGCCGAAGGACGACGTTGTAGATTCGCCGCTCTTTCTTGCGGAGCCGCCGCCGAGCGGCAACCGTCTCTTCGAACGGGTTGAACTCCGTGCAGACATCGGCGACAACCGCCGCCTGCACTCGGTTCGGCGCAGCGAACAGGGCGAGCACCGCTCGATCCACAAGCGGCTCCGCTGCCGCCGGCAGAGTGCCGGCGAACAGCGCGAGGGCGACCAGGGTGCGCTTCACTTGCGCACCCAATCGAAGACAACTCGGTAACCGAACTCGGTCATCAGCAGCTGAAGCTGAACCGCTTGCGGCCAGCTGGTGCAAGTGAACATGCACCGGCCGGTTTCGAGGTTGATAAGTTTGACGCGCATGACGTGTACTTTCTGTTGAGAGGTGAAAAATGGGGGTTGCCGGTTGGCAACCCCCTTGTCGCTTACTTGCGACCGTGGTACTTTCTCCAGGCGTAGAATTCCTGGCTGGCGTTAGACACGTTCCAGTTGTGCTCTACGGCGTGGGCACGGAGCGCGGCGACTGTGGGGTGAGCCCCTGACGCGAGTAAGTTGTCACAGGCATTCCACACTTGCCAGCACTTGCCCCCCTCTCTGGGGTACTTTTTGACTTTGGCGGGGGCAGCGGGTGGGGCAACAATGGGACCCAACGCCTCCGTGTCCGAATCCGTGGGGGCAACTTCCGCAACAACTTCCGCGGCGGGGGCCTCAACGGCAGAGACAACTTGCGCAACATCCGACTCAACGACGGGGGCTGACGCAGCGACAGACTGAGACTTACGTGACTTTTTAGACATAACTAGCCTACTTTCTTTTTTTAGGCGTGAAACACGCTAGCGGCGCTAGCGCGACAGAAGCACTTGCTTCCATGCCTAAACTTGTAAGGCAAAAAGCGGGCGGATGCACATGTTATTTTTGCATAGCAGCTATGCAGATGGACCCCCCGGGGTGACAACTAAACCGCGTCCGGCAGTTGTCGCCGGCGGCGTACCACATTCGAGCCTTCCCAAAAAACCATTCGGTCATCTAAAACCGACTTAAAATCTCAGATCGAGCGTTTTACGAAATCTGGTTCTCTCATCACAAACGGGGCACACCACAATGGACTACCTTATCTTACGTTGCCACCCACGCGATACCCTTCCCCTCCAAGCTGCCCACCCCAAACTCGAACTCCTCTGCCCCACTACGACTCTCCAAGTCCGCCGTGGTCCATCCCGCCAACGTACTACCCTCACCATCCCCATTCTCCCCTCCTTCCTCTTCTTCCCTCTCCCCAACCAACTCCCTTCCCGCCTTCCCTCCCGTCTCCACCTTATGAAACGCCCTTTCTCCCACTCCGTTTACGCCACATGCACCCTTAACGAAATCTCTGTCATGGTTACACATTACAGCACTCTTACCCCTAACACAGACTCCCCTTTCACCCCAGGCTCCAAAGTTAGAGTTACTGATGGCCTCCTTTGTGGCGTAACTGGAACCATTACGAATATTAGGACAAACGGAGATATCACATTGAAAATCCAAGAACATTTAGGATGGCAAATTAATACTTGCATCGTAAATGCTTCTGTGTTACGCTGCCTTTAGTAGCTCTAGCGTCATGCTTTGTAGTAACTGACTTGCGGTGAGTAGTGGATTTGTTCACACACCGCTTAGCTTCCGGATCTCTGCATCCCCGATTCCCTGATGCAGTCATTCGGAAGCACAGTTAAAGTCGTGCCTTCTTCCCTCCGGTGGATAGTACGACTTTAGTAACTGGGTTTGGCGACTCCCGTCTACCTACCCAGCGCGGGGACGGACTTCTACTCCGTTGGACGTCCCCGCATTTTTCTCCATGCTCAGACTACGCCTACTCGACAGCGACCCGCGCCTTAAGACTGCCTTTGACCTCCCCCGGTTCTAGGCAGTCTTTTTTTGTGACTATATATCAGTATGAACACGCAAGTTTACATCCCTCCCGTTAATCTGACTGCTGAGCTACAAAAGGCTCATCTTCAGAACACACTCACTGCTGATCAACATGCTGATTTGCGTACCCTTATATTAGATGCAGCGGCAGCGATTGGTTTTGATGGTAATGGGAGAGAGGGTCTTCTTGGCTATCTGAAGTACGCTGCGAGCACCTATCCTAAGCAGTACATGGCGCTGATCTCTAAGGTGATGCCTCTCCAGGTTGATTCCAAATCTACCATTAACGTGATCGAGCATGTGAATATCGTTAGCGTTCCCGCTGATAGATATATGCCACCACAATCCACTACCCAAGGTCCTACGATTGATCACGTCCCCACTCCCGAATCCGTTCAGACGATTGAGGATCTCCTCAAAAATCCTACCCCTGTGAAACTTGACGAAACCGCTTGACCCACACTTGACCCACAACAGAAGGACACACTACCGATGAAGAAGCTATTGCTGGCGACTGCCCTTTCACTTGCGCTTGCCAGCGGCGCAATCCACAACGCGAAAGCCGACATTCTTGGTGGGATTGACTGGACTCTTGCTGGTGCTGATGTTCTGACTGTCAGTCCAACGGCGCCTGGACAGCAAGTCACGAACTTGCCCTGCTTGATTTGTGGTGCGAACCAACCACAGCAGCCTGCCAACTTTGGTTACAATTTGTTCGGGAACACGGGCAACCTGAGCACGGTTCCGTTCTTCTCGACGTCAGTTGTAGGCGGTTCGCTTGGTCCTGATGTGTATGGGGGTGTGACGTCTGGTTATTCGATTGCTGCTGGTTCGCCCTTCCTCACTGCACTCGGTGGCAATCTGACGTTCTCCGTCGGCGTGGACAGCAACCAGGCTGGCGGCGATACTCAGGTGCTGGAATCGTTCTGGTTTTTGAACTTCACAACCCAGACTGTCCTGGCGGTGTTCAGTCCCGGTCCAGGTGGCTACAACATCGACCCGCTCAACAATGGAACCGGGTTTCCTGATTATACAATCTCTGGCTTTGATCTATCCGGTGTCAACGTTGGGGACCAGATCGGCTTTTTCGCACGCATTACCAATGCGAACGATGGACCCGACTCGTTCTTCTTGCTGCCACAAGCAGTTCCCGGCCCTCTGGTTGGAGCTGGTTTGCCTGGGATTGCTGCTGCCTTGATGGCGTTGTTTGGCTTCCATCGCCTCCGTCGGCGCCGTGCGCTTGCGTAAATGCGGCCTCTGCTCACCGAGGCTGAGAAAGCTGAACGCCGGCGGGCCTTACAAGTCCGCTGGCGTAAACGCCATCCTAACTACCACAAGCTCTGGCAGATAATGAATCGGGACTACGTCGCACAGAAGAAACGACTCTGGCGAGCAGAACGATATAGATTAGGGTTGCCAGTATGAACGACAAGTTCGAGCAATACCAGCGTACTCAGATCGCAGAGATGCGGCCTTACGAAGAAGGCGAGAGTATGCGTTCTATCAGTATCAGCGAGGCTGACGCCAATAATGGCTCGCCCAAGGCTGGTGATATGATTGCTCGCAACCCCAAGAACCATCACGATCAATGGTTGGTTGCGAAGCAATACTTCGAGGACAACTTCGAGCGAATCTAATGAATTCAATGCCGCTTGAGAATCCGTCGCGCCGAATCGGTGCACCCCGTGAATGGGATCATTCCCAAGCTGGTTTATGCCACACCCTGGAAGTGTGGGATCAAGATGGTTATATGATATCTGCATGGCAACCTAGTCCTTCCGAGTTGAAGCAGATAAATGAGGGTCACCCGATACTGTTATGGATATCTGGTACCGTTCATCCCGTAGTTAGCCTAACCGTTGCTAGTCCTACTGAAATAGAAGGAGATAAGCTATGAATGCAAGACTCGCGCTTTGTTTGGTACTTCAAGAAATTGGTGGTCCTATCGATCCTGGCTTTGGAAACATTGGCGGGATTGGTGGGGGCCCTGGGATTGGCAATCAGTTGCCGTGGGGACCTGGTCATCCATCACAGGGACTCCCTGGACAAGGTGGACATCCCTCACAAGGACTGCCGGGTGGCGGACACATTAGCGGTCAGCCAATCCCCGGTGGTGGCTATCTGCCATCGCATCCGATCTATCGCCCGGACAAACCAACACCTCCGGGCCAGCCAACACCTGGCGCAGGCTTGTGGGTTGTGGCGTATCTGCCTGATAAGGGTCTGCACTGGGTTTCAATCACTCCTGGCGTTCCCGAGAAACCACAGCCGGTACCACCGGGCATTGACAACACGCTTCCGACTGTGCCAGTCAATCCCGACAATACGTTGCCTCCGACTGCAACACCTAAGGCCTAATGCGCTTTCGTCCTGGCGATATACCTGTAGGAGATCCAACCACTCCCAACACCCCCGTAGAGTGGACAGACAACTGGCTATCTAATTTGATGGCTTGGGTTTCCTACAGGTTCCTTTCTAAATGGTGCCAGAGCGAAGATCACTGGACGTCTCTTACTACCCAGTATCTGTTTACGGATTGTCCATGCTGTCTCCTGTTCAGAGGTATCACAGTTGGCTTAATAGTAGGCCTGGTGGTGTCTGGTTTGGTGTGTATCTTAGCTTTCTGGTTGCTCTGGTGGTCTGGACTTTAGCCTTCTACCTGATATTCGAATGATACCACAAAAGAAAGCCCAGCTAGATCTTCACCTCGGCGAGAAGTTTGTTCAGAATCTGTGGACTCCTGCTCGACATCACGCTCTCTTTGGTGGGCGAGGCTCTGCTAAGTCCTGGTCCGTTGCTAGCTTCATAACAATCGTTGGCGCCCAGGAAAAGAAAAAGATTGTTTGTGCTCGTCAGTTCCAGAACAGTATTCGCGACAGCTCTAAAGCACTTATTGAGAAGAGAATCTCTACCCTTGGTTTTGATGGGCACTACAAAGTAACGGATCAATACATCACTCATGTTGAAACTAAGACTGAAATCTCTTTTGTGGGCCTCGAGCGCAACATTGACAGCATACGTTCTCTCGAAGGTGCTGATATTGTATGGGTAGAAGAAGCGAGGACGATTCGTGCCAAGTCGATGGAAGTGCTTCTGCCCACAGTGCGTTCTCCCGGCAGTTTCTTCATCTGGACTTGGAACCCCGAAAAGCCCGACGACCCTGTCGATTACTACTTTCGCAACACGAAAGTCGGTCCGCCACCCCGTTCCCTTGTCACGTTCGTCGACTGTGCCGATAACCCGTATTTCTATCAGACCGAGTTGCCGGAAGAGCGAGACACACTAAAGCGAGGCAATTTCGAACGATATAAGCATGTGTGGCTTGGTGGTTACGATACGGCTGCTGACTCCAAGGTCTTCCCGAACTGTACCACAGGAACCTGCTTAGTACCAGTAGATTGTCCGCCGCGATACGGGATGGACTTTGGCTTCGGGACTGATCCTAGCTTCGTTGTCAAGATATATTTAATCGAAGCCATTAAGACAATCTATATCGCAGCCGAGGCTTCGGGCCGCGTGCCAATGGATCAGCTTCCGGTACTCTTGCTTTCCGTGTTGGATAACAGTAACGATCTAGTCAAGGCGGATTCTAGTCAACCTGGCACGATTGAGTTTCTACAGACTCGTGGTTTTCCAAATTTGGTTGGAGCTAAGAAGGGTCCTGGATCTGTTAAGTCCGGCATTAACTTTATGTCCGGGTATAAGATTGTGATCCACCCGCAATGTGAGATGATGCGGGATGAGGCGCGTCTTTACTCGTTTATGACTGATAGACTCTCCGGTAAGGTACTTCCTGGTCGAGTTCCTGTTGATGCAAACAACCACGGTTGGGATGCAAGTCGTTACGCTCTTGAAGATGCCATTGCCCAACCCGACGTTTCTGATGATCCTTTTGGTGGTGTGGTGAAGCTGTGGTAGAAGACAACGTTGTTAGCTTGGAGCGTGAACGTATTAAAAAGATGCTTCAGCTGACACACGAATTACTTGATCGTATTGTTAACGGTCAGACTCTTGCGATTGCTATTGTTGAAGTTCATCCTAATAATGCGGTATCGACTTCCGCAATTCTGAATGATCGTTTTCATCATGTATTATCTGGAGCTACGCAATTGGTTCATAATATAGCTGAACAGACAGATGACGAACTAGAGGATCTATGATATGGGATGTAATTGTGGTAAGTCCTTCTCTACCTACGCCACAGGTTCGCGTTATCGGTCTGGAAGTACCAGTCACGTTCCGACTCAGCAACCTGCACCTGTAAGTATCAAGAGTAAGTCGCTCCAGGCGAAAACTGCTAACGGTACTCCAGCTCAAGCTGCCTCGGGAAGACGTAAAGTCTAATGTGGGACTGGTTAATCAAAAAGCCACCTAAGCGGGACGTATCCGAAGAGCCTATGAGTCCGATCTTCACGATCGGGGGTCAGGCGGTTCGTGTTGTTTCTACTGCTGCAATTATGACGGCTGAAGAAGCACAGCGCCGCATTCCCCAACTGTATCGTGTAACTCATCTTGTTGCATCTAGCGCCCAAGCTGTTCCTTGGTTTTGCGAAGCAGATCCAATGGTTCCAGTTTCTGAGCGTGCTAAACCCGGAGCGATTAAAGCTATCAATTCGATGCTTAAATCTCCGAATGATAACTTCACTCCGGAAAATCTGCGTTACTGGATGACGCTTAACTTGATGCTTTATTCTCGAGTGCATTTCAAGGTGGGTGTTGGTACAGCAGGTATGCCCAACGGAATCTATCCCCTTGCTACAAGGTATATGAAAGGGGTTCCGAACTCCCGAGGTACAATCGATACTTACATTTATGGTGAGAATACACCACAGGAACAGAGGTTCCCGTCTAAGCGCAAAGCACAACCTGGCGAAAGTTATGCTGCTGAGATCTCTTTTCCATCCCTCTCTGGTTTAGTCGAATACAATAAATCTCCAGCAGCTATCGAATCGTTGATGATTCCACTTTCGATTATTACTTGTCTGATGCAAAGAGCGTATGATACTGCGTCTGGTCATCCTAATATCAAGTACGTGGTTACGTCTGATAAAACTTTAACCAAACAGCAAGTTGAGGCGCTTAAAGAGCATCTCGAAAGCTCCGGTCCCGGAGAGGAAGGTTCAGGTACTGTCCTCTTCCTCTACAATACTAAGATCGAAGTTCACACGCTCGACAATAAGATGGGGGATATTCACAGCAAGATCCCTCTCGATGATATGACCCGCATTATTGCGGGAGTGTTTGGTGTTCCTGTGGCTCTTCTAGGATTGAGCAATGCGGACTCTGCAAAGTATTCGAATAATTATGAACAGTCCAGACTTGCGTTATGGCAAGATACTGTCGTACCTACTTATATTTCTCCTATGGCCGCTGGTCTCAGTGCGTGTCTTTGTCCGTATGGTTCTAAGATTTCCTTCGACTATGATGCAATTCCTGCGCTCTGGGAAGGCCGCGCAAAACTCGGTCAGACCCTCAGTCACGTCAACTTCCTCACGAGCGACGAGAAACGCGAAATCCTTGGATTCGAGCCGGACCCCGATCTCCCGAAACTGATTGGTTCCACTACATCCACCCCGATCCCGACCGAGGGCGGCGAACCTGCTAAACCTGATGAACCCGACGATGAAGAAGAAGATTCTTCAAAAGCTCCCCCGCTCAAGCTCGTAAATTGAGAGATAGACCTATGACCCAGACTCATAAACAAGGTGATATGATCAATCTCGATCTTGGTATCGAACTCTCCAAGATTAACATTGAGAATCAGCCCCCGGGTTATTTCGAGGGAATTGCGAGTACACCTTCCACAGATCTTTATGGTCATAAAGTGTTGAAGGGAGCTTTCGATAAGTCGATCAAGCAGAAGGGCTTGACTGGACCCCGGGGTGTGAAACTTCTGGTTCATCATGATTGGACAAGACCCGCTGGCGCTATCTCCAAGCTCAAGACAGTGGGCGACAATCTCGAGATCGCTGGGCAAATGAACTTGAACATCTCTTATGTTAAGGATGTTCATGAGGTCGCCATCCAGAACGGCGGTCTGAACTTCAGCGTTGGGTTTACGCTGGATGAATTTAGTTTTGTTGATGAGAAGAAGTCCGAAGACGGTGAATATCTTCTCATTAAGTCAGGCGACTTAATGGAAGTCAGCGTTGTGGTGTTCCCTGCCCAACTCGAGGCAGAAATGACCTTCATTAAGAATCACGATACGATGGCACAACTCGAGAAAGCTCTTGTAGCCCAAGGGATGTGCCGAAGCAGAGGCGATGCGCACAAGTTGGCGAACTACTTGAAAGCGAATTCGCATCTGTTCCTAGACGAGCGGGAGCCTTTGGCTGAACCGCTCGGAAACGGGCATCCCCTGCTGGATGTACAATTGCTACAGCCAGTTCGCGATCAACTTGCACGCATCAAAGCGATGCTGTGAGACTCTCAACACATAGGGGATATCCCAAATGATTAAGAATAGACTGATGGCTGCACCTGCCCTGGTGACGCGGGGTATGTATCTGACGAAGGAAGCTCCTGCTGACCGGCAGGCAGCAGAACAAGCTCTCGAGCTGCTGAATAAGGAGCTTGGCGACATTACTGGTCTGTTGACCAAGAATCGCGCCGACACCGAGCAGCAATACAAGGACTTGACAAACCATTTTGGTACCGTCAAGGCCGACAGCGACGAGCTGAAGAAAACGGTTCTGAAGCACGCTGAAGATTATGCTGCGCTTGTGGCTACTCAGCAGTCACTCACGCAGGCTCTCGACCAGGTGAAGAAGGAACTTGACGCTCCGATTCTTAAGGGTGGCGATGCTTTGGTTGAGTCCGACAAGAAAGCTGGCGTCGAGTGCCAGAAGCGCGCCCACATCTTTAAGGGCGGCACGGAAGACGACTTCAAACCCGACATGAACAATCTGATCGATGCGTCTGCCTATCGTTCGGCTGTGCGCAAGATGATGCAGGTTGGCATCGAGTCGAAGCAGAAGGTCATTCGTGGACTTACCGAGCCGGAGAAGAAGGCGTTCGATGCTTCCTCTCTCGACAGTGCATTCTTCTCGCCCGAGCTTCTTGGGATCGAGGTGGATTGTATCATCGAGTGTGCCGAACTGCTGGATCTTTACGGCAGCGTATCGGTTAGCAAGTCGCAGTTCATGTACCCGCAGGTCATGGACTACGGCGCCATCGGTCAATACGATTGCGATGCCAAGTGCGATGCCGAATACGGCCCGGAAGGAAATATTATCTTCAAGTCCGGTGCGGTGTCTGACTTCCGTGGCGTGTTTTGCTTCCAGCGTAAGGTGCTAGCGGAAGCTAACTATCCGTTGCTGGACTTCATGTTCCGTGCAGCGGCGCGTTCCTATCGCATTAACCGCAACCGTGCGTTGATGGTGGGCGATGGTATCAATCAGCCTCTCGGTTGGTTGAACTCTTCGTGCTTTACGAAGAAATCTACGTCGACGCCGGCGAAGTTCAACCACGTGGACTTCCGTTTGTTTTACGGTAGCTCCCCCGTTGAGTATGGTCCGGTGACAGCCGTCATGCACCAGAACACGTTTGCTTATCTGGCGGCATTGGTAGACACCACTGGACGTTTCATCTTCGGTGATGGTCTGATGACCTATTCCCCGAACGATGTTCGTGAGAACATCCGTATCAGCAACTGCCTGCCTGATCCGACTGCTGATCTGACCAAAGGTAGCGAAGCTGTTCCATTCACCGCCGGCGACTTCCTTGTTGCTGCTGGTAGCTGGAAACAGGCCTACTACATGGTCAATAAGCGTTCGCTCTGGATGGAACAGTGGGAAGGTCAATCTACTGCCTGGTGCGTCAAGTATGTGTTCGGCGCCGAGGACGGTGGCTTTACCGCTTGCTGCCCCGCAGCACGCATCCTCACCGTTGGTTGATCTTTCAATCTTAAGGAGGTCGATATGGCCGACAAAGATCGTGAAGTAAATGAGGATCAACCTGAGAGGGAAGCTCCTCCTGTTCGTTGGAATGAGACTGTGAACTCCGGCTGGTATATCTCGAATGAGATGTTTCGACGGATTGCTCGCACAGGAGAGTTCTCTCCTAAACAGGAAACCGCGGAGCCGAAGGCTGCTCCATCCGCCTAGTCAAGTTAACTCATAGAGGTTCAAATGAACATCAACGTAGCTACCCAGAATAGCGGCCTTGTGGCATATTCTGGTGCTGTGGCGGCGATCAGTCCCCCGATTGATATTCGCCAACATAACAACTTCGGTTTCACATTCCAGGTTGCGGCGGCTATTGCGGCCAATGCAGTCTTTGAAGTGCAAGCTGCTCCGCCGAGCGATCCTAATCCGTGTCTTCCTGGAACCTTTGTTCCGGTTCCTGAAGTACCTAACTGCACCGGGTTAGGTGTTCCTGCTGCCAATTCCCGTATCACTATCCCTGCGGGTACGCCAATTGGCTCCATCTGCACGGCAACTCTGCCTTGCCGTCCCAATGCCTTCATAAAGGTGATCCCGGTCAGTGGCACTACGGCGAGCGTTGCTGTTGTGGCGGTGCTCGGCGGACCGCGCTAATATCACCCCAGTCCAGGAGATGATCTCATGAATCTGAATATCGCTTCACAACATCAAGGGGTCATCGCCTGGAATGCTAAGACCCCTCCTCATAATCCCGGAATTGATATCAGACAACATAACGGGTTCTCGTTTACCTTCACAGTTGATTCTGATATCACCGTGGAAGCTGTGTTTGAGGTACGGTCGGCGCCACCTCTCCCATCGGACAACTGTATGGGAGACGTCGCTAATGCAAAAGACATCCCCGAAGTTCTGATGTGTGCGATGCCTGGGCAAGTCGCTGCTCCGAAGTCGCAGATCATCTTCCCTGTTGGTACTAAGGCAGGCACTGTCTGCACGGCTACGATACCGTGCAGACCGGATGCTTTTATTAAGGTGTTCGCGGTCTCTGGTGATACTGGCCGCGTCATCGTTGTTGCCGTTCTAAGTGGTCCACGTTGAGAAAGACTGCTACTAAAGCGGTGAGAGTGCAGCCGGGCGATGAGATAATCGTTCGTGCTGTACTTCCACCTGAGCTTGGCCTTGCTCGCTTATATGTTTGGGCAAGGCTATCCGATGATGCGAATTTCTCGCCTTACGTTCAGAATACGGATGTAATAGCTAAAGACGGTCTCCCTCAGATGCTCTCGCCATTGAGCATGAGATTAGTGTCACAACGCCCTGCTCATAAGATTAGTTTTGTGGCTGACATTAAAGGTCAGATTGTTATTATTCAAGAAGTAGATACTCATGAAGATAGAATTGCTGAAGTAAGTCTCGATCTCATTATGGCTGCGACGTCAAGGTTAAATCGTTTCAAACGGAGATTGACAGAATGGCCGAAGACAGTGAAACTCTAAAAGTTCATATGCTCCGCACGACGGGGAAGAACGATACCATTCAATGGTTCGAATATCGACCGTCATTCCAAGCGGAGATTGTGCGTATTGAATGGGAAATCGATACGATGGACGTGGAACTTGATTCTCCGATTGCTGACTACTTGCTGCGAGCGGGCTATGCTACCCCAGTTTCCCCGGGTTCAGCCCCTGTAACCCCGCCCCCTGCGCCCGATCCGGCGGTACCCGCGGATGAGCCCGTTTCTCCGCCTTGGAAATCCGAAACATCAAACAACCACGCAGCGGATACGCCACCACCTCCGCCTGCACCTTCGTGGTTGAAGCCAGACGGTGGCTGATAAAGGAGATTACTATGATCCAGGTTACTTGTCGACCGGGTTGCGGACCGGTCACTGCTGTTCCGCTTGCCGCTCCGCCTTGCTTCACTTGTCCGCCCGCACCTTAGCAGCGGTAGGGACCTCTCCTCTGTTTTCCGCTTTCCCTTGACGGGGGAGAGGACTCCCGCTAATTAGAGGGTAACATCATGCTCCAGTTTGCTGTTGAAGACGCTGTTCGCGATTCGTGTCAGGTCTGCTGCTGTGAGCAGGTTACTCTGAAGCCTGGAACTACGTCCCGGCTTATGATTAATTATGCTCCGTGGGCAGTTCCAATCGGTCGACTGCATTGCGAACCACAGTTTGCTATCGAGCAGATGGCAGTCTGCGGTACCAGTTCGGGTGCGCCTGTAAAGGTCGACGGAGCCAATGTGGCGTTCAATGTTCCGTCACCGCCATTTACTGAGGATTTCAATGCTAAGATTGTAGATCCCGATGGTGGTACATTAACCTTTAAGGGTGTTCCATTCTACGGACCGAAGTATGGTGTCGTTGAAATCAATTCCGATGGAACGTTCACGTACACTCCTCAAGGTGGATATAACGGTCCAGATCGATTCTACGTTAGCGCCACTGACCCAACTGACAAGACTTCTACGTTTGAAGTTCTAGTTGGCGTCGGAAGCTACGATTCCGCTGATATGGAAGAGACACCACACGTTACTGTCGAAGGATGGAACGTCAACTATCAACATTATTTTGTCAGTGTTGCAGTCAAGGTTGCACCGAATGCTGACGCTTGCGAAGTGTGGCGTCTTACTGCACAGATGCAGGCAATTGATTGTAACTGTGTCTGTTACACTCATCAAGATTGTTACGACATTAGGATGAGCAAGTGTTAAGCAGCACCGCTTACACTCTTTCACCTGGGCCGCCGAAACCTTCTGAACCTTTGAAGGAAGGCGAAGCTTTGCGCGGTGTTAACTGGGATGAGTATCTCAGTATCAATTTGATTCGTCAGCACACTAAGACAGACGATGTGCCTGGGGTGAGTGACGAACAACTGCGTCTTTATCGTGCAGCGGCTGTCGAAGCAGCAGAATTCTATACTGGTCTTAGTCTTAAACAACAGAAGGTGTTCAGTGAAATACTTACTGTGAAAAAGCCTAAGCTTGGGCACGATTACGTGATAATTAGACTTCAGTATCCTTCGGTCGATGGGGAAGTTTATATTTACGGGAACAATCAAAATCCAGAGATTGTTCATGTTACTCCAAATAGTCGTAAAGTAAAACTTCCTGGGCGGTTCTTTTATACTCCCGATATGAGTAACTGTTGCAATCCGTGTTCGACAGCAACAAATGGTCTTCGGATCATGTATCGTGCGGGGTTCTCTTGTGCAGATCAAGTCCCGGCGGGAATACTCCTCGGAATCCTCCAATTCGTCGCCTGGGTCGTTGAACATCCTGGTGATGAAGTTCTCAGTATGCGTAATACTCTTTCTGCTCGTGGTGGAGCAATTATTGGCACTAATAATATTGCGTTGATTAGTGGTGCATTGGAATCTTGGCGTCAATTTGATCCTGAGGGATTCTAGTGGCTGAAACTAAGATTTCACAGTTGAGGCATCGCGTTGCGATTTGCACGATGAAGGATGTTGTGGTCTCCGCGGATCGAATGGATCTACGCAGAGAAGCTGTGGTATGGACTTGGGCTAGAATCGAGCATCAGCAACATCTTCCTTCATTCTTATCCGAGATGGGTTATGCAATCAAAGAGCTTGCAACTCGAGCAACACATCGCATTCGACTCCGATCAGATTTGGGTATTGACTATAGTTCTGCAGCTTGGATCTATGAGGAATTTCTTCAGAGCCCATCTCGCTGGTATAAAGTTCTAGGATTCGTAGGTGAGACTAGAAAGATAATAATGCTCGAATGCCATCTTGTTGAAGCTAGTGAGAGAGCTAAACCAGTAGCTAGTGATTTTGATCCTCAACGTACCCAGGTGAGCTTGTGACTATCGAACTCAGTTTCAAAGAATGGGCACCGTTCTGGGCGAAGCGTGATAAGGCTGCATTTAAACGTTGGCTCAATGCGGTAGCTCAAGAATCTGAAAAAGCTTTTAAAAGGATGGGGAAATATCCTCCTGCATCAAAACCCAGTGAGTATCCTGCGGTCCGATCTGGTAGACTTAGAGCTTCGATTAAAACTAGGGTAACTGATACCTTTGTGGAGATTAGCAGTAACACATCTTATGCTGGATTTTTACGCCACGGTACAAGAAAGATGGCACGACGTAAGATGTCTGATAATGCTTTGAAGGAAGGACTTGCTGCTGCTAAGAAGAGAGCTAAGTCTTGGGTTGGTTGGTCGCACGGTTCCCCAGGAACAAGAGGAATACAAGGCGGATAAATGGATGCTATTACTCCCAGAGATGAACTGCCTAAGGTAGAGACTCGTCTTCTGCCTGCTCTGGCGGCTGCGATCGCAGAATGGTTTCCTGAAGTAGGCGGTCGGGCGATGGCGGTTTCTGAGAGTGCAGTAACGAAAGAGAACATCCCTACGCTTCCGCTAGTTGTGGTTGCTTTTGTTCGTAGTGTTGGTGAGCAGAGTATAAAATCTCGACAAAGTCAATTTGAGATTACAGATCATTTTGTTGTGGAGTTTTGGTTACCTCCAGAGAAGTATCAACGCGCTAATGGAACCGATGCACCGTTCTGGAGTTATTACAATTATGAAGCAATCCGAGATAAACTTTTGACGCATATGGCGACTTGGAGAGCACCGCGGGATGCTCGAATTGCTTTTCGAGCTTTAGATACAGAAGCAGATCATTTAGCTGTGACAATGACGTTCGGCTTTATAGCTGCTATCAATTGGAAGGCATGTGTTGCTTATCCTCCAGATATGATAATCGATCATATTGGATTCAATATGTGCGTTCCTGATCACGAATGTTGTGCGCCACTAGACTGTCTCGAGCCTGATCCGTGTGATCCATGTCCACCCGAACCACAACCCGTAGGAGAAACCTAATGGCCATGATTTATGTGCGTACCAAGCCAGGCCGCAAGGCCTTCTTTGAGGGGAAAGTAATTCCTCAAGATAAGTTCATCCCAGTTCCAGACAATCCGTATATCCGTCGCCTTGTTGATCACTGGGAAGATCTCGAGGTTGAAGGCGGTCGTGAGGGGAGACCCGCGCAGCCGAGAAAGAAAGAGCCGATGCAGCCAGTTGGAGGTAAAGTTACACCTTCCAATCCGTTCGCACCGGGTACTGGTTCGCCTGCTCCGAAAGCTTAAACGTCCTTTACCGGACTTCATTCGATTACTCACAAGGAGACTGACTCATGTCAATCGACAGTTTGCGGTCCGGTGCAATCCGGATCTGTTTTGATCCAAGCCTCAACGCTTATCCCAATCGTTGCCGCATTCTTGTCGAGGGTCAGATGCTCGATAGCGGTACTGCGGAAGACGGTGCTCTTATCAAGATCCCGTCGTTGAAGGACGTCGATCTTCTGTTCGGCGAAGGCAGTATTATCGCAGAAGGTCTTAAGACCGCTTTTCTGTGTTGCCCAGCCGGAGTAATGGAATTTTACGCTCTGCCTTGGATGGACGCGACTGTGGGAGCTGGTGCGAAAGCTGCCTACACTGTAACGTTTACTGGAACAGCAGAGAGTGACGGTCGTGTTGACTTGTTCCTGGTCGACGGACGTTATAATACTTCTGTTCGTGTACACGAAGGTGACACGGCGGATGAAATCGCTTCCAGTGTGGCGTTGGAGCTCAACTCCGAGGCTGGACTTCCCTTCATTGCTGTTGCGGCAGCTGGTGTTATTACGCTAACAGCGAAGAATGGTGGGACGGTTGGTAATGCCGTCAACATCATCTACAATTGGCATCAGCGTCGTGACTATGCTCCTGTCGGTATCGATGTAGTGGTTGCTCAGACTGTGCAGGGCGGCAATGTTGCGATGCCATCATTGCCGGACTATGCAGCGATTCTCGGTGAGTGCTGCTATTGCTGCATCGCAATGCTCTATGCCGATGATGATTGGCAGGATGCGATGATCGAGTATATCAAGTCCGCATGGGACTGCTCGAAGCCGCAATGTTTCGGTCATGGTTATACTTACAACTATGGTACATTCGGTCAGATTATGTCGTCTGATACGAATTCGGCAGAGGTTAGCCGTATCGCTCACTGTGCTTCTGATCCAGTTGCAGGTTGGCAGAAAGCGGCAGCGTATGCTGCGAAATCTTGTTGCTCGACTATCGACAACCCGGAGATGAATATCCAGGGACCAAACTTCGGTGTTCTTGGATGTTTGCATCAGCCTGAGTCCTGCTTCCAATGCTTCACGTTTGAAGAGCAGCAGGTTCTGCAGGCTACCGGATTCGTTGTTACCGTTCCGCTTCAAGGTGGCACGGGCAGCATGACGTCGCCGATGATCGTTAACGACGTGACGAACAATCGTTACGACGAAAACGGTCGTTTCAATGCCACATGGTGGAACACGAGCAGCCGCCGCCTCGCAGCGGCAACTGCGGATCAGGCCGCGCTTGTTCTTGGGACTGTGCTTGGACTTGGTTTGTACACTAAGAACACGACGATCCCTGCGGGCGTGCGTGGTACCAATCCAAAGATGATCCTTGGTGCATTCCGTACCTGGGCCAAATCGCAGATCGGAATCCTGTTCTCGGAGTTCGAGGATATCGATAAGGACATTAAGTTGTTGACGGACTTTGAGGTCGCTCCCAAATGCCAGGGTATTCCTGGCAAGTTGTGGATTGATTTCATTTATCGCCCACCGGTCCGCATCACCAACATCATCATCAACGCCAAACCGTCGTTGCTGACCAACTGCGATCGCCCGTACTAATCAACTGCGCCGAGGCGCATAGCTTCAAGGAGTTGTCTAAATGACTTGCGAAAATCAAGTTGGCGTCAAAAACATCCTGCTCTCGTTTCGGGATTGCGACACCGATCAAGTGTACGGTCCGATCAGCCACGAACTCTCGTCGGAGGATCTGCCAACGTGGCGTCTGTGCGGATTCAACAACGAAGCGTTACCGCATGGCTATGTTAAGCGTCAACCGACTAATCCGGAGGTCGAGATCAAAGTGATCCGCGATCTTCGTATCCCTCTCAGTATGTATCAGGGATGCAGTGACGTGAACTTGCAGGTCGAGTATTACAATGGTCTTGTATATTCGGCAGCCAAAGGCACGGGCACGGGTGATACTAAATCCGATACACACGAAGTCGAAATGACGATCGTGTTCAAGGAGATCGACGAAATGCTGCCGGCGGGTACTCTCGAACCGACACCACAGGTGGTTCAGCCGACATTCGCCGTCGCAGCATAACTCAAGGGAGAGTTTATGCCTAGTGAAAAACTGACGCTACCACAACCGTGGCAGCTTCGTGATAAAGTTATTGACGGAGCTGTCATTAATAGGCTTTCATTTCAATCGTTCTCGGATTTTATAACCGAGGCGCAAACAATGAAGAAGCCGAAAACGCTCGAGGCGCGACTTCGTAGATTGCGCCTCGCTAAGCAAGTGGTCTATTATGTCAATGGTGCGACAACTCCAATCGAACCAGATGATGTAACAATGATGCCCATTCCTAATGCTCAGATGTTGACGACACATCTGGATGAGGAAGAAGGCGGAGTTGGTAAGATCACTCGTGAGGGTGATGGAATCTCCACCTCGATTATTTATGAGTTAGGTACTCCTATTCCGGTTGTAGGAAAAGATTCTATTACGGAACTTGAATTCCTTGCTAAGACATACGGGGATGTCGAAGACGTTATGTCAGCTAATGATAGTATTACGCAGACAGCATTGTTGATTGCAACAATCGCTAAACCTCCAGGTATGTTGCAACTTCCAAGTTGGGCTGTGAGTGCTATCACTATCGGGGATGGAATCACAATCGCTAAACTTGTGACTCCACATTTTTTAGGACAGCCGGTCGAGTTGCAGAACGAGTAGAACAATACCGTTATTACTCTGCTTCCGCCGGCGATGTCAGATCTTTAACTATACGCTTGCTAACTCTTCGAATTTCCAATTTTATTAAAGTTCATAATCAGGAGATCCGTAACAGGATCGCTTTGGCTGGAGGTAAGGCGTAGTGGCTTCTTTTACTGAGAGAGCAACCCTTGAGGTAAAAGATAGATCTACGGCACAGATCCGTAGAATTAATGCTGAGCTAAAGAAACTTCAGGCTACTTCAAGATCTCTGAAAAGCATTCGAATACAATTCATAGGTATTGCAGCAGCAACAAGACAAGTCAATCAGCTTACTCGAGCTGTACAGCGTCTGAAGTCAGTTGCTGGTAAGGCGATTCGTGTCAATGTTAGTGCTGCTGGTCTGGGTCTTGTACAGAGACAGATCAGCACTCTACGGAATTCAGCTAGACGGCCTGTCAATGTTCGTGTAAATTATACTGGTAATAGACCTCCTATTATTCCACCTGGTGGAGGTGGAGGTCCTGGTGCTGGTGGCAGAGCGGGGCGTCGTGCTGGCCGCGGGCGAACCTTCTTTGGTACCGCAATGCAGGGTGCTAACGCTGGGTTCGGCGGGGGTATGGGTCTAGGTCTCATGGGAGGCCTAGCTGCCGTTAATCCTGCGATGCTGGCTGTGGCTGCCGCAGCTTATCTAGCTGCCGCTGCTCTCCGTAAAATTGGATCGGAGACACTTAAAGCTGATAAAGCTGATCTCATGATGAGATTAGCAGCGACTAAAAATCAGCAAGATATTATTAATAAAGCGGTTGCTGATTACGCTACCGAAACTACTCATCCCTTGACAATGACTAGGGCTGAGATGAAAGTATTCATTACGGGAATACTTGGTGACGTTGGAGGAAAAACAGATACTGAAAGAGCAACGGCTGCCGCGGGCATTGCTCCGAAGATTGTTGATACATTCCTTCCGTTAGCCTACGGTCTCGGTGGTATAGATACGACCCGAGAACAGGCTATGTCGGGTCTCGTTACAATTGTTAAAGGTCTAAATATTGCATCTGGTGATTTAACAGATGCCCTTGGTAATTTTACTAAAGATGGTCAACGTGTTTTCGAAGGCATAGCTCTTGCTAAAGCTATGAATCCTAATCTCGAGGCAGAGCGCATTAGAACGGTGCTTGCCAATCTAAAGACGGCGGCATTTACAATGGATTCCACAGCACTCGCTCGAGTGCTTGCTTCAGGTGGTGATAGAGGAGTACGAGTAGCAAACGAAGCCTATATGGCAATGCGTGCTATGACTGGCATTGTCGATAACAAGGCTCTGAATAAAGCTCTTCAAAAGATGGATCTACTTACTGGTGGTATTCCTATCACCGATAGCAAAGGTAGACCTTTAAAGGGTGCAAGAGCTGGTATCCAGCCTGGATCAGGTACACCGGTTGATTCTGATTTACTTCGTACTGATCCATTTGAATGGATTATGAAGCACGTTCTACCTAGAGCAAAAAAATTAGCAGAAACAAGTCTTACTAAAAAAGAAACTGCGGCAGCAGAAGCTCGAGCCAGACAAGTTAGAGAGGAGGGTGGAACTGAGGAGGAGGTCGCCGCAGCTCGCGCTCCGCTTCGTTCTAGGATACAGACAGTATTGGATCAGATGTTCCCTGGTCTAACTGGTCCAGCTAGAACAGCTATTTCCGAGACTATATTTGGGGCAGAGCAAGCTAAATCAACTACTGCACAAGGTAAAGATGCTTTAAAGAATCTTCGTGAACAAGGTAAAGCAATCTTTGATGCATCTCTTTCCGCAGCATTAAGTAATATCGGAACAACTCTTTCTGATAAAGCTGCCGATATGGGTAAATCTGCAGCTGATGCTATCGGTTTGACAGATGCGATCAATAAAATAAATGCAGCTCTTAGAGATCCAAAAGGTAAAGATCGTGAAAAACTATTAACCGATGCTCAACGGGCTTGGGATCTTACCCCAATGGGTTTAGCATCGAAAATTATAATGGCAGGTGCTGAGTTAATATATAGAGCAGCCGCTTGGATGGCATCATGGATCCCAGGTGCTGGTAAAGAACCTACTAAGAGTGCAACTTGGACTGCTACTAAAGGAGTTGAAGATCAAGCAAATCTGGATGCAAAAAATCTAGCGGATGAGACGATCCGTGTAATGGGATTAGAGCAAAAGCTGAAGGCAAAAGAAAGAACGTTACGAGATACTCCAGCAAGACGTACAGCCGAAAGAAAAGCTCTGACTGATGAAATTCAAAAAATAACAGCCGCTATTGAGGAAGGAAAAGCTAACATTGCGGGTCTGAAAGAATATCTTCAACAGAAAAAGGAAGAAGAAAAGAAACCTGCAGAGGTAAAGCCTGTTATCGATGATGCAGATCGGGATCAATTAGATATACCACGCAATAAAGAAGGTCAGCCTATTAAAGTACCGGCCGATATTCAATCAATGATAAATTCAATTGATACTGCACCTAGTAAATTTGACACAGCTTTTGCTACGCTTCCTACTAAAGGTGGAGAAGGTGGAACTAATTTCTCGAACAATGCGATGACTGCAATTAACTCGGGAGCTCCGGGTGCTGGAACTGTAATAGGAAACGCAGCAGTTGCGGCAATTAAGGCAGGTGTATCTAATCTTAATATCAATGTCAATGCTAATGTTAAGAGTGGAGATTCTGCTCCTGATACTGGTGCAAGAACGGCTGTTGGGTAATGTCCAGAACTAATTGTGCCATTGGTAAAGATTATGTTCCTGCATCTTTTAAGGGTGTGGGTTTCTGGTGTACTGAAGCTAATATTGAAGGTGGACGTCGTGGTGCAGAAGGAGAATTTCCATTTGGCGAAGATACTGCGTATGCAGATCTCGGTCGCAAAATAAGGGTCTTCAATCTCAACGCGGTATTTCGTGAGGATAATCATGTCGGCGATAGTACGGCGTTGTTTCGTGCCTGTGAAAGTCCACAACCCGGTATCCTTGTTCATCCGACTCGCGGAACTCATCTTGTTGCTTGCCGTCAAGTAAAGGTTAGTGATAAATTAGAAGACGCACAGGGCGAGACTACTGCCGAATTAGAATTCGTCGAAGCTAATCCAGTTGGTACTGGACTCGGTGGATTACTGTTTGGGCTTATCGCAAGTGCTGTTCTTTCTGTTAGTTCTGCGTCGTTCCGAAGAGACTACACTCCACGATTTGTATCTCAACCTTGGTCCAGGGATATTGTGACGTCTGCTCAGAAGCTTATTAAGACGACGCATGATGTATTAGTTCAGACTTTTACAACTGAGACCAGTTCGACGCAATGGCGTGTGGCGCTCAATATGAAAGCAGTTGCCAGCGACCCCGGTCTGGCTATGGTAGCTGAGAATGTAGATAAGGCTCTTACTTCCGGAGTGAGTGAGATTACTTATAATCTTCAAGATGATCCAGATGAACAATGGCGGACTTTAAGGAAACTTGCCAACCAAGCTGCAATTGATAGTTCTCTTCCAGTTAGCGGCGGGGCTGCGGAAGTAGAAAATGCTCTGTACAGCCGATTCCGTGTGCTGACTGGCGTAGCAATGGCTGAAGCCGCAATGGCTCGCAAGTATCCGCATGTTCAAGCTGCAACGGCAGCAATGGATACTACGTCTGCTGTTCTTGAAGATGAAGCTCAGTCTGCTTACAACATTTGTGATAACGCTTTATTTCTTGAACTTCAAAAATATATCACCAATTTTAAAGAAATGATGTATGATTTAGCTTATCGTTTACCGGGACTGATCACAGTTGACTTTCAAGGTGGGGTACATCCATTGGTTGCTGCTTATGTAATCTATAATGATTCGAAACGCCACAGGGATCTTGAGCCGCGAAATGTGATTGACGCTAACGGTCGTTTCGGTCGTATTGTGAGAGGAATAGCTCCAGTATGAAACCCGTTGTTATCACTGTTGGCGGTACCGAACTTACGACGTGGACTGAAATGACTCTCCAGCGTAGTAAGGAAGAATTGACGGGAAGTTTATCTGTGACTATCTTTGCTGGTGCTATGCCTTCCATTCCTATGGCTCGAGCGGCAGCGGCAGGAGCGGAGATACAAGTTTATATCGGTGGACAGCTTGCGTTCTTTGGTAATGTCGATAAACGAAAGGGAACTGGATCAAAGAAGGGTAAGAAGGGAACCGAGGAAAAGAATGATGATCCGCAAGGCGGTTCGATGTCCTCTAGTATCGGTCCCACCGAATACACTATTAAACTGTCAGCGCGGGGTAAGACTAAACGATTAATAGATAGCAGTCATCAGCATCCGACTACCAATATGCTAAAGCCCACTACAAAAGAAATTGTTGAGAAACTATGTGAGCCGTTCAAAATACAATGTGAATGGAAAGGTGAAGTAATTAAACTTGATAAGCAACGCTTTCGTGATGGTGCCCGTGTGGTTGACGAACTTAATCGCGTCGCATGTGAGAATTGTTATTTCATGTATGAGAGTCGGGATGGGAAGCTAGTCGTAACCGATGGATGCGCAGGTCAGAGTGGCGATCCTCTTATCCTTGGAATGAACATCCTTGAGTTCTCTGCAGAGCAATCTGAAGAAGATCAAAAGTCAGAAGTCAAAGTTAAAGGTCAGCGTTCTAAGAAAGATAAATGGGGAGAAGAAGCTACGTTGAAAACTCATAAAACGACTAAGAATAAACGGATGAAGTCTTATGTTCCTTTTACTATTCAACACAACGGGGATGCTGACGAGAAGACTCTAGAGCGCCGTGCGCGGTTTGAGATGAATGCGCGGGCAGCTAAAGCTAAGAAGATTAGCATCGAAGTATTCCATGTGATGTCAATGGGTGGTCCGTGGGATATTGGAAATCTACATTATGTCGAAGTTCCTCCAGAAGGAATCTTCGATATGTTCGAATGCACCGAGTTGACTTATACTGTGAATGCAAAAGATGAACTTAAAACCAGTTTGACATTATCTCCCCCACCGTCTGCTGGAGGTGGAGAAGGATTTGGACTTAGCAGTATCAATTTTAATACTGGAGGAGCGCGTAAATCGCAAGCAGGCATATCAATGGTAGTAGGGCAATTTCCAGATGCATGGTTGCCACCAGATTTGTCAATCTTACCTTTTATGTCTGCTGCTGAATCTCTAGCTCAGCTAGAGAAGGAGAACTCAGAGGATACTTCTTCTCCTCCACCTCTTACGCTTCCTCAATGGTTTGGAGAAAAAGTATGACTAGCTTTACCCGTTATCGGGAACGTTCGAGAGATATAAATGATGGAACTGAACGTCACGTGTGGGGTAAGCAAGAGTATATCAAAAAGAATGGTTCGATTATTAAAGTACGGGGAACCGATACTGAAGATCAGGAAGCAGCGGTATTGGTGATTGGTGGAGTTAGCTTCAATGTTAAGGAGAAATTTAACACTGAGGTAATGCTTCTTGCATCATCTTCTGACACCACACTGAAAATGGCATTACTGACTATCCCAAAAGATAAGCAACGGCGGTGGATGGAAGGCCACGGTGGTGTTCAACATCCTACCGATGATACGTTTGCCCTAGACTTCAGTGACAACCTTGCTCATATTACTAAGAATAAATTTGCAGTAGGTGAGAAGGGTGAATTCGAAGTTAAAGAAGACAAGGTTTACATCCGCGCCAAGGAAGTTATTATCGAGGGTGAACTGATTGTCAACAAACTTATCAGAACACCTGAAGTAGTTCGGGATAAGAAAGTAATTCCGGCTTTCGAAGGCAGTAAGCAGGCTGAAGCTAAGGATCCAGACTAATGCCTGAAACACGTTGTCTCCCTGATGATATTGGGCGACGTCGTGTGTTCTGGACGACGCTGGACTCTTGTGGTCGATATGGCTTGTGTGATGCTGAGTGCTCGATACCTGGTCTTCAGTATGTTAATACACCTGAAGGTCGAACAATCGCTAACGATGATTGGATTCGAAGTCTTGTTTTGAACATTCTTAACACGCGGGCGAGAAGCGATCTTAAATGTCCAACTCCCGCGGGTACCTATGGGCATTGGTCAGAATCTTATCGAGATGATGGACTCTATATTGGAACTCGAGTTTACAATGCAGCCGAGAAATCGTATCCTCGAATTCTCGATGGAGTCAAAGCAATTGGTGCAGCTATACGCAGCGATGTTGGTAAGTTAATTATTCTTGGAATAGCTGACGATATCGATGTTGATGTAGTGTATCGCGGGCGATCTCAAGTTGATGTTACGATTACAGTTATCGCGCGTTCTGTTCGCCGGACAGTAAATCTCTCTGGTATTTATAGCTCCGACACATGGATATGGAACTGATGACTTGCGTCATTCCACGACCGGATCCCAAGCAACTGTTCGATCACATCAAGAGTATGTTTTCGTCGACAGTTCTTGGAGGTGGGCAGGTCATTCCGGAATCAAACGAATGGTATGTCGTTACGAATGATTATGCTGCGGCGGAACAATTCTATGCTATCTCCGATCAAATGTGGAGGGAACTTAATCCGGAGACAGCGTGTTGTGATAATCTTTATAAGATGGCAGCGCAGAAAGGAATATTTCCAAGACCTGCTAGTCATTCGGAGGGGTATGCAAAATTATCTGGCATAGTTGGATCAGCTGTGCCACCATCCCTTGAGATCCAAACATCGCAGGGTATCTATATTTCAGTTGGTACTATACCTCTTAGTATTCCAGCATCCGGTGAGATTATTATTCGTATTCACGCGCTAACGCCTGGTTCTAATATGAACGCAGATGGGACTGTAACTACAGGTACGCTAATAACAGATGCACCCGGAATCAATTCGGAAGTAGTTATCTGCGGTGGAAGTTTCTGTGGAGGTGCTGAAGCTGAAGATTGTGAAGCCTTTCGTAAACGATATATCGAAAGACTTGCCTATCAACCTAAGGCGACAATGGCGTGGATCAAGGAGAAATTACTTGAATTTCCATGCGCGACTCGAGTTTGTGTCCGAGAGGGAAGTTGCTGTCGATGCAACGCAGAATGCACTGAATGCGGCTGCAAGAACTGTGGTAATCGAATGGAATTCTACGTCTTATTCGACGGCGTATTCCCATGCGGCATCCCTCCTCAAAACCTTGTTGACGATATTACCAACTGGTTATTTGGCGAGCATCAAGGTTACGGAGAAGGACAAGTAGAGATTGGCGTTTGTGGACAGATCTATGTACCGATTCCATTGCCGGTGAATGTCTTTGTTGACATTGAAGGTTGTCCATCGTCGGCGGAGAAGCAATTGATCACGGATCAGATTACGGCGTTGTTTCTGCGTATCTGTCCTAGTATGCCGTTACTCACTAAACAGTTAGAATTGATTGTAGCAACAATAATCGGAGCCGAGATTAATACTTCAGTACGGTTTGAGATTGTCGGATATGAAGATCAGAAACCTCCATATCCGCGCAATTTAGTGTATGCTGATCATTGTGGACTCGAACCAGAATGCGATGTTTTACCGTGTCTTAATGAAATTAAATTCACACAACCAGATGCGAAGAATACGCAATGCTAGAGCAGATACCCACGCGATTAGGTGCGGATGGCTGCGTACCGTTTATGGACGTTGAGGATACTGGTTGTTGTCCTCCGCCGTTGTGCGGAAATGATCTCTGCTGTACCTTTGTGGCGTTTTTTAATCTGCTTCCATCCGGACCGGTATGGGATTATTGGAAAGCTGCGGCAATCAATTATTTCGAGAATAATGAGGATCCGGCAGAATGTCCTCTAATAAAAGATCCGGATTGTCCATCGTTGATTTTACATGCGATTTATACAGTGCTGAAGTTAAGGGGGCTTATTCATAACGCGCTATGGCCAGCAATACGAGAGAGTAATCCAACTACTGCGATTACGACATTAGATTTTCATTTAGATACACTTCGATGGGAAGATTGCCACAATCAACATTGTCGATCAGTTTTGCTTGGCGAATTAACACCTTATGAAGTAATGTCAGACTGCGGTCCGTTATTCTGTCCAGTTGATTTTCCACCTGAACTGGTGTGCGCTGTTAAGCGTAATGTCGCGATTGCATTAACACGAGCTAACATGGGTGTGATTAAGAATCTGTGCGCTATCAATTGGGTGATCGAACCCCTTGGTGCAAAGCTCACTCCAGTTTATCCGCCGCCCGAACCGACGCATCCTATTGTACCTGAGAAGTGTGATCCTGCGCTTTGTGTTGAAGGAGTTGCATTTCAGATCTGTAACACTAGCGATTGGTTAGAAGGTTGCGATGACGGTGATCTCTGTACCACACAGATGCCGCTACCGAAGATCCAAGCTTATTGGGATCGTGGCTGCGACAAACCAGCGGGCTTGCCGGATAGGATTTGGCCCGCTGTTCTCGCCGCGGAATGCATCGTTCGTTCGATGCTGCCGCCAACTTGCCCGTCGAACATAACTCGGTGCTGCTAATGGCTACATCTGTATTTCCAGAAGTTCATGCGGGCGGTCTAGAAGTTCGCGACGGGGCAGGTAATCCTGCTAATCCAGTTGCTGTCGAGAAAGCCTATTCACCGCTGCCTGCGTTCATTTCGACTTGTCCAATTACTGCTTTACCGAGCGATTGCAATGCGCGGATTGAGCCCCGGCAGATTAATGCTATCGTTTCAGAATTGGTTTCGTTTGCTGAATGCTTGGATCCGACTGGACCGTGGGATTGTAACTCACTCAAGAATCTGTGTGCAGCATTTCAAGAGTGGATGCTGGTTAATATCACCGGAACTATTATTTCAGATACGATACCGCCAGCGCAGCCTAAACCCATCCTGTGGTGGGAGAGTGATACTGGCAGATTGTTTATCTGGTACGACGATGTTTCGTCTCAGCAATGGGTTCAGGTAGGCGGCCCGAGTAGCATTGCGGTGGATATGGTCTCTATCATTGGCGCCGGTACCCCATCGAATCCACATGCTGTCGGTTTGGTCGACGGCGGTACATATTAGAGGAGATCACCGTGGCTTTTGATTTCCCAACTAACCCAACATTCGGGCAGGTATATGAACCCGACAATGCCGTTTACACATGGGATGGCGAGAAGTGGATTATGGGTACTATCTTGCCAGCCGCGGTTGCTGCGGATCAAGATAAATCTATCGATGTGACAACCACTCCGAAACAATAGGGATATCATGTCACAGACTGTAATAATCAAACGCACCTTAACACCGGACTTGCCGCCGCCGACATTGCAACCCGGTGAACTTGCTGTCGAAATGGCTTCAATACCACCTAAGCTCTGGGTCGGCGTACCAACTAATATCGATCCAGTTGGTAAGAAGTTATTGTCACCTACTAACGTGACAATAGCGCCTGAGATCAGTTTCTTTCAAAGCAGCGGCACGTTGAAGTTCGTCAGTCGCACCCAACTGTCGTTCAAGCCGTACAACGGTAACCAGTTGCAAATCGACGGCAAGAACTTCGTCATTCCCGATGCCGGTATTCCGGGCCTGAGCAACGTCGGTCTTGTTGGGGCAACGCGCTATTACGTTTATGTCTACAACAACGCCGGCGTGTTGACTGCCGAATTCTCGACCGTCGGTCATTCAACCAGTACCAAGCAGGGTAATTCAGGGACCGAGATTAAGATTGGCGACGATAGCCGTACGCTGATCGGCATGGTCTATACCGGCAGCAACACACAATTCTATGACGAACCGGCGTACCGATTTGTGCGTTCGTGGTTCAACGATACTGGATTGGCTTGTCTTGCAATGTGGCCGAGCAACCAACTCTGGGCTTCGGTAGGTTGGAATTTGTCTGGATATCCACTTGCGTTTTTGTCTTGGGCGAACGAGTGGGTCAGTTTTGAATTTAATTCACCTATCTCACCTCAAGCTATCAATGTTGCATTTCAAGGTGTTCTTACACTCGATGGCATAAATGTCAGTGTTCAATCTATCGTCTCTATGGCGTCTATTGGATACAATTATCCGTTCTCCGTAGTGCATGACATGCTGGTGACAGAGGGTTACCACGTCATGAATATGAACGGCAACTCTGGCGGCAACGCTGTCAATTTCTTTCACGCAGTTCTAATTCTGCGTAACACCGGTTCGGGAGTGTGACGATGGCAATCCTGTACGGACCGACGTTTGCCGATGAAATGTTCGCAGCGGGTTTGCTGCCCGGCGCGACAGTAATGTGGACCGTGGACACGATTGATCGTAGATATTTGACACCAGAACAGAACACGTTGCTCGACACTATCATCGCTGCGCATGATCCAACTAAGCAGCGTGCGCCGATTATTCCAACGTCGGAGTTTATCGTAATGTTTACCGACAGCGAATATCTGGCGCTGAAGCAGACGCTCCAAAACGACACAACCGGCGGTCCATCTAGAAGTTGGGACAGCGTCACGTCTAATATGCACATTGATTTTAACAGTTCCGAAGTGAAGACGCTGATGACGGGATTAGTGTCAAGCGGTGTGCTATCACAATCTAGATCCGACGAAATCGCTCGTTCAACTTAGAGAGAAACTCACATGGCAATGTTTCCAGATAGTGGCGTGCCTCCGGCAGACGCCAAGAATTCTCTCCCCGATGTAGATACTGCGGGGTGCGACGAATTGTGGTATTCGACCTCACGTTGTCAACCACGGTTTGATCCTGCTGCCGCTAATGCCATGTTGGCGGAACAGATGAATCTCATTATGAAAGGTGAGGTTCAGTATAAGTGTCCGGATTTGAACAATGTCGAATTAGCTACGCGATATATTATTCAACGTGGACTTCAGACTGGAGGTATCGCGCAGGCTGGACCGTTCGATTATCTGCTTACGTTAGATCCGCCGTTGACACGTTACAACAATTATCTAACGTTGATTATCGTCCCCGCTAGCGACAATCAAGGTGCGGTACGCATTAACGTCAATGGTAAGGGGTTGGTACCGATTCTGCGCAATGACGGGCAGCAACTGAAGTTTGGCGATATGCTGGTTAACCGGCCGGCGTTGATTAGTTACTGGTCCGGTGCTTTCTACATGGTGGGATTGGTCTCATCACAAGTTCTCAAACTCAGTCCGGCGCTCGAATTTTGGATCAGAACTGACGGCAACGACAGTACCGGAGACGGCACCGCCAACACGGCGGCAAAGGCGTTTCGCACTATCGCCGGATGCTGGTATGCAGTCGGCTCGCGCTACGCGGCAACACCGACGTTTGCCATTCATATGAAGCTCGGCATCCCCGGAACTTACGAAGGAACAAATCTTGGACCGTTCGGCGGCAACGTTTCTTTGACTGGCGACGAAGCCAATCCGTCAGCATACCGGATTAGCGGCGTCATCTTTTATCCTGGCATGTATGGAGCACTATGGATTAGTGGCATCGCGTCAATGTTTGTCCGAGGCGTTAGCCTTTTGATGGATCGCGGACCGCCGGATAAGTGTGGCGGACTAATATGTGTTGATTCCAATGTTGGTCTGCTCAATAGCCGGATCGAAGTTTTGGTGTCAAATTCCAACTGGGGTTCTGCTGCCATTGGCTGCACCAACAGTATTTTTGGACTTATGAAGGGAACGGTTCACGTTGTCGGCAACGGCAACACGCTCGGACAAATTTTGATAGCCACTAACAACGGTTCGTATCGAGGAGCGTGGATCATCGAAGGTGAAGTTTCCACCCTTCTTCTTGATAACATTGTAGTATCTCAAGAAGCACTTAGCTGTGCGGCGCTATCAACCATGCATCTTGGAAACGTAACGTTTCTCAATAACGTGACGGGGCGAACATACAATGTTACTGAGAACTCTATCATCAGCATGAATGGTAAAACGCCGCCCGGTACAGTGCAAGGTGTGGCATCCAGTGGCGGCATCTTTATCCCTTAAAGGACAGTGATCATGGCGGACACAGTTGAAACATTGCGCACCGAACTCGATGCGTTGCGTGCCGAGTTCAACACACTCAAAGCACAGGCTCAGCCGGTGATTGATAATCATAAACCGATATCACCGCCGGAAAATTACGGGTCGATTGCTGTACCGCAGTTTATGTTAAAACCCTATATACCAAATCCATGATATGGGCAAGCTAGTCGCATTGCCACTTGTCATTGTGTTGGGATTAATGTTGCTTGACTATTTTCAAGTGGTCGACTTTGCACGGTCGCAAGCCGTACCTGCTTGCGTCAGTGCTCAAGATCAGGAGTATATTCGCGCGTTGACCAATTCGGCTATTGACAGCGCATTTCAAGCGCATGTTATGAAATTGTACGATGTGTGGTTGAAGGATTACAGTCCGGAACCGAAACGAGCTATGGGTGGAATGGCTAATGGGATCAGTGCGTATCAACGTGCTTACGCTAATGCGAAACAATGGCAACCACAGGTGTGTCCTAAATGAGTCGCGGTTTCAATAAGGATGTCTTTTTTGAATATGTTCGCGAGTACCTGTTCGATGGTGTGTTGAGTCAAGAGCAGGTCACCGGGATGAATTTTATCTTGCGCGAATGGCGCAGACGTTACGGCTTCGGTGGCGATCATCGAAAGCTCGCTTATATGTTGGCGACAACTTATCATGAATGTGCATTTCGAATGGTGCCAATTACCGAATACGGCTCGCAAGCATATCTAGAGGCAAAGGATTACTATCCGTATATCGGTCGGGGTTTCGTTCAATTGACATGGTTAGATAATTACAAAAAAGGTAGTGAAGTATGCGATGAGAATCTAGTCGACTATCCGGATATGGCGCTGATTCCAGATCTCGCTGCCATTATCATGTTTGACGGTATGGAAGCGGGTTGGTTTACAGGTAAATCGCTTAGTGAATATTTTAATGATACTGTAGATGACCCCTACAATGCGCGTCGTGTCATTAATGGTACCGATCGCGCTACCGAGATCTCTGAATATCATAAACACTTTCTTACCGCTATAACCGAAGCAGTGAGGTGAATTATGCCTGGTGTCACCACTAAGATTGAAGAAACTGTAATAACCGGAGACGAGTTGTTGGTTCAAGTGCCTAATATTAAGCATGGTGATGTTGATGCCGATACGCTGAGTCTGGTTGTCAACGATGAAGAAATTTCAGAAGACGAAGTTGATTTTACTATTGATGTCAGTAAAGAAACAATCTGCATCAAAAACCTTACTGATCATGATTGGGAAGTTGATGATGTTGTTACGTTGGCATGGCACAAAATCGGGGAACTAAACAACGCTTAGGAACGTTGTAATCACAATGGCAGATCCTGAAGTTTATCCGCTCGATCGAGCAACTAAGAATCCTGAGACTGGTGAACCGATCCAGCGAGCGATCTTTACCAATTATAATGACCAGATGAAGATTCTGGCTGACGGCAAGACGCTTGTCGGTCGTAGTCTAGATGATAGAAATATAGCTGAGGCTATTAAAGTTCAATCTCCATTGTGGTTGAAGAATGGAATTCTAGGTAGTGAAGGCGGTACCGGCGGTGGCGAACCAGGTCCACCTGGACCACAAGGTCCTGTTGGTCCTCAAGGACCTAAAGGTGATACCGGTGCAGCTTCGACAGTTCCCGGGCCCCCGGGTGCAACTGGTCCCCAAGGTCCAATAGGTCCACAAGGCATACCCGGCGAAGACGGCGGTGCTGGAGTTTGGATTGGCGACACGCCGCCCACATCGCCAGCGCAAGGCGATGTGTGGTGGGAGAGTGATAGTGGTAGTACATACATCTGGTATATAGATCCAGGTGGAGCGCCGGGACAATGGGTGCAAACTAACAGCGTTGGCGTGAGCGGCATACCCGAAGCACCATTGGATGGCATCACCTACGGACGGCAGAACTCATCGTGGACGCACGTTTTAATGGCGTCAGGAGATATCGTGGACGGAGGCAATTTCTAAATGGCTGACGTACTCAGAATTAAACGGAGAACAGGTGGCGCTGTTGGCGCTCCGTCTAGTCTTGCGAATGCCGAGTTAGCCTACAATGAAATGGATCATACGCTCTACATCGGTGAGGGCACCGGTGGGGCTGGTGGTACTGCGTCTGTTATCCGCGCTATTGCAGGTGATGGACTTGTCGCTAACACTCAACCTCTTGACGCTGATCTTACGGCGATTGCTGCTCTCGCAGGCATAAATGTTATCTACTATCGATCGGCTGCAAATACTTGGTCACCCGTTATAATCGGCGCGAACCTAACGTTCGCAGGTGGCACATTAGCAGCCGCAGCAGGAATCGCGGAAGCACCGTCCGACGGCAAATACTACGGACGCTTTAATACGATATGGTCCGATCTCGGGTTGCGCTATCAACCGCTCGATGCAGACTTGACATCGCTGGCAGCGATGAGTGCGACCGGCGTTCTTGTTTATCGATCAGCCGCCGACACATGGGGATCTGTCACTATCGGCGCAGGATTAAGTTTCTCTGCCGGTACATTGATGGCTACTGGTGGTGGAGGTAACGTCAGCAATAGTGGTACGCCAGTCAATCTCCAACTCGCACAATGGATTAATTCTAATCAAATCCAAGGTATTAATATCGGCTCGCTATCCTTGAGCGTGTGGGGTCTGCCGACAGCAGACGTACCGTGGAACAGTAAAAAGATCACCGGTCTGCTCGATCCGAGTAGCCCGCAGGACGCAGCAACTAAAAATTACGTTGATGGAATAGCGCAGGGAATTGATGCGAAGCAATCTGTGCGGGTGGCTTCAACCGGCAACCTCGCACTATCCGGTACGGGGCCAGTAGATGGTTTAACGCCGGTCGTTGGCGACAGAGTTCTAGTCAAAGACCAAGCAGCGCCCGCTGCCAATGGAGTTTACATAGTCGCGTCCGGTGCATGGACACGCGCACCCGATGCTGACACTTGGGCGGAATTGCCAGCAGCGTATGTCTTTGTCGAGGAAGGCACTGTTAATGCCGACAGCGGTTGGGTCTGCACTGTCAATGCTGGCGGTACGTTGGGAACAACGCCGGTCACATGGGCGCAATTCTCCGGTGCCGGGTCGATCACAGCTGGCGCCGGCTTAACCAAGACCGGTAATCAGTTAGATGTCGTCGGCACAGCGGGACGAATTTCAGTCGCTGCGGATACTGTTGATATCGACGCCGCCTATGTCGGGCAGACCTCGATCACAACGCTGGGCACGGTCGCAACTGGGACATGGAACGCCACAACAATCAGTGTGGCTAAAGGTGGAACAGGGGCAGTGACATTTACAGCCGGTTATCTTAAAGCAAGTGGCACGACACCATTCACAACGGTTGCAACAATTCCGAATTCCGATATTACTGGACTTGGTACGATGGCGGCACAGAACGCCAACGCTGTTGCGATTACGGGCGGAACCATTGACGGAATTACCTTTGATATGGGTACGTTCTAATGGTGGATATACTTCGCATCAAGCGCCGTTCCGCAGCGGGCGCGGCCGGAGCACCAGCTTCGTTAGCAGCCGCTGAAATTGCATACAACGAGAAGGATGATATTCTCTATTACGGTAAAGGAAATAGTAGTGGTCTTGCAACAAGCATAATTCCAATTGGTGGTCCCGGTGCTTTTAATCCTCTTAACACTCCAGCTCTTGCATCTGTCTCGGATAGTGCTCCCGTTGCACCGAAGGATGGTCAATTGTGGTGGGAGAGTGATACCGGCAACACTTATGTCTGGTATATAGATCCCGGTGGAGCACCCGGCCAATGGATACAGGTTACTAATACGCAAAGCATTGTCGGCCCGCAAGGACCGCAAGGTGATCCTGGTCCAGTAGGACCGCAGGGTGTCGTCGGCCCAACAGGACCAGAAGGGCCTGATGGTCCGCAAGGAATACAGGGCAACATGGGTCCACAAGGACCACAGGGGCCTGCTGGTGCTGGATCTCCAGGTACTGCTCCGCCTCTTATGGACAGCGTGGCGACAATCGGCACGTCAACCTTGTTCTCGCGTGAGGATCACAAACATCCAAGCGATACGTCTAGAGCGCCGCTTGACGCGCTCGCCTACAGCGGGATGCAAGTCAACGGATCGATGGATGTCAGTCAGGAACGGGGCAACACCGCATTTGTAATTCCTGCTTCAGCGTATGCGGGCGATAATTGGGTGGTTGGTTCAAACGGGGCACAAAATGTCGGCTGCTATCCACAAGGCAATGGTGCTTCACCGCCCGGCATCACTCAGCATTTGTGTATCTACACCAACACTGCAAATGCAGCGCCAACAGCGGCAAATCATGTTTTAATTTATCAGCCCATTGAAGGTTACCGTGTTGCCCGTCTAGCTTGGGGAACGGCCAATGCTTCACCCATCACGTTAGGTTTTTGGGTTCATTCTGCTGCTCGAGCAGGATTGGCTTCCGGTTCGATCCGCAATGCTGCGACCAGTCGTTCATATCCTTTTTCATTTACGATCAACGCGGCAAACACTTGGGAGTATAAGACAGTCACCATACCGGGAGACACCACAGGGACATGGGAAATAACTACCGGCATTGGAATGTTTGTAACTTTTGCCGTCATGGCTGGATCGTCGTGGTTGACGACAGCGGGTGCGTGGACTGCCGGTAGTTTCCTTGGCGCGACAGGCACAACGAATTTTGTTGCTGCCACAAGTGATCTCTATCGGGTCACGGGCGTTGTTGTTCTCCCTGGTATCGTTGCACCGACCGCCGCGCAGTCGCCGCTCATCATGCGGCCCTACGATGTAGAACTGCAATTGTGTCAGCGATATTTTTACAAGCGCGTTTATGCAAATGCCACCACTTGGATTGGGCAGATGCAGGCATACTCGACAGCGGCAGCTTCTGGAAAACTGTTTGATCTCCCTGTCACGATGCGTGCAGCACCCAGCGTAACGCCGGGCGGATCATTTGCCGTATATAATGCGGCTGGTTCTGGTTTTGCGGTCAACGCAGGAACATACGGTTCGTCACCGGACATGGTGTGGGGATCAAATCTTGGAGGAGCTACTTTTCGGGCGGGTGACGCCGTGCTGTTCAGCAATACAACTGCAAACGCTTTCCACTCAATGAGCGCAAGACTGATATGAGCGAGTACCAACTTACTAATACGCCAACCGTAATCCGCATCGCAGACGGCGTACACATTCCCGACGATCCCGCTAATCGTGATCGCATTGAGTACGAATTGTGGCTCGACGATGGCGGTGTACCTGATTCCTACGTTCCGCCACTTGCAGTTCCACCAACACCAACATCTATACAGACAATTTTATTTGATCACGAAAATCGTTTACGTTCGCAGGAGGGTCTACCATTGTTAACGTTCAAAGAATTTATTGCGGGAGCAAAACTCGATGGCCTTTGATTTTCCTGCTTCACCAATCGAGGGCCAAACGTTCACGCCTCCTGGCGGGCCTAGTTACATCTATCATGCTCCGGCTTGGCAGTTGGTGTCGTCATCAAGCGGTGGTGGCGGCGGCATTCCAGACGCGCCCTCTGATGGCTCGCTCTATGGACGTCTGTCGGGGATCTGGTCAAAAGGCGTGAAGCTGGCTGGCGATACGATGACCGGTCTGCTGACATTGTCTGGAGCGCCGACAGCCGCTCTTCATGCCGCCACTAAAGCGTATGCTGATACTAAGGTGCCGATTGTTGGAACCACCACCATCACAGGTGGGATAACTCTTACAGGCGGGTTGGCAGTCGGCACCAACATGACTGTTGGCACTTCGATACAAGCAGGCACTTCAATATCGGCAAACGGCAGAGTAAAATCCAACGAAGCTGGAGGTTTCTTTGCCGATGACACAGGTAGCTTTTTTGGGTTTAACGGAGATGCTTCTTATCGACAGTTCTATTTCAACAGCGTGGCGTTATGGCAATTCAATAAAGCTACTGCTGATCTTATGTATATCGCTTCTCCGTACAACATGCTACATCTACGATATGCTGACAACGCTATGGTTCTGTCGGGCTACGCCTACAAGCCGGGCGGCGGCGCGTTTCTCGACGCATCCGATGCCCGCATCAAGACCGTCGAGGGCGACTACACGCGGGGGCTTGAAGATGTCGCGCAGCTTCGTCCGGTCCTCTACACCTACAAGGGCAACGACACGTCCGATGCCCCGGCACATCTCAGAACCGGCATTACAGAGGAGGACGTCAAGAAGTCTAAGGAAGCTCTTGTCGTTCCCTATCCAAACAGTCCGCATCATGCTGCGGCGCAGCAGAGTAGAAAATTCACCGGCTTAGTCGCGCAGGAGGTCGAAACAATTATTCCCGAGATGGTAAAGCAACGCAACGGCTACATCGATGGTGCTGCGGTTACCGATTTACGCGATCTCGACACCACACCTTTGATCTTTGCGCTGGTCAATGCTGTTAAGGAATTGAAACTGAGAGTTGAAGAACTCGAAACACGATAGGAGACTATCATGGGTGCAAATATCTGGTTCTGGATTATTTACGTTCTGACGTTGGTTTTCGGCATCTGGGGTATGAATCCTTGGCGACCCTCTGGTCAACCGTGGGCACCATTCGGCAGCTGGTTTGTGGTCTTTCTTCTCGTGGGCATTCTTGGTTGGGGAGTATTCGGCCCCCCTATACGATGAGCGACAACCCTTGCCGCTAATACCTCCTGCTCCGCCGTCGATCTGCAAGGATTGTTGATGTCACTACCGAAGGCTGATTACCAAGCGTACGACGAACCGATTCGAGTCTACGATCGCAATCACAAGGATCAATTGTTGGAGCGGTTGAAAGAACTGCATCCCGAACAGGACCCCTATTGTGATTGTCGTATCACAAAACCAAGACCTGCTGTTAATCAACGGAGAAAGTTAAATGCGAGTAATCCTTAGGTATGCACAAGTCGTTTCAATTACTAACGTTCCGACCTTACCCCTTGTTCATCCCGAGGAAGAAATAGTTGAAGCACCTGAGTTTGTTAAAGTGGGTTGGTATTGGGTGGAGGAGTATGGTTGGATTCCACCTGAATCTCAACGAAGAGAAAGGAGTAAGTCATGGTGAAGATTATCTGTCATCCTAGAGGCTGTACGGTTCCCGTACCTCTACCTGCTGACTATCCACAACCGCTGCCCTAGAACGGTTACATTCGATTAACGCAGCACAGCGTGAGCCGTGCTGCGTTTAATTTTGATGTACGTTTAAACCGTTTTAAACCGGGGCTGTATGCGTTTGAGGTCGCCGCCGCTACTACGGGCCACCCCCTAACGAAACCGCCCTGTACGCGGCTTAAAACGCCCCTCTTTATCCTTTCCCAAATACAATACTTCTGATCTCCTTCTCACTTAGAACTTTCCCAACAATTCGACGTCCTACTTTATCTTTCAATCTGGCGTATGCAGAACTAAATTCTCCACATTCAGTTCCTGTACAATCGCGTAACTTTTTACCGTTGGGCATTATTAAGTCAAGTAACACTGTCTGACGGATTTTTTCTGCTACTTCTTTTATAGCTTGTTCTCGAGTTTGTTTTCGAGTTTTAGAATAATTATGAATTCTAGATTTCTTTATCTGTAAGCCTGATTTTACAATCATTGTCAAATCGTTAGCAAAGCATCTTCGAATTGCTTCTTCAACTAAATCTTCTGATTGAAGAACCCTTTCCACATACAGTGATTCAAGATCTTCTTTACCGATATTTAGATTATCTGTCATTAAGCGAAGTAGAACTCCGCGTAAATGATTTTCATCTCTCCACGTTGAACGTGTTTGTCCTCTTTGCGCGGGATTGTAATTTTCAGTCGACATTTACATTCTCCATGATTTGTGTTACGTCGATTCCGAGTTCCTTTAATACCGTCAGCGGATTAATGTTAGACGGTACAGTAAGATTCATTGATTTTAAAGTTTCCCTAATTAACTTCTGTCTTGAGCGATATAATTTACTAAGAAAGCTCCTTAGTTCTATATCTTTAAGATATTGTTTCCTTTGTGATAGAGCAACTTTTTCAGGATACTTTTTTCGATATATTTCACTTCTTTTATTTCTTTGTATTCGATATTTCAATTCTGATTTTCTGACACTTAATCTAACTTTTTCTGGATTATTTCTCATCCAATCAGCTGCTCTCTTTATACATAATTCTCTATTCTTATTGTACCAATCCTTTTTCGTTCTTCTCTCATTTTCTTCCCCACAAATACGTGAACAAGTTACTCTTGGTCCAGGAAGCAATGGGCCGCACCTAAATTTCTTTTTACAGATGCAACAGCTCTGTCTAATCATTAACCTTTCTCCGCATCCATTCTAAGTGTTGCTTCTCGATCGCTGACTCGAGTGTATTCCCCACTCTTTAGATCTAAGAGTGTTCGGTTACCGCACTCCGGACAGAAATTTGGTAGACGGGGATTCACCCAACATAACATCTGACCACAGCAGGGCATCTGAAATAATCTAAAATGAATCAGCTCGTTAGTTATCATTATACAACCCAATCCATTGTTGATGATTCCTCATACCATACCGAACCATCAGGACGCACGATGCAGATCGGGCGTCGCAATTTACGAGCGGCACGGATCGTCGCCCAAGTACCTGAACCCCGCATCCTTTCGATAACCTCACCCGGGGCGGCCATCAAACGTTCCGTCGCTTGGACAATGTTCTTGTTGCGTTTCAAATAGTCCGCAGGCTTGCGAATGTCGTCGGCCTTCTTGAAGGCCCGTCTGCCCGAATCTGAGGGCGGGTGGATCACGGGGCAGATGCCAACTGCGACGGCCATGTCGTGGGCCTGGGCGTCAGCACCAATGCAGTCCCCATGATGCAATTCCGCTGGGATTTCAACACTGGCAGCAAGACCACGTTGTACTTCGAATAGACGTTTGAACACTTTAATCTGCTCTTGGGTCATTCCACGTTGTGTTCCCGTGAAACCCCAACGCAATACTTTCATTTGAACTTTCTTGCTTCGTTCTGCTGCTGTTGAAGCGAATTCCACTGTGTGGCGCCACCGTCATGGAACGACTCAATGTGGCGCTCATAGGCAGCTTCGTTTGCATTGTCAACACACGACTGACAAATGAACTCACCATAATCGTTCTCGGGAAGTTCGCAGGGGCAGGCGCATTTCTGGCAGGGTGGTAGCAGCATGTCGTCCTCCGTTGGGTTACATGCACAGTATAGCACTTGCCCCTTTTGAGGGCAAGTGCTATCCATTAGAAATTATTTATCTTTCTTTTTAGCAGAAGACAAAGCAAGAGCTTTGAGATCATCAAACTCGGTAGCTGGATCTGGTTTCTTTTCTACGATTACTGGATCCTTTAGTGGAGTCGGTTCAGCGATATTGCCATTAAGAATTTTCAAGTGATGTTCTTCGAACGAGTCAATAGCCGATTGACAAGACGCCACATGCGCGTCGACGTTATCTGCTAGCGAGTTGGTAACTTTTTCGAAGTCCGCGATGTACTGTTCCGTTGCTTGCCGCATCTCTCTAGTTTTTTCTTCCGCAGCCTCAACTGCTGCCATCATTGCTTTGATAGCACTCTCAGTTGTGGTTCTGATTGCGCCTGTCGTTAAGATCGCAATACGTCTGGTGTCATTCTCTGTCATCACTCTCTCCTTGTTGCTTTCTGGTAAAGATGCTTTCTGCAGTATTCGACTAGACTTAACGTAGCTTGTGCGGATAGAATTGTTTCGCAGATAATTGTTCCGTCTATTCGTCTGGAAAAGATGTGTAGACCGCACTCTATCTCTCCGCAAAATGTAGTATCATAATGATCAGCCTGTTCAATTTCAGGACCGGAAGGTTGGTAATCGAATTCCATTTGTGTCATCGGCAATGCGTCTTAACGACGCTCCCTGATTTGTAGCTGCGGCATTCTGAATAAGGATTACTTTTACTGTGACACGTTGTGATTGTTACCGAACCGCTGCGTCTCGTAGTGCAGTTGGCAGCGTCGGCAAGGTTCGGCAGCAACACTACGAATAAAGCTGTTACTGCCGCAACCTTTCTCAACTTTAACTTCGGGCGTTTTCTGGGTTCTACTACACAAACCCGTCCAACGAATTTTGTGAATCCTCTTTCCTGGTTTGCCATTCGGGTAATGTTATCTCGATCGATCGCAATGTACATTCGAGACACCATTACAGATCGCTGTGTTTTATCCGCTATTTCTTGGGCGGCTTCTTCAGCATCTGTTTTCTTAGAGAAGTATCTATCTACTCCGGAATCGATGTAGTAGAGGTTCATTACATTTGTCCCCTTTCCTTTAGCATTTCGAGATGTAGAATTCTTGTAGCTTCGTCTTGGGTACGAAGTGAAGCAGCCATATTGACACAACAATATCCTGGGGTGTCTTCTGGAGTATCAGTTAACACTACCCAACTATAGTCTTTGTCGACAAGATCAAGGATTACAACTCCAAGTACCTTGTCATCGCTTGTGGCGTACCATTCTAGATTCTGATGTAGTATGGGACTACCCATCCTTGGGATATTGTAGTGTTTGGGATCAATCTTTCGGATTGAGCTCATATTAAGCCCTCTGTTTGCCACCTTGGATTACTCGGAATTGGCGATTGGATTTAACGAGCATCAGATCATAACCGATTGCGTGAGCGACCGCTTGTATTGTTGCAAACTTCGGTCGTGAGACTGTACCTTTGGGCGACCAGTTATAGAGTGTATTAATCGAGACACCTGAAGTTTTTGAAATGTCTTTCCATTTGTGGCCGCCTTCTTTGGCCGCTGTCATCACAAGATTAAGCACAGGGTCTTTACCTCTGAAAGGATATGTCTTGTATATTGTCACTTGGCTGTTCCCTTGTTGACGCTATAAACGCCATTCTTTGCAGAGATAGTCTTATCGTTCTTCATCTGATGAATGGGTCCATGGCAACCTTGACGTTTGCGACCAGCAGCTACAAACGCATCTCCAATCTCTTTGACTGACATTGGCTTTTTTGCAAGAAGTTCAAGTACGAGAGCCTTGTTTGTCTGGCCCCCATTCATTTGCCTTATTGCAGGTTGTTTCACGTTGCTCAGTTCAACGTTGTAAGAGATTCGACGAGTCTCCATCCACTTGAGTAAAGGTGAGAGCTGTTCCATTGGAACAAGCGAAACAACTTTGAAGATATCCATCTGTTACTCCGTTTGTTTATTTAGACATACAGTGTAACACATTAACAGTTAGATGTCAATAGTGAGCCCTTTTGGTACGATAAGAATATCTACTTCAGTTCCAGGGTCAAGCCCTTCTGGTTTTTCATGTCCGACAAAGAGAGCTTCATAACTTCCTTCAAAATGCACAAACCATCCCAGTTTCTCGTGCATGAAGATTACTGTACCGTCTTCAAGTTTCTTTGCACCCAGAATACGTTGTTTCTCTTCAAGTGATGAGACACGAGTCGGAATACGGATGTTCATTTCTTTTTCCGTTCCAATTCTTCAACTAACTCTAGTAACTGTAGATTTCGAAGCGTTCCATCTGTATCCCAAGGCCACGGCGGAGGTATCTTGCCACCCGCAGCGTAGATGCGATCTTCCAATCTTGTACGCATTACAAGAATCTCACGGATTAGATTTTTCCGTTTTGTAAGAATGTCTCTCATGATCGTTTAGCTCCTGCGAAAGCCAATTGAGTTAATCGGTTGATCACTGCTGCATCGCTTTCGTTAGGTAATCGTAGATTGTGTTTCTTGACAGTAGCCCAGAACGCTGTGCTGACTGCACCATCATCGTGACGCACAAGAACTGATAAAATAGGAAGCCCCGCTTTGATTCGATCATCGTCAATCGAACACAGCATCTCATCTATCATCTTCTTATCTACGTCATCGATCATCTTTCTCTAGCCTCCATTCCGCAATCCATTGTTCCTTTAGATCACCGTTATTCCACCACGACACAGAGATCGTTACATCATGTGGGTAGAAACAGAAACCGATGACTGTTCCAATTACGGATCCCCCATCGATCTTAACTTTGTCTCCAAATGTGAATCTACTTTTCATTGTTTGAGTTCCTCGTTTCTAATGTTCATCGGTTTCTGTACAACCACACTTCTCACATCTGCGTTTAACAGCACGCGGATGAAACCAATCTCCAGTATAACTGACGATTTCCCACGCTGACCATTTGTGTCGACAATGGATGCCCAATTCTTTTCTAGTAAAGTTACCTTTCCATCGTTCGTCAACTGGTCGATTGGTACGACAGTAGTTTGCATGGTCACCACCATCGTAGCCACAGTCCTCGCAGATGTAATGTCCGCTCATTGCCTTGGCTCCATTGCATCGCTTTCATCTAAACAAAGCTTGCCACACTTGATGAGATCCATAACTGTGGCATTAAAGGTCTTCTGTTCAACCTTAGCCATTTCGATAACTTGTTCAAACAGTTGTGGTGGAAAACGAACTGCGATTTGTTTACTCCCATCTTCTCGATTGAACCCTATCGGATATTCGATTGGCTGTTTCATTTTCTGCATCTCCATGTTTTGCCATTTTGATTGTACACTTTACGCATACGATGTGCGCTACAGATATCTGGAGTAACTTTTTTCTGCGGCTTCTCAATAATAGGTGGTTTAGGTTTCTCAATAATAGGTGGTTTAACGATACGTTGTGTTTCGACAATACGCGGCTTATCAATAGGAATTGGAATCTCTCCTCCAACAACCCAACTAAAATCAGGTCGATATGAATTAGGAACAATCCGATCAGTCTTTACTACACGAGGTCCTGGAACGATTGGGGGAAGGTCACGAATCACATCAACCCATCTTTCATGCAGGGTTGGGGCTCGCGGTGTCGCTTGTCTGGAAACACCCCAGACAACGAAAACGACGCTGCATCCAGCAGCAAGATAAGCGAGCTTTAACAATCGGGGGACTCCGTTACACCACATATTATACGTGGTTCAAGCCCCTGATGCAAGCGTTATTTTTGGAGGGAGGCTTTAACCCAACTGATGAACCAAGTCTTGAAAGTCTCCCAATCTATCTCTCCTGTAACTTGCATCTGATGACCTTCAGGAAGAGGAAGATAGAAATAGGTTCTAACCCGCCAAGGTTTCTTATTCTGTCTATAAACGAGAACTGGAACACAACCATCCCGCTTTGCAGAAGTCTCACATTGTCTCCACCATGTGTTGACACTTAGAATCTCTTGACGTTTAACTTCAACTGAGAGACCATAACAATTGAGTAGATCCGAACCCCCGATAGCAGTTTGTATTTGATTTCTTTGAATGGTAGCCATCCCTTGAAGACATTCTTCTCTCGGGTAACCCAGCGTTTGCATTGCAAGAAAGATACAATAATTCATTGTATCCGCAACTTCGCGCTCTCCTGTTTTCCCTTTGTTAACGACGTGGATCATTACTGGTTCCCTTGTGCTGCGACCTGTGTTTTTGATGTGCGTTTAAACGCATTTGAACCGGGGCTACAGCGGTTTTCTTAAACGGCCGCCCCCTGCGTGGCCCCCTGCTGATCAGCGGCTGTACAGCCATTTAAACTGGTTTCCCTTTAACAGTCATCGGGTGACCTTTATTGAATTCAAATTCTTTTACAACCACATTGGGTTCTGTCAATTTAAGATATGTTTCCCAATCCATTGCTCCGATATCAGATAGTATTCTATATGCCTCTTTAATGTACCAATCATAATTTATATCGGTAGGTAGAGAATCTGGAAGCACCATTAACTCCCGTGCTCCATCAGATCGAGGTACTTTGTTACCAGACATAACATAGACTAATTCCCCCTCAGTATTGGTTGAATAATACCATCGTATAGATCGACCTATATATTCGTTTCCTGAGGGCCGAACCCGTGCAGCGCCTCCGCGTACAGTGCGAACGCTAACAAACTTCGCGACGTCAATACAAGCCCGAATTGTGGTTTCCAATGGGACTCCTTTAGTAAGGTATTCAAATACTGCATCACGACAAATAGTTGCTGTCGGATTCTTATGTAATTGATCAGCGGGGGATTCGGGTTTTGAATAAGCTCCTTTGGACTTAATTTTTCCGTCTTTCTTAATTGCGATATAGTTATTAACGTCGCGAGAATAGAGAGCTTGGAATTCAGAGCCTTCTGTTTCGAAACGGGTATCGAATTCCCAAGCTTTAATAATCCCTTCCATTGTATTCTTAAGTCGACGTGGACACTTAATTACGATACCGTCGGTATTGGCGCTGACAACACGAATACCGGAGAGCTCTAGACGTTCGATCAGAAGTAGAAGGGTTAGCTGGCCTGTAACTGTAACCTGGATCAAAAGATCGGGCGAGTAGATAATAGAGTGCATGTTGCCTAGCTTACCGAACGTTCCATTGACTACGATCTTTAAAGAATCAGCAGCCGCTTTATTTCCAGCCCGTTTTGCTTCGACGCGCTTATTGACAATAGATCGATATACAGTGAGGAATGGATCGCCAAGATGTTGTGGTGCTAATTCTAGATTTAGAATAATGAATGGATAATAAGATATCACGTCTTTGTCAAGCAACACAAAATCGTTATCCGCCACATGGGCAGCAGTCTGTTCCGAACTATGCAGACCACCGATCCCCATACGATATACAGAACCGTTCATGTTAATTGGAAGTTCTTTAATTTCTTTCGGCATTGCAATCGAGCCAGTATGATCGACAATGAATTGTGCAGTAGCAACAACATTCAAAACATATTTCATTAAGTCGGATTCAAAATTAAGATAATAAGGAATTCCGTACTGATACACTGTACCTATCGCTACCATAGGCCGAGTTGGAAAGCGACCCGTAATTCTTTTGAGTTCTCTGTTAATGACAGCTTCCGCAATCTGTGCATCGGACTTCGAACGTAGATCGATATTGAATTCGTTACTCAATTCGTAACGCAGTTCAATCTGCTCACGTAAACATTCGCGCAACAATTGGGTGTTGAGAGTATCATTGACGCAATACCATCTCACAATGCTAATCTGATCTTCACTTAGGACAGTGTCAGGATGGAATGGAAGGTCCTGCATCTTATGTGCGTGAAGCCTACCTGCATAAGTTTTTAGACTTGCATACAGAGGAGCAACTTCGATTAGATCAATATGGTTAACACCAAATTTCTTAACTCGATGTTGTTTAAGAATCTCAGATGGATTTACATTAAGTTTGATTATAGCGTCTGAAGCATCCTTCACAATATCTTCTTCTACACCATCACAAATAAGATAACATATTGTTAGATCGTAAGTGATAGAATTAAATCCAACGGTAAGACAATTCGATAAGATCCAACGCAGTCCATCAGCCATTTGCGGAGTCTTAGAATCGAGATAGAATACTTTACCTGAGACCACATGCGTGAATACCGCAAGAAAATAGTTTTGAAATACTTCTACGTCAACTATGAGTTCTTCTACATCTGCACTAATACGAAGTAGATCGTCGAGAGTTAAAAGCTCAACGGGAAACGCCCGGGCTTCTTCAAGCCCGGGTAGATGATCGAGCCACGTTTGCTCAGGCGGAGTACGCTTCTCCCGCTGGACCTTTTCAGGTTTAGGTGGAGGTATATCGTTCCAGAAAAGACCCTCAACAGGATTGCGCGGCATCTTATCCCAGTACAGTTCGAGTCGCATCCTTTAGTTCTTGAACTGCTTTTGAATATGCTTCTTTAGATAAATCGTAGGTCTGATGAGCGCGCTCCAGTGCGCGTTCATCAGCAGCTAATTTCTTTTTAGCTATAACTAGATTGTCTTGAATGGTTCCGAGATCTATTGACTTGACTTTAGCAACCATTGTATCCTCCGTTTGTTTGATGTTTACCCACGCATACCAACAATCGCTCCTCGTAGGTTCTTTCCAAAGAATAGAACTGGATCTGGATAACGTGTAAAGTCTGCTGTCTCAGCTACACCTTCTAATAAGCGTAGCATTTTAATTTGGTAAAGTCCAGTGATACCTAAACCGTTTACTTCGTAGCTAGCTCCGACTTCATCAGCTAGATGTGTTTTGAGAATTCCATCTTTAAGATGAACACGGGTCAATTCATCAGAGAACATACTCAAACTATCCAATGCGGGATAGAGACGTGGATCGATAGGAACTGGGGTAGATTTCTGATCGAGCACTTTGCTGATGTCTGGCCACTCTGTAACGTAAAGTTGAGTTCGAATCCAGCGTCCTCCAGGGTAATGAAAGGTAACAGAATTACCGCTAAGTTGAAGATGTGATGGAGGTTCCCCAACACGAATGATTTCCTTAACTGCTGTTCCTGGAATATTAACCACGAATGGAATGTCAATTGCTAACCAGTATTGAATCACGCAGACGTTGTTTGTTGCGAATGCAGATTGACCACGCAGTAGAATTCCATTAGTCCAAGGGCGGGATGCATCATTTCCAACAAACGCACTAATCTTTTGAAACGAATCAAGTAATGCAGAGCCATCAATGTTAACGATGTCACCTGCTGGTTCTGGATGTAGTTGTACATCATCTTCTACAGTTTCGATGAAAGCTTTGAACTTACCACTCTGTACTTTGAGACGTCCTTTCTCAGTCATGCTGAGTAGAACTTCTTCTTCACAGTTAGCGATCGCTCGAACTAGCGGATCCGCTTTTGGAGAACATTCCAAATCCAACGGAATAGGGCTACAGATAGCCATATGTCCATTAAACGATCTCACAGTGCCCTTCTCGATTTTAAAATGAGTCATTGCAGGAACGAAATCTTTCTTCGCTACCGCACCCTGAACGAATTTAAGTTCCTTCAGCATTCAGAACAGCTCCCTTACCCGTCCTTTATAGATACCACGATTTCTAATGTTAACTATAGCATTGATTATGCCATAAGACCAAAGGTTATATGCTGCTCGGCTTTCATAGACGGTGGACAACCGTTCGTATGTGAAACCCTTATCTTCAAGGTGTTTAAAGATAACATCCTGCTCGATCGCGGATAGAGTTGTGGCGTGTTGATTCGCGTCGTGGCGTTGCGGACTCTTCTCCGAGACGTTAATCGGACCCCATGTCGGTGTCTGAATGCCCCCGAATGCTGCGGTTTGCACCCAAGAGGATGAGTCGCAGCTATACCAAGGATAAGCTTCCATAATTGGAATGGAAGTAATACCAAATCCGTGTACTTTGAGACGCGGTCTGCCGCTGCCATCGACAAGGTATTTATCCCAGATTCTATCAAGCCATTTCATAAGTTGTGAAGATGAAGCTCCAACCATTCCGCCCAATGTAATGTATTCATAATTCCGAACATAGTGTTCAAGGTAACGTTCATCTTCACCCGAGTGGAAACAAGGAAGTGGACGCACTCCACGCGCCTCCATCTCAAGCTGGTTGCGATACGTTTGAAGTGGATCACCAATACCGTCGAGTACGGATACTAACGGGATTCCATCTTCGACACGAATGATATCCGGATTGCGTTTAATATAATCACAATATTCTGCAACCGAAAGTTCTACCTTAAGTGTGTGAGCAGAGAACGCTCCAGAGTCGAGAAACACCTTGCTGTGATCCTCACGCATAGCATCAGCAAACTTTTGTTTCTGAACGTAATGATATGATTCAAGAATATGTGGGACTGCATCTACCAATAGCTTTTCATTGTCAGTCAAGTTACGGTACCGACCGGAGTTGCCCCCGGCACGATATCCGTTTGTGTAGATCGCAGCTAGATAGATCTGCATTTATTTCAATCCCAAGAATTCGGAACGAGCGGAATCCTCAGTTTTAAAAATTCCTCGGAGAGCACTAGTAACAGTGTAATGACCCTGTTGACAAATTCCCCGGGATTCCATACATAAGTGTCGGGCACGAATAATAACGCCACATCCCAGCGGCTTCACTACCTCAAAGATAGAATCCGCTATCTGGCATGTTAGACGTTCCTGAACTTGTAGGCGTCTCGAATAGATTTGTAGTAGGCGAGCAAGCTTGCTTAATCCGACGATCCGTTTATAAGGTAGATAACCAATTGTCGCAGTACCAAAGAATGGGGCAAGGTGATGTTCACAGTGAGAATAGAACGGCAGGTCTTTGACTACGACCATTTCGTCTACCCCTTCCGATCCGTCAACAAAGGTCTTGAGTACGCTGATTGGATCCATATTGTAGCCGGCGGTCCAGAATTCCCAGGCTCGAGCCACACGGTCCGGCGTCTCTTGCAACCCTTCCCGCTTAGCATCTTCGCCTTGGATGTTTTCAAGGACAGCTTTAAAAGCTCCGTTTAGACTGTCGATCATAAGGGACTCCGTTAGGGACTAATTATACGCGAGATGTTATGCTTTTACAAGCAGATTCTGCAAGAATTGTTTAACGATTTCGAAGTCTGAAGTAATGATATTACTGTGGGCTCTGACCCACGGTGGTATGGGTTTCTTTCCACCCCATTCACTTATTGCATCGTGACGAGGAGTCCAACCAATGACTGGAATACGCCGGCTATGAGCGTAGAACATCTCCATTGCAGTACCCCAAGATGGGCGATCGATTCGAGCAAGGAAAGCATCGCTCATTCTAATTGCAGCAAGATCTACTTCTACTATTTCACAAGCTTTTTCATCTTCATCTTCGTTCTCTACAAATAATTCAATCTGTGTTGGATCGATTGCTTCCCAGCCCTCAGGTAATTGAGCTGTGAGTTTACGACGCCATGTAACCGGATCTTCGACTCCCCATATTGCACCGGCGAGATAGATTTTCATGTTCGTTTCCCGCTGAATTTAGTCTTGAGATTATATTTCTCTGATGTAGCATTAAACTTGGTGATGACTGCTTGATTCAGATCAATGCCAGCTTGCATTGCAATCAGATCAAGACAGATTACTGCATCCGCTAGTTCCTCAGCGAGCTGTTCAATTGTGGCTCGCGATCCGCGGATACCAAGACGTTCGCGTTCTAGTTTCTTGATAACGTTGCACGCTTCTCCAATTTCGCCTGCAAGTTCGTTACCACGATAAGCAAGAGTAATCACATCAGTTGGATCCCATTCCTTTTGACGTAGCTCATTCAGTATGCGTAAAGTTATCATTCCTTCACTCCATGTAGATTGCTGAGTTGGCACCATGTTCCTTCACTTCAACAGATCGAACTTCGACTCGCGGGGCATAGCCGTTATCTTTTAACCAGACTATTCCGTATTCGTATATCAGTTTAGCGAATGCTTCACATCCTGTATCGGGTACCAATACCACATTGGCGATATGTAATTTTGCTAGATGGCATAGAGCTGCTCGATCTGGGTCGTCCTCAGCTACTAACATCTTATGATCAAAAGTATTTTCAAGCCAACCTTTGAAGCCCTTTAGAGAACCAAAATCGACTACCCAGTTGCGCTCATCCAATTCTTTAGATTCAAATTCAATGTGGACACAGAGAGCGTAGCCGTGAAGATATCTACAGTGGCTTTCTGCTTTCCATTGTCGAAAGCAAGCGGAGAGACCGATGTCGTGACCCCACGTCTTTGTGCTGATATAGGTCATCCTACTCTCCTCCATTTGCATATTGAATGACTTCAGGTAGCTTATTGATTTCGAATGCAGTTCTACGCATGAAGCAAGGACCACAGGTCCCACAATGTATCGGGCCTGCTCGATAACAACTCCATGTGAGGTTGAGTGGAGCGCCTATCTGGTGACCGATTGCAACGATCTCATGCTTCATAAGATTGCCTACCGGCATAACAACTTTGATTCGTTTCCCATCTCCAACTGCGAATGGAAGCATATCATTGAATCGATTAATAAATTCAGGTTCATTATCTGGATAAGCACCCGCCTCTTCTAAATTGTTACCAAGTACGATTGTACCAATTCCTCTAGCTTCAGCGAATGCGGTTGCCATTGCAAGCATCACAAGATTACGAGCTGGAACCCATTCGTGAGCAAATTCAGCGCCTGCTTCACCTCCTGCAATTTTACTATCAGTTCGAAGGAGTGGGGAATCTTTTGGATTGTAAATGTTCATTGGAAGAAAGTGTAATGGTGTATCAAGAAATTCAGCTACCATTCTAATTGCTGCTTCCTCCGGAAGCGCAGCACGCGAACCGTAACGAAAGTGAACTAGTTCTGTATCATATCCTTCGCGTTTGATCATTGTAGCGGCAACAACGCTATCCATCCCGCCGCTGCATATGACAAGAGCTTTCCTACCATATTCAAGTTCTTTGTCGAGTCGTTCAATCTGATCAGGTTCAAAAGCCCAACATGAATAAGGTGGTAGCATTTCTGGAACAAAGTCTTCAGGAAAATAATCTTTTGAACTTGTAAAGAAAATTCCACGTTCTTCCTTAGTATACCAGATGGGTCTATAGTTGCAGGCGGCTAACATCAGATCTGGAAAATCATCATGTGTTGCTAAGATAGCATAACTTCCTCTGAGTTGAAAAATAACCTTTTGAAATATCTCTTTTGCATGATTATTATCAAAAATAGTTCCTTTGGATTCGAGCTGTTCAACGATTGCAGCACTGTCAATTGTGGTTGGATATTTTCCTGTTCGTAGTGCCTTATCGTTTGCAATAGTTCCATTATGAACAATATTCCATTTGCCGAGTGAGTAGGGTTGTTGATCGTTTGCAGTTTTCTTAACCACAAACTCCGTCGTGGGCTCGGCTCTAAAATTACCGATTAGATTTACAGCCACTCGTGTTCCAGTCGTAGTAAAGAATTGAATATTCTTTTTTAGATGCGTAGTCTTTTGTGCTGTCTTATGCGTATGATTTGGTCCAGAACTTTCATAAGTATGAAAGCCCCATCCATCACGACCACGGGCGAAGCTTTCGTTTGCGACATGTATAATGATACGATTAGCTTCTGCAAGATGATGGGTAGTTGCTCTCCAGATAAGAGCCCCCATGATTGAACACATTCATTCTACTCCAATGTACTTATGAATTTGTAATTGTAGCCTATACCCGTGTTTCATGCAAGACTGAGTCACAGCTTGGATATTCCGCATATTATGAGCTGGGTCTCTAGTGTCCATAGGCTGGAGATAGATTGGGTTATCCCAACCCTCAGGTGGTCGAGCGAGTTGGGGATTAGCCGTGTGGCCGAGGGCTTTAATTGGAAGTCCATCTTCTGGATTCATACTGTCTGCGTCAAGGACGTATTTGAAACAACATGCTGCGTTAACAATTCCTTGATTGACGCGTCCTGTTTTTGGACTGCAGACAATATAGACGCCGTGGAAATGATCCATTCGCGGGTATTTTGAATATCGGAATTCGCTCGGCGCAAGAGTTCCATTAGTCTCTATTTGAACAAGGTGTCCAAAGCCAGAAAGATGAAAGAGTAAAGCAGTTAGGTTCTGCCTGAAAGGCTCGCCGCCCGTAATGACTACGAGACCTCTAGGTAGGCTTATTGAATTAACATATTTGGCAATGACTTCAGGATGAGCAAGACGACGGCCTTGTGTGTATTCGGTATCACACCACGGACATTGGAGATTGCAGCCAGCGAGCCGAATAAAAACGGCGGGGAATCCACTGAAGGGTCCCTCGCCTTGGATGGTGTAGAAGATACTGTGGACGTCGAGTAACCCTTCAGGGTGATCGACCGACTTCTCGATTGCTTGATGATTCATGTCTCTCTCCGGGAGGTAGCCCCGGGAGCGTATTCTCCCGGGGCAGGTTTCGGTATTGAGACGTCAGATCAGGCAGCCGGCTGAGGCTGTGCAGGAGCGAGCGGCGCAGTCGGAGCAATGGTACCCGAGAGACCGTGGAACTTCTTCCAACGGGGATACTCTGCTTTGACGTTGCCTTCGTTCAGATGCGAATGCTGTGGCATCGCAGCACGAATCTCCGCAGCGGCAACAGGAGCACCCTTTGCCTGGGATAGCTGATCGAACAGCGCCCAAGCCTTGCCGCACTCGCCATCCGGCTTCGGACGACGGATGCCGTTCTGCTCCGGCTGTTTTGCCTGCTCGCGCTGAGCAGCCTTGGCAGCCTTTGCCTCATTGCGTGCCTGCATTGCAGCTTCCTTCTGCGCCTGCTTGTCGGCTTTCTCCTGGGCCTTGGCAGCCTTGGCAGCTTCCTTGGCCTCGGCAGCGGCAGCTTTCTCCGCGTCCTTAGCGGCCTTCTTCTGCTCGCGCTCGAGCTTCTTCGCAGCCGCCTCCTGCTCCTTCTGTGCCTTCAGAGCAGCCTTCTGCCCCTCATCAACAGGAGCGGCATCAGTAGGAGCGGCGCCAGCAGACGGAGGTGCAGCCCAAGCAGGTGCGTTTGTGGTGTCATTCATGTGGATCTCCTTTACTCGTTGTTACAATAGAACAACATAATACAATGCGCCGCAGATTGCAAGGACTATTTTTGCCGAAATAAATAGACAGAGCGGAGAATAAACTCCGCCCTGTCTTATTGTGTATCAGCTTCAGGAGATCATCTCCATCAGCTTACCCTTGACTTGATCTTTCTTCTTTCCAGTCTCACCCAACCAGCTGTTGAACAGGCGGGAATCCTTTGAATTGCCTGCCATGTGATCGGCCCAGTAAGTGACACCGTTCAGAACACCCCAACCATTGCCGGGGGTAGCACCCGGCGCCTTCTCCGTCGCCCACAGCACGCGCTGGAGTCTCGGAGAACGTGCATCCGGCTCGTTGATCAGTTCTTCGATGTTGTGCTGAGTACCGGCTTTGGGTGCAGGCTGAAAGAATTCTGCTAGGACGCGCAACGTATCAAACTGGCTCATCTTCAGCTGTTGCAAAGCCTTGGCATCGAGTTCCATCTGCGCAATCTCTTCTTTTACCAACTGCACAGATGCCTTAGCGGCTGCGGTGTCGAAGTTGTAAATGTGGCTTTGGCGATATTCTGCGTTCTTACCGCGAACCCCACCCGCCATCGCTAGCGTATTGGCGCACACGACACGGACGCTTGTGGTTCGAACAGTAATTGCTTTTCCAACTTCGTGTGGAGACACTATCAGAATGTACGCTTTCACGTGGTCTCTGCCCTGGAGCGAGAATCCAGCAGCGACACGCGCCAACGCCCACACGACTTTTCCTCCGTGGAGCGCGCCGGCTGTCTCAAGTGTGCAGCCGCCTTCCTTGGTGTACTCTCGGAAGAAGTCCATTGTAACTTTGTTTTGATTGGGCTTCCAATCCAGACCAGTTACGGTGAAGATTCTCTTGTCCGTGGAACGAACAATCGCCTTACGATTGACAGCAACATTCTTGCCATCAATCATAATGTAGCAAGGGAGTTCCTCAACGGTCCAATCGAGACCGGCTGCGACTAACATCTCATCGCAGCTAATGTTTCCCTCGACCTTGTTACCAAGTCCGTGCCAGGGAACTTCATGTGCCCAGGCCATTGATTCCACTTCGTGTGACATTCTCTAACTCCATTGTTGAAGCAGCGTTGAAACAACTTGTTGCTGCCCCAGTATATAAGCATGGGTCTTCGTTTCAATGCAAGCATTATTTTGTATCTAATTGTATCTTATTCAATTCCAAATAGTTTTACTAGAATCATCACAATTAATACACCAATCATAGATATTAACCCACCAAGCGCAATGCCTACCCAAAGAATTGGATCGTGGACAGTGCGTGTCGATGGTGGAGGTGGTCCAACGGGACGTAAACGATCTTGTCCGCGTCGTAATAAGGTTTCAAGATCAACACGTTCTTTTATCTTTGGTCCAGTTGGTTTGTTGTCGTTCATAGTTATATTCCAAACATAATGGCGATCCAACCACACATCGGAATCAGCGCCAGTGTTGCACCCATTGCATAATTTCCGTTATTCGCTTCGCGTGCTGCGCAGATGATCATCAGGACGGTCATTAATAGCATTAGAAATAGACTACCTGTAGTCATTATCTTACTCCAAATATTAGTCGAGCAATATAAAGAAACACGATGAAGATAACAAGCCATAGAAAGAAGAACTCCATGACTAATCCTCCTTTGTCTTAGCAAGCTGTTCCTGCGTGAACGCTATGAACCATTCTGTCTCGCCAAATTTATCAGTGTTGATATGATCGAGTGGACAGTATTGACGTAATGCTTTGATACATTTACTTATCGCAATGCGATCCCAACCTGGTCCACCCCGCATGACGCTTATTATGTCCAATGAAAACACGCGATTTGCTTCGGTAACTTTCTGGTTCATTTAATCCTCCTCTATCGGTTCGTCGCATTCGTAGCGTGTGTGAATATCAGAACGGAATCCTTTCATTTTTCTTCTGTGACAGATCTCACAAGTGTAGCAAAGAAAGATACCATGCCCATCGTATCGTGCATTTGGAATCTTACCCGAACCACAGGGGCACAAGCGCCGTTTAGCCTTGAACTCGTTTGCAGCCGGAATGCTGAGATTGACATAATCGAGATCGCCCGGCTTCGGATTGCTCATGATTCGCTCCGTTCGATTGTGATACGATAGATCACATTGTTAGGATCGGGAGAGCGTTTAGCGTCGGTATGAGTACGGATATAAACTGCTTCCCCAACCGAGCCTTTGTCCATTGCGGTGTCCCAGTAGGACGGTCCTGCAACTGAGAATAAATCACCGGGTTGCAGATCGCGTGCAGTCATCAGTTCAGCTTTGATCTTAACGTTAGGCATCTTATTTCTCCAGTTTCCAATACCCATATACACACCGTTGCCCATTGCGTGATGGATCATGCGTGTCGTGGATAACTCTGTTGATAACTGCTGTGAGATGCTTGCTTACGGCCACAACCAGCCTCCCGGTGGGTAATTCGTTCTCGCGAAGATGTACCTTGCATCCACTACCAACAGTCATAGTCGGTGTCCATATGAAACCAAGGTCCATCATATGGCGTTTAAATAGAACGCTCCGGGTATAGATGCCGTGCGCCGCGCTATGGATGCCTGCTGTGGTACGACGTTTAGTCTTGGGCATTTTAAGATTGATCCAAGCTAGATCGGCATAGACCTTATGGTAAGGCTGCTCAGTAACGATGGCGATAGATCGAGCTACACAGTCACCTGCCTGTCCTCTGTATCCAGAAGCAGAACGTCCACCGTCGTCATAGATAACGCTGATCATTGTTTGTGGTGCTCCTTAACACCACAAACAATAGCACAGATGCCTATAAGATGCAAGCCGAATTAAGCTTCTATAGGCAACTCTTCATCGGCGTGATTGTCAAACTCTAATTCTAACTGATCAGGAAAATTAATATTTACATCTTCAAGATCAGCGTTCTCCCAAGTGGAAACCCATTCGTCGGCAGAAGATCCAGTATCACTTTCTTTCCAGGTGTCCGATTTGTCATCGAACTCATCACGCCGCCCTGACCCAATGCCATCAACAAAGGTACGGAATTCACCAAGCGATTCGTTGTATTGAGCTAGAGCAGTTTCGACAGCGTTCTTAAGCTTCTCAGTGTCTTCATTATAATCCTTAACTGCTGTTTCTACCTCACCGTATTTCTCAGTAAGCTCTGTCTTTAATTTTTCAAATTGCGTTTCTTCAGCTTTAGTCAACTTGAAAGCCATAGTCTTTCTCCGTTAGAATGGGATTACTTCCATTGGGTTCTTAGACGTAGCAGTCAGAGAGGTAACAATTGTTGGAACCTCGTCTGACATCTCCTCTGTTCCAAAGGCTGTGCCATCAAAGCAGAGGGCCATAATCTCTGGGTAGGGAGTCTTGTTAACCCAGACGCGAATGTGCGTTGGGTGATTGATTTCCTCAAGACGCGTGAGAGCTTCATCTACTGTGGTAGGAATTAATGTACTCGAATTGTGCATTCTTGTTTTCCACCAGGCTCTGGCACGACGTTGAGCATAGGCATTACTGTTTTCGAATGTTACGAATTCGGTGTACATTTTCATCCCGCAGTAATACGAGACTCGCATCGATATAGAACCCCCACCCATTTTCTCGTGTCGTGCTGCACTGATGTGATCTACTTTGAATACCTTTGTGATAGGCAGCTCGCCCTTTAGTGGGCTGACGGAACTTGCTGTCTGCACGATGTTGAGTTGGATATGGAATTCGTTACCACAATGTGGACATTTACGCAGGCTGGCGTGGACGTAGGTTTGACAGACATCGCAGAGCTTAACTGGGGCAGGGCGTGTTCCGCGGGATCTAGGAGGTTCTGGGATCACAGGGTCATTGATTGGCCCTAGGCGGCGCGTGTTACCTGCGTAGTCTAGAACTAGGCAATCTAATTTGCCGCTGGCTTTGATTGCAGCAATGCGCTGTTCTATTGTATCGCTGTTATGTCCCGGTGGGTAGACAGGCCGCGTACCTCGACCTAACATCTGAACCCAAAGCACTGTGGACATAGTGGGTCGCAACACAACAATCATATCAACAGCAGCGTCATCAAATCCCGTTGTCAGAATATTGTTATTGACTACAGCTCGGATTTTTCCAGCTCGGAAGTCTAGAATCGTTTGGTCGCGCTCTTTCTTATCGAGTTTGCTATGAACACATTTAGCGGAGATCCCCATCTCATTTAAGATCTCAGTGATATGTTCCGCGTGCTCAATACCTGCTCCAAACACTAACCACTTCTTACGATCCTTGCCAAGTTCGATAGCTTCTGTAACTGCTGCAACAGTGACTTCGTGTTTGTCGACTGCAATCTGCAGTTCCTTTTCCACAAATTCTCCGCCGCGGAGGTTAACTCCATCCACGTTAAGTTCGGTCTTTGGTTTCTTTGGGATCAACGGGACAAGATAGCCTTCCGCGATCAACCTATTGAAGCTCTGATAGTTTGTAATGTCAAAGCAGAAGTCTGTGAAGATACTTTGGGTTAACGATCCGTCCTTGTTTAGGTAAGGATCGGTTAACTTTCCATGTCCCATGCGCCAAGGTGTAGCAGTAAGTCCAATAACACGAAGCGCAGGATTGACACGCAATAACGCTTGAATAAATTTCTGGTACATTGTAGTACCATTCGGACTGACTAGATGAACCTCGTCAATAATGATTAAGTCCACATGCCCAAAGATCTCAGGGCGCCGCCACACAGAAGCAATGCCGCCTATTGTAATGGACTGCCTAGAGTTTTTCTGTCCAAGACCGTCGCTGTAGATGCCAACTGGGGCATCTCGCCACAAGATTAACAACTTATCATAATTCTGTTCAATTAACTCTTTAACGTGAGTCAGCAGCATAATTTTTTGGAAAGGAAACTTTTTGAAGACCTCTCGGAGAAACCGCGCATTAACAATCGTCTTCCCGCTGCCGGTAGGCATCGCGATGATAGGATTGCCAGTAGCATGAGTCTCAAAGTATGTCCATATACTTTGAACAGCCTCCGTTTGGTATTGGCGATCGGTGAAAGGTTTCTTCATCTGTAATAATCTGCCATCTTATACATTGGGCAGCCCACAAGTTGTTTCTCTATAGTAAGTATAGCACGTTCTGTTGGGTGAGTACAGTGCCAAGTTGCTGCCGATCCGACTTGAACATATTTGCAGGTACGGCAATTCCGTGCAGGATCTCGTTTCATGTGGCAGACAGGCTTATGCTCACACCAAGTACATTTCCAGAATCCGGGTGAATTATTGATCTTAGGTGGAGGTGTAGGCATCTGGATCAGCTTCTCGCCCCTATCAATATACTGATCTGCGTGCTCAGGATTGAGAGTAATGATTTCAATATAAAGATCATCTGTATTCTTACTAACTGCGAGATAAAGACAGGTTGCAATACCCATCTTGCGCATGTAGATTTGCGATTGGACAAAGTGTTCGGGTTTAGCTTCACGAACACCTTTTCCTTTGAAGTGTCCTTCGCCAACTAAATATGCCCGCCAACTCTCAAGTGATCCAGCTAACTCAATAAAAGATTTCTCATTATGTGTCTTCGCTTCAATCAATGCGGGGTTGTTATTATAATGTGTGACCCCGTCTCCGCTTCCACCACCATGCCCATCTCCAAACTGAATACGAAACTGCTTTCCCTCTGCATCTTGTTGATAGACAGGCATTCCTACAGTAAGAAGCATCGCAATGAAACGAGCTTCTTCAATATGGCCACGATTAAATAGGCGGAGCATACGACCACTGTGAGCTGCCTTAGTTGTCCAGTGAAAGCTATACCAGACAGCACGTCCACAGTCCTGGCCGAGTTGCGAAGCCCCCATGTGACTTCGATACGTTTCCTCAGTGTCCCGGTACGCGTCTGACATATGAGGAAGCACCTTACCGAGCCACCCTCGGTAAGTTGCTCCTTGATCGGCTTGGATAGCCTTATCGATAGCGAGACATAGATCGACTGCAATATCAACCATTTATTTTCGCTCCGCGATTGTTGTCAGTATCAGTTCGATCTTCACGGCTCGCTCGTCTAGAGCTTTAAGTGCAGCAAGAATTGGCTCGGCAGTATATCGAGCAGCTTTAAGTTCGTCCAATAAAGCTTTGGCATTGGACACTGTCTCTGCCATCACTTCATCAATGTTTGGACCGAAGTTCTCATCCCGGATTTCAGCTACCCATGCAACAGGCACACCAAGATCATCAGCTACCTTTTTGTCGTTCCATCCTGAGGTATAACCGATCGCTTCGCTGACGTACTTCTCATCGATCTTGTTGTGGATAATCCTACGCTCATCTCGGGATGGACGTTTAGTTGGAGCCTGGGGAACTTCAACTATAACAGATGTAGCTTCGATAGGTTCAATTGGCTTGGTCTCCATTGGATTAATTGGTACCACTTTCAATTGTTCATTCCGTTTCTTAGCTGCCACTTTGAGCGCAGTGAAACAAGAGGGGCATCTATGTTGACTTGTACTCTTTCCAATTTTCCATCCTAGCCTCTCGAACTTATCCGCTACCTTACGCTCAACCTGTTCGTCATCATCACCGTGACTTCGAACGGTGTTAACTTGAATGCTTTCAGTCCTATCACAGTATCCACATTTAGCTTTCGCACCGCGTTTCGGATGACCCCCGACTGGTACTGTGCAGACTTCGAATGCAACATACGCCATGACTCTTTTCTCCGTTGATGGTAAATGGATTGACGCTGCCGTTCCGAGTAGATCATATTTTGTGTAGATGGGCTCCTTCATGGTCCCTCCGTTGAAAAAGAAGGGGCCCCGCGAACGGGACCCCTCTGAGTTGGTAACACTAGCTACGGGCCCAAGGAGGAGCAGCATTCTGAGCTGTCTGAACCTCAGGCGTCGCAGGCTGCTGAACGGGTTGAGCTGCCGGCGGAGGCGGGGTAGGTGCAGCGAACCCAGCTGGCGCGGGCTGCTGCGATGGCGGTGCAGTAGGAGTCGGCTGCACAGGCGGAGCTGCCTGCTGCGGCTGTCCCCACGGCTGCTGAGTCTGAGGCTGTTGCCAGTTTCCGTTACCCTGAGGAGCGGCTTGTTGAGGAGCCGCTTGCTGAGGTGCCCATCCAGTAGGAGGTGCTGACGCCATCTGTTGTGGCGCTCCGGGTTGAACAAATCCACCCGGCGGTACAAAGCTAATGGGCTTGTAGCTCTTGATCTCCGACTGATCGTCGTATTGACCAGTTGGATCCTTACGAGTTTTCACGCGCCCCTTCATCGGAAGGTTGTGGAGCTGCTGGCTATCCTGAACGTAAGGAATGCCAACCGCGGCAGCAATCGAGCTCAACTCCCGATTTGCAATCTCCATCGTCTGGATGTTAGTGTGACGAATGTTCAGACCGTTGAAAATCTTACGGCCCTGGTGCGGTCCATCCATGACGGAGAAACGCAGAACCAAACGGAGATGGTTAGGATTACCATCCTTCGTCGGAACTGCATTTGATTCGTCAATGATGAGGTTGTACCATCCTTCTGGGATGGGGTCGTTGTCCAGCGGAGCGTGCTGGCGGGCATCGAAGTTAAGTTGAACCATAAGGTGTCTCCTTACGAGTTGACGATCTTGTTGAAGATGTAGTTCAGATTCGGTGGCTCTGAAAGTGACAAAGCTCCGCTTCTATCCTTCGCTTCGAACTGAAGGTCAGGTTGCGTTTGCAGGAAACGAAACTCTTTTCCCTGCTGATCTTTACTTACTCCAAGACGAAAGACTTCGTCAAAGAAGAAAGGTAGTTTCGGTCCAAGTTTAGCGCCTGGCATCGACGGTCCGTATTTAACAATGCCAGATAATTCATCTTTAAGCGGTTCCATCTTTGCGGAGACGAGTACATTCTTACCAGGAAGATCCCGGAAGGCTCTGATCGCAGTCTCCATTTGTTCGATAAGATCTCCATAGGCTTGTCTTGGATCTTTCACTTGTCGTTTGGCGTTGTTGAGAACTACTTCACCAATCTCACTAATGCTATCCAATGCAATGCTTTGGAAGTTCTTTGCTTCTGCACTCTGATGACACCAAAGATGAACATCACGTAGATCGTCTGCCGTTCGAATGGTAATGATTGGCATGTTATAACAGATGGTTGGATCATCACCAAACAAACGTTTCAAGTTAGATTCACGAAGAGACAGTGCGCCTGCTTCGGCAGAAATTAGAACGGGATTCGGGAGTGTGGCGGTAAGAACAGTTTTTCCCACTCCCGAACCTCCATATACAAGTACCTTGATACCGTTGGCAAGAGATTCTTGCGAAGCGGTAGAAAACTGAAGTGGCATTAGCTCCCTTTCTTTGGAATCATAATCTCCAACCCAGGCATACCCGGCTTGATCACAAGCGCCTGATCGAACAGGTGCCTCTCTTCGTCTGTGAGCAGCCGGTACTCTTTAATTGCAACTTCCGGCTTCCACCTAATTAACTTATCCAGATCCAACTTGGGCAAGTTGTTATCAGTCTCTAACGACTTACGCAACTCTTCAAGTGGCTCTTCCTGCACAGCACGATTGATGACGTGCGTCATTTTTGCTACGGCACCCGTTCCATCTGCGATGTCGTGTTTGTTGACACCTTCTACAGGATCTTTGAACAACCCGTTGCAAATGAACTGTCGAATGACGACTTCCTTGTTCTTCAGTTCGTCAAGCTGTTGTTTTAGCTCATACCACTCTTTGAGGTGCTCAAGAGTGACCTCCCGTTCTGGAATTAAAGTCATAGGATACTCTCCGTTGTTATAGACCCCCATTGTATAGCACAAACTGTGACCAGATGCAAGTATCTTATGTGCCTCTGATCCAATATAGATCACCAGCTACCATTCCCTTTTCGAATGGATCTCTAATTTCTTTAAGTCTTCCCATCTGAATAAGAGTTTGGATTGAAGCTTTTAATTTTCTATCATCGAAGTTACCATCGGTCTTAAAGGCAGGTATATGTTGCATCCTTTGTCGAAGAAAGCTATATTGAATTTTTCCAGCCGCTTGCAATTCAGGTTTGACTTTATAACTTTCAGGAAGTTGTCTATATAGATAATCATCAATAAGTTTTTCAATCTTTTTAGTTTGTACACTATCCCCGGTTCCTATATCACCTGCTTCCTGTCTAGTTTTGAAATTATTTATATCATTCATTATCATTCGTTCAAAATAATCCCAATGAGCTTTCGTAACAACAGGCGGTGTAACAAGCCCCTGTGGTGTCGGCGGAGGTGCATCAAGAATCGCAGCAAGAGTTGCCAGAACATTAATTCGATTCAAAGAACGAGACCACATATGATGTTCGATATCCTCACCTCTAGTCTGGACAGCCTTGTTGTAATTACTATGACAATATTCATAGAAATTATGATATTGAATATCAGCCTCTAAATCTAGCTTAGCAGCAATAGGTTCTTTTTTCTGAGTAGCAATCAGATCAGAAATTCTAGCAAGCATGATTAGATAATCTATAAATCCTGAATCGACTCTATAATCTACAGTTTCATTCATTCTCCCTCGAAGTCCTTTATATTCAAATATATTGAATCGAGATATGAATCCGTTATTAAGAAGAAATGAATTAA
>Ga0190266_10000002_pt1 | contig 46934 bp, 53 predicted proteins | sample Popmic220T_FD_132448 | JGI IMG/M metagenome (GOLD analysis project Ga0190266, IMG submission 132448) | Populus adjacent soil microbial communities from riparian zone of Indian Creek, Utah, USA - 220 T | ecosystem: Environmental > Terrestrial > Soil > Riparian zone | place: USA: Utah | collected...
GGCATGGCGTGCGTGTGGTCGCTGCGGACAAGCGACGTTGCCGAGCCTTGCGCGTTGGCGCCGCCGACCGTGAGCGCGACGGGCGTGCCGATGCTCACGGTGTGCCGATGGTCGTGCCGCGCAGCGGTCGTGCCGACGCCGACGGCGTTGGTCGCGTTGTCGACGTTGACCGGCGCCGTGCTCGTGAGAGCCGCGGCGGCCGCTGCGATGCCGTCGAGTTTGGTTTTGTCGGCCGCGCTGAGAAAGCCCGGGACGCTGGCCGTTGCGACGTCCGGCATCGCGTGCTGGTGGTCGCTTCGCGCGAGCGACGTGGCCGAGCCTGTGCTCTGCGCGCCGGCGACGGCGAGCGCCGACGGCGCTCCCGTCGAGACGCTGTGCACGTGGTCGCCCCTGGCTGCGGCCGTCTCGACGCCGACAGCGGCGGTCGTGACAGTGATTTGCGTCGGCGCGGTCGCCGTGAGCGCCGCGGCGCCGCTCGAGACGCCGTCGAGTTTTGTCTTGTCGCCGGCCGAGAGGAATCCGGCCACGGATGTGGTCGCCGGGGCGTGCAGCGTGCCGTCGGTCTGCGCGGCGTGCGCGTGCACGTGGTCGGCTCGAGCCGCTGTCGTGCCGACGCCGACCGAGCCCGAGAACGCAACGGCCGCCGGCGCCGTGCTCGCGAGCGCCGCAGCGCCGCTCGAGACGCCGTCGAGTTTTGTCTTGTCGCCGGCCGAGAGGAATCCGGCCGCGGATGTGGTCGCCGGGGCGTGCAGCGTGCCGTCGGTCTGCGCGGCGTGCGCGTGCACGTGGTCGCTTCGAGCGGCAGTCGTGCCGACGCCGACAGCTGCGGTCGTGCCGACGTTGGCCGGCGCCGAGCTCGTGAGCGCGGCCGCCGAGCTGGCAACGCCGTCGAGTTTTGTCTTGTCCGCGGCGGAGATGAATCCGGGCACGCTCGGCGTTGCTGCGGCGTGCTGGGTGCCGCCGCCGCGGGCCCCGTGCTGGGCATCGGTTGCGAGCGTGCCGACCTGCACGGCGTCGGCAGACACGACAACGGACCCGTCGGCGTGCGCGACGACGTCGAGCGAGTTGGCGGTCTTCGTCAGACCGGCACCGGCGACTACCTGCGACGCACCCGTAAAGCGGGTGAACGTGAGCGGCGAGGTGCCGAGCGCGATGGGTGCGTCGGTCGAGAGTATCCACCCGCTGTCTGCATTGACGGTGCCGGCGGTGATAAATATCACCATGCCCGGAAGCAGCTCCTCGCTCGAGTCCGCGTCGGTGCTGCGCACCCATGCGCCGGCGTCGTTCGCGATGTAGATGCCGTTGGCCGCGGCCGATGCCTGCGCGGTGAGCAAGACACGGTCGCCGTTGACCGTGGCTATCGAGTCGATGACTTGCGTATTCGACGCCGTGATAGGCGTCGTCGCGACGAGTCGACACGGCGTGCGCGTTCCGGCGCGGTTGACTGCAGCGAGCACGGTCGCAAGCGGCACGGCGTCGTCTGGTAGCAGCGGTGTGCCGACGTTGTGGATGATGTGCCCGGCGGCGTCCTGGTTGCCGGTAAACGGTATCGTCCCGTCGGCGCGCAAGAGGTTGTCTGACAGCTCGGGCGCGAGCTTGTCTTCGGTGATGCTGCCATCCGGGATGACGCCGCCGCCGCCGCTGCCACCGGTCTCGATGGCTTCGACCATCTGCCGGTGAAAGTCGACAAGGGGCCGATTCGTTGACCCTTCGTTCATCTCGGTCTGCTCGACCGAGGGCACAGTGGGAACTAACGTCGCGTTCGGGTCGTAGCGCTCGGCGAGCCCCGGGTAGTCGATGTGGTAGCCGGGCGAGCGGATGCTTATCCGCCGCGTGACAGACGACACGACTTCGCCGCTCGCGGTCGCTGTCACGCGCACACGGAAAGGGCCCCAACAGCCGACATCGTACTCGAGCGTCCAGGTCTCGGGCGCGAGCTCGGTGAGCAGCGGGTTAGAGTTGGGCGGCTCGTCGAGCAGCACGACGTCGACGAGTGCGCCGGTGGGAATCGAGCCGACCGTAATCGTCACTGGGTACGCGCGCGTCGCAGCGATGGCACCGGTGCTCTTGATGTCAGTGCGGCCGCGGTCGACAGCGCCAGCGGGAATGCCGGCGTCGGGTTGGTCGAACGTGAGTGTGATTGCCATAGCTACACCACACCGGCGAGCGCGCCGCCGGTCGTTTGCGAGACGTCTGAAAAGCCCTGAAATACGTTGATGTCGGGTGTGAACGCGACGCCGCCGAGCGTGAACTGCTCGCCGACAGGGAAGGCCGAGTACGTGACGTCAATGCGCACGCCGGCAGCTTTCGCCTCATTGAACAGGTCGTGCAGCTGCACGGCGGTGGTGTCCGGCGGCAGACCGATGAGCTCGAGCTTGAACGCGCCGGGGAAGTACTCGGTCAGGATGACAGTGCCGCTCGCCGGCATGATGGTGCGAGCGATGCCGAGGATGTCAGGCGGCCGGCCGCTCGAGGCGTTGAGCAGCACGCGCGCAGATATCCATATCTTGTACGTCTCGTCGTCGCGTCCGGCGCGTGGTTGCCCGACGAGCTCGCCGAGCATGTCGAGCGCATCGCCTTCGGCGCCGGGCAACATGGTGCCGACGAACACGTCGTAGATGGCGTCTTCGAGCTGTTGAATCTGCTCGAGATAGGTGCCGAGCAGTGCGAGAAACTTCGGGGTGCGCAAGTCGTAGATGGGCAACGCTTGCCCTTGTGCGACGACTTGCGGGTTGTGCGTGAGCGTCACGGACCGACCCAGCTGGCGCCGGTGAACGTCGCGACCTCTCGCGAGTTAATCGGCAGCACGTTGTCTGGCGAGGTCGGGATGGCATCCGGTGGCACCGCCGGCGCGAGCGCGATGTCGAGCGTGACGTTGACGACGCCGCGCACTTCGGAGGCGATAGCGAGCAGCCGAACGAGATAGACGGGCGCGCCGATGGCGAAGTGCGCCGGGCTCGTGACGTCGACGCTGGCTTGCTCGAGCGTCGAGCGGATGCTGCCGGCGACGTAGCTCGCGTCGACGGTTGCGGCGTAGTTGACGTTGACGATCTTCGTCACTGGGCGAGAGAAGCGCACGTCGTGCGTGATGCCTTCACTGTCAGTGATGGTCACTGTGGTCGTGCCGTAGGTCTCGATACCCGCGGGCTTGTTGCGCCAGATGGATTGCGCGATGACGCTGTCGGTGCCGCCCGAGACGACGATTTCGAAACTGTGAGGCGGCAGTGAGTTGACGACCACGTCGCTGGTGTTTTCGTAGCCGGCGGCCGTGATGACGTTCGGGAGCAGCCGCACGTCGGCGACGATGCCGGAGAGCGTCGAGCCTTCGCTTGTCGCGCGCAGCTCGGCTTGGCGAATGCGGTACTCTTCGTCGGTCTCGACGTCTTGCCCCGGGATGGCCGTGGCTGGGTTTGTGACAGCCGTCCAACCCGATGCCGGGCTTTCGATCTTGGTAAGCGTGTCGGCGCCGGCAGTGAGCACGCCGGCCGTCTCCGCGGCTGCAGCGACGTCGACGCTTGTCGACGTGGTCGAGGTGAGCGCGTCGACGAGCGTCACGAAGCGCACTGTAGGGCGCGCTGGGTCCGACACGACGCTACCCGAGGGTACGAGCGTGTTCGGCGCCATGGTGAGGTGTAGCGTCGTGAGGGCTTTGGTCGCCGGGCGCCGCGGCACGCCGACGAGCGAGCCGTTGGCGTCGGCGGCGATGCCTTCGGCGCTCACCGGGTCGTGCGCGTCGTAGACTTCGGCGATCGCCTCCCAGCACGCGGCGAGCTCGAGGGCGAAGGCCATGTTCAAGTTGGCGATGACGCCGGTCGCCGACGTGTTGAGAGAGCCGTCGACGTTGGAGCGCTGCGACTGGCGAAGCTCGGCGAGTATCTCGTCGACGGTTTTCGCGACGAAGCCTTCGGGGGTTAGACCGCTCACAGGGTGCCCCCTAGAAAGTGCGCGTTGGGCGGGGTGGCGCCGGACGGGGCTCCGGAGTCTTCGGGCACGCCGGCGCCGTCGAGCGTCACGAGCACGTCGCGGTACACCGGGACTACGGTCCCGTCGGTCGTGGTGACGGTCGCCGAGACGTTGAGCGAGCGCGTCGCGCGGTCGAAAGCAACCTGCATGCGGTCGACAGTGGCGACGCCGGCGGTCTCCCTAAGGACCTGGCCGAAGACGGCGCGCACGACTTGCTCGGGCGGCCGGCGGTCGAAGAAGATGGCGCGGTAGTCGATGCCGACGCGGGTATCCAGCGCCCACTCGCCCTTGAATAGGGCCACGCGCAGATTGGCGTCTTGAGCGACGGCGTCGGCGCCCGTGATGAGCACCAGGTCGCCGCCGGCGATGACGATGTCCCCGTCGAGCGGGTCGAGCGCGAGGTCGGTCACGACGGCCTTTACAGGTAGAGTCGACCGAAGCGCAAGAGCACCGGTGCGCCAGAGCACCGATGCACCGGTGGCTCGAGCCGCTTAGTCGCTGCCGACCACGCTCGAGCCGACGGGGGCGGGGTTGGATGGGACCTTGGTTGCGGGCAACGCGGTCGAGCCGACGGCGAGCGCGAAAGCGGTCTTGGCAGCGCCGCCGCCGGGAATAGCGCCGATGGCCGTCTCGGTGGCGATGGTGAGCCGCGAGAGGTCGGCGGCGATGCGCGCGAGCTCGGCGTCGACCTTGCTGGCGAGCGCGACGTGGTCGGTCGGCGCGGCGCTGCCGAGGTTGACGGCGGTCGCCGTGACATAAATCGCCTTGCCCGTGTCGGAACCGAGCTTTATCGCGTCTGTCGGAACGGTGCTCAACAGGTGACCGTAGGGCGCTGGGCCGAGCGGTAGGGCGATAGCCCCGTCGAGCGTGTGTGTCCCGAGGTCGCCCGTCGAGATGGCGACCTGGCGACTCTTAGACGCCACGGAGAGCCATTGGTCAATCGAGCGTTCCGCAAACACGAGCAGCACGAAGTCGCCCGGGGCGAGCGGCCATGTGATCGCGAAACCCCCGCCCTGCGGGTAGGCGATCGGCACACGGAGAATGACCGGCAGGTCTTCTTCGGCGTAGGGCTCGAAGCCTTCCACGTTGTCGGCGGTCGGCAGTGTGTTGCGCAGCGAGGGCCGCACGTCGGCGCTTTGCCCGCGGCCGTTGGCATCGGTGTACACCGCGACGATTTGCCCCGGCAGGGCCGTGTGTGCGTCGGCGAGCGACGAAGCGATGGCGAGCTGCACAAGCTCGGCGAGGTCTGGCGTCGCGAGCGACATCTAGGCGCGTAGCGGCAGAGTCGAGCTGCGCGCAAGAGGTGTCAGCGCTTGATCGCACTGAGCTCGAGCTCTGTGCCCCACGAAGCGCCGAACCACTCGCCCTTGTAGGTGACGGTGTCGACGCGATAGACGCCGGAGACATAGCGCGTCTTTAGCTCGACCTGGCGCCCGGGATACAAGCCCGGGAGCATGAGCGTGCGCGCTTTGACAAGTTGGTCCTTACCGAGCTCTGGCGACTCAATCAGCCCGCTGTGCGGCGACAGCAAGATAGGCGGGTCCGGCAGCGCCGCGTCACGCGTTGGCAGGAACTGCAGCTCGCCATCTTGAATCGACCACGACAGTCCGCACGAGCGCGTGATGCGGTCTAGCTGCGCCACGGCGGCGCCACTGGTGGTGATGCCTTTGCCGACCGAGGCTTGACCTGTTTTCCAGTAGCGTGCAGCGTCGGCGACGCTCGCGACGTTGCCCGCGCCGACGTGCATGGCTGCAGCGATGTCGGTGATAATCTTCGCGAGCGAGGTGCCGGGCACGTAGTTGCGCTGCACGCGCGCGCTCTTCTTCTTGCGCCCGCCGTCGTCGCTGGTGATGGTGGTTGTCCATTCGGTGTTTTCCCGCGCGCTCCAAGCTTCGGCGAGGTCGCCGCGAAAGATGAGACTGAGACCGGTTTCGGTGTAGCCTGCTTCGAGCGACACGAAGACTTCGCGCATCGCATGCAGCCGCTTGCGCGTCTCTTCGGAGAGGTTGTGAATGGTGAGGTCACAGCGTCCCGAGATTTTGGCCGACAGCGAGCGCTTGACGTTGAACTGAATGTTGAGCTCGGTAATCACCATGTCTTCGACCTGCAGCGAATAGGTGCGGTCGAAGAGCGCGTCTGCCGGTATGACGGTCTGGTCGGACATGCGTCACCACGTGTCGTCTGTGACGTAGTAAAGCCGAAACCGCTCACCCATCTCGGCGAGCGTAGGCTTCGCGCCGACGTCGCGCATGTCGAGAAACCAGAGGTCGCCCGGCGGTAGCGCCGTGTTGTAGTGGTATCTGTCGAGCAGCGGATACAGGGTGACCATGCGCACGCCGACAATCAGCGGGACGCCAGCGCTGTCAGACACATGCATGTGGAAGCATGCGCCGCGCTGGCTCCAGACGATGCGCAGCGCGTAGCTCGAGCCGCTGAGTTGCACGCGCTGGGTCGAGTCGACGTCGGGCGTCGTGACGATGCGAATGCTTGCCATTGGGTTAGGGTGTGGTTGCGAGTCCTTCGAGCTTTTCGCGTAGGGCGGTCAATCCCTGCTTGAAGAGCGTCGTCTTCTTCTTCTGCTCGGGCGAGATTTCCCCGGGCTTGGTGGGTACGGTGTTTTGCGTCCCCTTGGCTTTGGCCGGCGTCGCGCGGACTTGTGCCGGCAACGGCGTGCCATAGGTCACGCCGACGACGTTGACCATCTGACATTGCGCCGTGAACATGAGTGCGTTGCGTGAGCCGGACGCGTCACGGGTGACCGACAGCTCGACCATAACGGCGTTCTGATAGACCCGGTAAGCGGTGACGACCTGCACGGGTCTGCGGCGCGCGAACGAGTCGCGCAGCGCGGCCGCCACAGCGCCGACGCGGTCGACAGAGGCGGAAGCGCTCGGGTCGCCGCCGCGGGCTGCAGCGGGCGAGACGAGCATCTGGGGCGCGGTCATGGCGAGGTTGTTGAGGATGTTGCGCGGCTGCGAGCGCTCCATGGCGAGCTTGATTTTCGGCCATCTCGGGTCCGAGCCGCGGCGTGTGAGGTCAGATGCCTGGCCTACGAACGGCAGCACGCTTAACCACGCACCGACTGGCTCGCCTTCGATGGTCTGCGAGACGTACTGGTCGAACGTCGTCGTGATTTTCTGGCCGTGCGCATCGCGCAGCGCGTAGCTCGACTTGTCGTCGAAGACGAGCCCTTCGGTGTGCGACTTCGGCGCGGTGAGGGGCGTATTGGTGACGATGCCTTCGAGGTGTAGCGTCTCGGGCGACGTGCGCACGTGGTCGCTCACGTTGGGCCCATCCTCGACCGGAAACTGTGTGCACTGCGCACTCATGCCGTGGCTCTCGCGGATGCTGCAATCGATCCATATGCGGTCGATTTGCAGGTGGGTGACTTCGCGTTGATAGGCGTCCGCCATGTGTCCCCCTATGGCGCCGTGCGGCCGAGCGCGTCTTGAGCGCGGCGCAGTTGGATGTCGGCTGCGCGTTGCTGCGCGCGCGTGAAGTCGGTCACGTTCGCGTTAGGCGGCAGGATGTTGGTGATGTTGAGCGGTTGGTTGACGGTCGCGCCGGTTGCCGGTGGGGGGAGCGGCGCCGACATGGATGCACCGCCGGCATACGTGGCGAAGGGGTTGGAGTAGGCGAGGTCTGGGCGCCCCATGTTTTCCGTGGCTTCGGCTTCGAGCTGGCGCTGCGCAGCGGCGCGCTGTTCGGCTTCGCGCTGCAGGCGCTTGGCGCGCGCGGCATCGAAGCGCAGTCGACGCTCGCCGGCGGCGGCCGCTTCTTCCGACTCGGCGGCGATGTCTTGCGACTCTTCGTCGGTGATCGGCTTCTCGTAGGTGGCGCCAAAGAAGTAGCGCCACTGCTTCGCGAGTAGCTTGAGCGTCTCGCCAAACACCCGCAGCCGGCGGTCGTAGCGTTGGAAGGTATCTTCCCAAGGGAAGTTTTTGACCGCGCGCGTAAACGACGTCCAAGCGACCTCCGCCGCGCCGAGCGCTTCCTTGAACGCCGCGAGGGCCTTCGCCGAGCTGCCGTCGCCGAATAGGCCGTCGAGCAGGTCACCGAAGGCCGAGTCGTCGCCGTCGAACCACCCCATGAGGTCTTCGACGATGCCGACGAGCAGAAGCATCTGAGCGGCGACGATGCCAATCGCCAGCGCCGCGGGTCCGAAGGCCGAGAGCAGCACGACGCCAAGCACGACCATCGCCGCCTTGAGCACGTGAGTTGTCTTCGTGAGCTCGGCGAGTTTCTTGATGCCAGTGAGCACCCATCCGAGCATCTTGGTCGCGACCGGCAGAAGCTTTTTTCCGATGTCGGTGGCGAGGTCGCGAATGGAGTCGCCGAGAGCGCGCTGTCGGTTGGCGAAGCCGTCGGCGGTGCGTGTCGCATCGCCTTGCGCTTTGGTCGTCTGGCTCAGGATGTACGCGTATCGAAGCTCGGTCTTCTCCGCGACGCTCATGGCCGCAAACTTCTTTTCGATGCCCTCCTTGTGCGCATACTCCTGCAGCGTCGCGTCTTGCATCACGATGCCGAACCTTTTCAGCGGCTCGCTCTCGCCCGAGATGCCGCTCTTGAGCGCGGCGAGCGCATCGTCGTCGGTGGCATTGAAGAAGCTTGCGAGGTCGACAGCGAGCCCGGCGAAGCGCGTAGACATCTCTTGCGCTTTGGCGGCATTGCCAGTCATGGGCTCGAGCATGGCGCCGAGCGCGCCGGCGTTGGCTTCTAGCGCGTACTTCGAGCGACCCATCTCGCGCGCGGCAGTCTCCGCCCATTGATGCACTTCGGCTTCGCCGTCGGGCCCGAAGACTTGCTGGAGCACGTTGTTGGTTTCATCGGCCGAGCTCGCCAGCTCGGTCATGTGGGCGATCGCGGAGACGACGGCCGCGCCGCCGATGTACTTGCCGAGCGTCGCGCCGATGGCGGCGCCGATGCCACTCGACCCGCCCGCATTCTTGGCGATGGCCTTCGCACTGGCGCCGGCGGCAGAGGCAGCGCCGTCGCCGAGGCTACGGCCGGCGCCGATAAAGCGCCCCTTGGCGTCGCGCATCTTGCCGTCGACGCCTTCGAGCCCTTTCTTGACGCGGTCGAGCCCGGCGTCGGCTTTCTTGAACGCCGCTTCGTCGACCGTTAGGCCGAGCTGCGCGACGAGCTCGCGCACGACTACGGCGCTCACTGGCGGTCCCTTGCTGCGGCGGCTTGGCGGCGGTCTAGTTCATCGTACATGTCGAGCACCGCATGAGCGTCGTAAAGGTCGTCTAGGCTCCAGTCGTACAAAATCTCCGTTAGGCCGCTGTGGTAGTGGGTGCTGGTTGCGACTCTGTGGATGTCCCAATCGACCCCGGCGGGGATGGGGCAAGTAACGACATCAGGCCCTTGAGCCGTTCCGCAAGCGTGCTCTTGCCGCTCGCGGTGCCGGCGAAAAAACTCGAGAAGTTAGCCTCTAGCGCAAACCCAAACCAGTGGAGCATCACGTCGTAGCGCCCAGCGAAGTGCTCTTCGAACACGTCGAAGAGCTTCGGCGCGTGCTCATGGTCGATATGCACAACGGTAAATCGTGCGAGCTCGTCGCTTACGGCGGCGAACTCGGCTTCGGTGATGCGCTGCGACAGCTCGCGAATGGCATCGGATGCGCCGGACGCGAGCGACACAGTCAGATCGCCCTTGGCGTGCAGCGTGCCTTCGATGAATCCGGCCGTGGCGGGGCCCATAAGCCGCACGAGCCGCACGAGCATCGCACGTCCCTGCTTCGCGCCGAGCAGAGTCACCTCGTAGCGATGGCCGCCTATCACCTTGTCTTTGACCGCGCGGGTCGCCATCCGTTAGCGCCCCCCGAAGAATGAGGTGCGGGCGTCGGCTAGGTCGATTTTCCATTCGTAGACTTGAACGGTTTTGCCGATCTTGATGGCCGGCGGCGCGACGATCCATGCGCGCGCACTGGTGACGAGCAAGCGTCCGGAGAGGTCGCGCGCGAGAAACACGCCGGCCGCAGCGCCGTTTAGCACGGCTATATCGGCCGTGAGCATGGCGCTCAAGCGGTCGTTGGCATCGGCCGTCTGCGCATACTTGAGAGTCGCGGTCGCTGAGAAGTTGTTCGTCCGCGTTCTGGTGACCTCACCGTCGGCGCCGACGTATTTCGCGAACCAATCTTCTGTCCAGTCGATTGTGAGCACTTCGTCTTCGGCGTAGCCGCCGCCATCCAATGGCACGGCATTCAAGCTGAGTGCGAGTTCGTTGATGTTCCAGGCTTTGAAACCCATGTGAGTGGCTCCTATTGGCTGCTAACTGTTGGGTCCTAGACCTGAACGAGCCCGACAACGCGGACTTGGTGGATAGCGCCAGAGAGCGCGTACGTGTAACGCATGTCCGGCAGGATGCGCTGAGTCTTGAGCGCGGGGTCGATGGCAGTCAGCGCCGGCGCGGTCACGCTGTAGGGCTGCTGGCCGTCGATGATGCCGAGCGCGATGCCGTCGAGGATTTGTCCGTTGATTTGCGAGCGCACGAGCTCGATGCCGCTCTCGGTATACGGCACGACGTCGTTGTTGCGCAGCAAGGACACAATCCGGTCCTCGATGTTGACGTCGAACCAATCGATCGCGACGGTGACGTCGAGAAAGCGCCCGCTCGCCGCCCATCCCCACAGCGTGAAGCCTAAGCCCTTGATGTTGACGTAACAGTTCGCGTGCTTGGCTTTGAGTGACAGCCGCTGCGTCGCGTTGGGATTCTGCATCGTCACGGCCGCCAAGCCCTTATTGGCGAACGTGATGGGTCCTGGGAGCTTTGGCAGGATGGCGCCGACGACAGCCGCGTCGAGATACTCTGAGGGATTCGGGTGGTACCAGATAGACGAGCGCGTCATTGACTGCGACTGCAGCACGCTCGCGATGTCCGTGGTCGCCGACGTCGGGATGGCGCTGTCAGAGCTCGCCGCTAGATAGATGGCGCGCTCGAGCTGGGTCCAAGCCGCGGCGCTCGAGATGGCGGCCGTGCTGGGAGTGAGCAGAAGCAGCGCATACCAATCGCCATCGGCCGCGCGGATAGCGGCGAGGTCCACGGCCGGCAGCACGGTAGGTGCGAGCGTCGTGTCGGCGTAGACGATGTTGGGCGAGACGTTCGATATCGAGTGCGTGACGTTGGCCGTGTCGCTCGTGACGACGACGTTCGACGTACCGGTGGCCGTCACGTCGGTAATCGCGTTGATGGCCGTGATGAGCTGCGCGGACACTTCCGCGGCGGTGGCCGGTGGCGAGGCGACGATGTCGACGACGATGCCGTCGATGGTCACGGTGTAGTGTTGGTTGGGCGCAGTGGGCGCCGCCGGGGTGAGCGTGAACGTCTGCGTAAAGCCGCCGGTGAGCCGGCCGACCTTGTACGATGGCGGGCTCGGCGACTGCGACTTGAGCTGCTTCGCGGCGAGGTAGAGCGCGCTCGACTGCGGCACGTTGTAAGGCGGCAGCGTGAGCTCGTCGGCGGTGTTGAAAGTCCGCACGAGCTCGGGCCAGTAGGAGTGATTGACGGCGATGAGCGCGATGCCGAAACCAAAGCGCGTCACGGTAGCGTCGGCGACTACGACAGTGTGTTGGATGACTTCGATTTCAGTTCCCACGTTTCACCTATCTATTTGTCTTTCGGGGACCTGCACGACGTCGACATCGCCGCCGAATGGGGTGTTGACGGTGCCGGCGACGCGCACGTGTTCGATGGTGCCGATGGTTTCCGGCACGAGCGCTTCGCCGCACTCGCACATGGTGTCGAACGTGTAGAGGAATCGAACGTCGAGGCTCCCGGCCGACTCCTTCCGGAAGTCGAAAAACCGCAGGAGGTCGACGAGTATGCCGGGGCCTTCGAGCCCCACATTCAGCTTGGCGAAGAGCGATTGCGTGCTCGGCAGGTAGAGCGAGTCGCGGATGCGCTCGAGATACCGAAACGCGCGCCCCCACGGAGTGCCGTCGCGGGTCTGCACGATGATGTTCAAGGTGATGGCGCGGTTGCCGACGATGCGCACTTGGGCGTCTTGGTCGGGCCCCTGCGACACGAGCCGCACTTCGTCATTCGTGACCGGAGCATTCGCGCCGAGCAGGTTGAGGCGAGCGCACGGCCGGGTGAGCATGCCTTCGGGCTCGCCGGTCCAAACGACATCGGCGCACGGGATGTGCGACGTCGAAGCGACCCAGCTGCGCATGCTGTCGGCGAAGACTTGCCAATCCACGCTACTTACCCAGCTCCCATGTGATGGAGTTGATAAGCGTGCCGTGCTCGACGAGCGGCGTCGTGATGCCGCCCTTTTGCGCGATGCGCGCAGCGGTGAGCGGCGGCGGGATGTGCGCGAGGATGCGGTCCTTGATGATGTCGACGGCGTATTCGCCCGTGACGCCGAGCGCGGCGGCTTCGGTGATTTCGCCTAACAGCACCCGCTGGCCGAGCTTCGCCAGCATGTCGGTGAGCGGCTTTTGGTTGTCGTCGACGCCGGCGCGAATGAACGAGCGCTCCGGCACGCCTAGGCCGAACTCATGGATCGTTCCCAGCTCGACGTTCGACAAGCCGTCTGCGCCATGCTGCGCGGAGCCCTTGGCGCCTTGAATACCGACGAGCACGTGAGGCCCGCTGCCGAGCTTCTTCACGGCCGTCTCAAGCTTCTTCCACCCCTTGTCTTTGTCGATGACGGTCAAGGGTCACAGCACCATGCCGAGGGGGTTGTAGCTGCGGTCGATTTCCATGCGGCGCCGCTCGTAGATGGACCGCGCGCCGTCTGGTTCTTTGCTCGGGTCCAAGCGCGCAAACTCACCGGCCGGCGTGAGCACGAGTAGCTCTGCGGTGAGGTATTTAACGCGCATGTCGCGAGCGGTGTCGACGTAGACGAAGCTGCCGAGCGTGACGCCGTCGGGCCTTTGGATGGGGTTGGCGCCGGAGTAGGACGCCGCGGTGAGCGCTTCGGCGTCGTCGAGCTTGGCTTGAACGAGCGGATACGCGCAGCGCGCGAACTCCGGGAACTCGACCAAGATTTGCTCGACGGTCACCATGCGCTAGGCCTTCGTGACAGTCTTTGCGGCTGCTCTGAGCGCACCGCCTTCCGGCGGCGGCGGCTCCGGCGGCGTGAAGACAAGCTCGCCGATGTCGACGAACGGCTTAAAAGGCCCGGCGAGCGTGGCGTTGACGCGGTCGAGCTCGGCCGCTGGAATCGCCACGACCGCGAGGGGGTCGAAGCGTACGAGGCCGTTGCTGCCCTGTATCCAGAAGATACGCGCCGAGTTGTTCGTGATGGTGGGGTCTGCCATGTGCTTGTGTCCTGTGCCGTGTGTGCCGTGTGATGCGTGTTAGGCGAGCGTGAGACGGCTAGATGCCGTCCATGTAGACGGCCGACAGCGGATACTCCCAAGCGACGCCGCCTGCTCGAGCCCAGCTCTCGACGCTGAGTGCGAGGTTTTTTGCCTGGGGCGGCAACTCGCGCGGCGGCATGGTGAGCTCGAGATGCACGTACCGCGCGTCTCGGCGATACCAGATGCCACGCGGGCCTGTGCCGGCGGCGTCCGCTTTGTCGAGCGGCAGCCACCAATCGACGCTCGTGACGAAGGCCGTGCGCGCCAGATAGACGCTCAGAATGGTGTCAGTGGGGTCAGACCCAGCGCCCGTGTAGAGCGGCGTGTTCTGGATGTAGCGGAACTCGCTTAGTGGAAGAATCAGCGTATCGGGCGACTCGACACCGTTGGTGGCTGCGAGGATAGAGTCCTCTGCAGCCATCAGGTCCTTGAGCACGTCGTCTGGTGTCTTCGTGCCCGTGCCCCACTGCGACGTCGCGCCGACGACAGCGGCTGCGATGATGGGCACGTTGGGGTGGTTGACGAGCCCCTTGATGTTCGTGCCGGTTTGTCCGGTCGCGGCGAGTTTCTCGAGCCGACGCTCGAAGCCGACGCGGACCGCTTCTGCTTCTTTGTTCTGGTAGTCGACGCCGGCCATAGCGGCGCGCTCGATGTCGAGCACGGAGTAGTCGTAGCCGAGCGCATAGGTGGCGATGTCGTAGCTCTGCTTTTTCGCAGTGACTGCGACGCGGCGAATGTCGTCGGCGAAGTTTGCGACGATCTCGGCCATGCCGAGCGAATCCCACATGCGGTAAGACCATGTCTCTGCGCCCGGTGGCGCTTCTGAGCTCACCGGCACGAACTGCCTCCACTTGAGTGTGGTGCTGTGCACTTCGCGCAGGCGTGCACTGATAAACTCTAGGTCTCGCCCGAAGAGCGCTGTCTCATTCGCGTCTAGGCGGTCGATGCCGTGGACGGATGCGCGCGTGTGGGCGATGGCGCGCACGACTTGAGCGAACTCGGTCGCGTCGAAGCGCTTGCCTAGTTGAGCGAGCTGGTCTTCGAGTCCACGCCAGTCGAGCCTATCGAGAATGTGTTGAGCGGGCATGTCCTTAGCTTTCGGCGGCGGCGCGTTGGCGCGTTACAGGTTGATTTCGACGATGGCGACGCCGCCGGCAGCGGCGCCGACGATCACATTGAGGTATGGCGCTGCGACGGCGTTGCCGGCGTCGGAGTCGCCGCGAAGCTCGCCGAGCAGGGTGCCGGCGCCGACGACTGCGAAGCGGACGAAGGGGACTGTGTGCGCGGTGAGTGCGGTCGCGGAGACGATTGCAATCCGCCCCTTGCGCATGACGGGCAAGCTGGCGCCGACGCGGTATGGCGGCTCCGGATAGGTGTGGTCCCACAGCGTGATGCCGGCGACGCCGATGGTCGTGGTGACTTCGCCCGTGGTAGCGGGTGCCCTAACTGAATGGGGGTCTCGACCGGCGGCGGTGTCGAAGACGACCACGACGCCGACGTTGACGACCGCTGCGGACGCTAGGCCAGTAGCGATGGCGCTAGGCCAGTTTTCAATGCGTTGCCCGTGGACGCCGATCGGCTCCGGATACGGGTAGGTGAGCTGCATGGTGGTTGTGTCCTTTTCTTCGTCCGCAGTGCGTTGTGCCGGCTATTTTTTGCGGGAGACCGCGAGCGGTTGGCGCCATGGTGGCGTCTGGTATTCGCGCTTGAGCGGCTCGACGCCGTCTGCGCGGCGACCGTCCAGAATCGCGCGCACGTCGTTGTCTGCGTTGCCACCGTCGAAGTGCGGCGCCGGGTCGGCGCTGCGCGGGGTATGTTTCTTCTGCGCGGCGAGCCACGGGTCGACCGTCAAGTCGAAGAGAGCGTCGACGTAGCTATCTGAGCGGTCCGACAGCTTGCCCCCGGTTTTCATCTTCTCGAGGGCGAGCTCTTTGATTTCGCGCGGCGTCTTGCCGTCGAGCTTCACTTCGCGGCCGAGCACAGGGCGGGCCCGCTCGAGCAAGTCGAGCCGCTCGCGCAGCTCGGTCTCGAAGCGCTTCGGGTCGGCGGCGTGCGCGAGCTGGGTCTTGGTCGCGTCGAGCTCGGCGTTCTGCGTGTCGAAGCGTTTTTGCAGGTCGGCGAGCTTCGCCGCGGCATCGCGCACCGCGGTGTCACGCGCGTCGAGCGTGCGTTGCATGACTTGCGCGGCAGTCGGCGAGACTTGCGCTTCGATGCCGTCGATGCGGATGGTAACCAGATCCATGTTGCTGTCTTTCCTGGGCTCGTCGGTGAGCACTGCTCGCGCGGCGCCTTCGCCGAGCGCAAAGTCGTCGGGCGCCTTGCTGTCGAGTCGCAGCGCGACTTCGGCGCCGGCGCGCCCCCAATTGCGCGGACCAAGCCCGACGTGGTTGTAAACGATGTTGGTCTGCTCGGCGTCGTAGCGCTCGCCGTTGAAGGTGCCGCCGCCGTGCTTCAAGTCGCACGTGTAGCCGCAGCTGACTTCGGTCCGGTCACCGGCTTCGATGGCCGCAATCATCCCGGCGTCTGTGATGACGAGCTGCGCTTCGACGAACTTGCCGGCGTCTGCGCGAGCCGAAGCGCCGGAGACGTGTCCGACGGCGAGCTGTTTCGCGTTGGTGGGCGACAGCATGTCGCGCGGATGCAGGTCGGTGACGGGCGCATCGGCGAGCGTCGCGAGCGAGTCGGCCGCGAACACGCTGTCGGGTCGCCGCAGTTCGCGTACGACCGTGCCGTCGGCGCGGTGGTAGGTGAGCACGCCGGTGCGGGTGACGCGCGCCGGAGCCCGCAGAAAGCCCTGAGACGTCTTTTTGACGTTGCCGAGCCGGGCTGCATCGTAGCGCGTGACTGTCACGCGCTCGCGTAACGGCACGCTGCTCGGTTGTCAAGAGCACCGATGGATCGGTGCACCGGTCGACCGCCGCACCGCTAGCAACCTACCCGCTAGCCCCCAAATACGGCCGGGATGTCGAGCGGTCGGTCGCCCCGGGGGCCCGCGCAACCCGTAAGCGCGGCTTACAGGTTCCCGCCCCCCCCGGGCGAGCGCCCGGCCCGGCGGGTCGGTTGCCAGATGCGCCGATGCACCGGTCAACCAGAGCACCGAAGCACCGGTGCACTTATCCACACATTGCACACAGCCGACCTGCACACCGTTTTGCGTGCGCGACCGTGTTGACCGCGCTAGAGCCCGGACGCTATAGCTTGCAGCACACAGGAGGCGTTAGGCCATGTCGTTATGGATCGTGTCAGAGGACGCAACACCGTATACCGCGCTCGAGAGCCCGACTGCGGAGCTGGCGCTTGCCGAAGCGCTCGCGCGGGTCGACGTGGATTCGCAGCGAGCGCGCAGCTATTCGACCTGGCTGCTCGAAGTGTCGGTCGTGTGCGAGTCGAGCGGCGAAGCGGGCTCGGCGTATGTGGAAGTACCGCCGCGCGAGCCGCTGTGCCCGACTCACGGCGTACATGCGTGGTTGCCGGTGCTCGCCGGCAGCGGCGTGCAGGTCGAATCGTGCAAGCGTTGCGCGTGCGTGCGCGAGCTTGACGAGCGGGCCATGGGCCCCGGTGGCCAGCGCTACACGCGTGTGACGTACCGCGCCGCAACGCCGCCGACGGGCTATCAGTGAGCGGCAGGGTGCTAACGCGGAATCGGAATCACCCGCAGGTATTCGCGCCCGCCGGGTGTCTTGATGCGCGCAAGAATCCGCGTCGCCCCGGCAGCGCGAGCCGCCGCCATACGGTGCCGACCGTCTGTCAGCTCCAGATAGCCCGGCTCGGCCGATATCACGATCGGCTCGAAAGCTTGCCCCGTTTTCGTCCGGCTTTGCCCCGTCGCAATGAGGTCGACTTCCGCCGCCGTAGCACCGGCGTATGCGTTGCTGATTTCAGTGATGTCCCGCATACCTTCACGCAAATACGACAGCTGCGCATCCGGTACGCCATACTCGAGCGGTGCGAGTAGCGCGCGGTCGGCGGCCGGTACGTCCGGCAGAGGGGCGGGTGTCGGTAGCGGTGCACGCGGCGGCAGCGGCGCAGCGGTCGGCGGCGTGAGCGTGAGCTGCGGCAGTGCCGGCGCTGCGGGCTTCTTCCGCTTCGATACCCTCGTGGGCCTAGGCGGCTGCGTGACGACCGGCAGCGGCCCCCGTGGATACGGCGGCGGCGTGACTCCCGGCAGTGGTAGCTGCGTTCGCGGCGTGGCGGCAGTGCGAGAGAAGGGGCTGTCAGTCGGCGGCGCAATGGTTGCAGGGTCGATGACCGGCGAAGCACTGCAGCGGCACGCGTAGTAATGGGTGTCGAACCCCGGATGCGCCCGCTTGCCCGTGTTCGGATTCGTGACCGGCGGCTCGGCCCATGACTGCACGGAGCCTTCGAGCGCGCGATGGCCGGGGCGCACTTTCAGGTCGCGGACAGTGCGCCATCTGTAGTGTGTGATGCCGAGCGATTGTTGCCGCAGCTTGGTTTGCTGGCCGTGAAACTTGCCCACGGCGTCGTTGGCGATGATGGTCGCCTGCGTCGCGCTCAGTTCTTTGTTTCTCGAGAGCAGTATGCTCGCGAGTGCTTCGGGTCTCAGCCCTTGCTCGAGCCCCTTGCGCACGTCCGCTTCGACGCTCGCGTACACGCTGTCGGTCATGGTGCCGACGCGCGAGACGTTGCTTGTGATGAACTGGTCGAGCTTCGCAGCGATGGGGCTGCCGGGCGCGAGCGGGTCGATGGCCGCGAGCTTTTGCCGCGGCGTCTTCTTCCTTGCGTCCATGCGCGCGGCGTCCGTGCGCACCGGCGCAAGCGCTTTGCGAATCTGAAAGCGCGGCAAGCCCAGTGCTTCGGCGACCTGGCGCTCGAGCGTCTCGCGCGCATGCTCGTCGACGCGCATGCCGGCGAGCAGCGCGGCGGGCCGGATGTCGAAGCGGTGCGCAGCACGAGCCCGGGCGAAGAGCTCGCCGAGCAGCGGGTCGCGCGCGTCGAGTCGCGGGGTGATGCCGGCCGCCGCCGTGAACGTGAGCGCGGCGCGCGCGGTGAGCCCTTGCGCCGGCAGCTCGAGCACGCGCACGCCGCGGCGCTCCAGTTCGGGCACGATGGCGTCGAAGACGCGGTCGTGACCCGCTGCCATGGCCGCTTGCCCCGGCGTGAGCACGGCGTAGGGCGCGCGCATGCGCACGACGGCGTCGAGCGGTTGCCCCGGGTCTAGCTCGAGCAGTTTTCTGAGAGCGCGCGCGATGGCCACGCCTTCGAAGATTCCGCCATCGGACAAGCGCATTTCATGCGCCAGCTGCTCACTCGCACGGCTCCAGCCCAGCGGTATCAGGTCGTCTGCGTGTCGCAGCGGCAGTGCGTGCGCGTCGGCGAGCGCCCGAGCGGCTGTAGACTTGCCGGTGCGCGGCCCGCCGACGACAGCGACGCGCATGCGCCGCCCGTCGGTGCGCCGGGCTGCGGTGGCGGCGTAGTGGTGCACGAGCGTCGGCAGATGCGGCCATACGTACGCGCGCAGCGTGCGCTCGACTTCGCGGCCGCTCGCGAGCAGCGCCGAGAGATACCCGTGCAGCGCCGTCGTGGGAAAGTCGGGCGCCGAGCTTGAGCGGGAGAGCTTCGCCGCCGCCGCGCTCATGCGTCGTAGGGCTCGACAGGTGGGCGACCGTTAGGGAGCGCCGGCGGCAGCATGGGCGGCTCGGGCTCTGGCTCTGGCTCGGCGAGCCGCTCAAGCTCGTACTGCAGCGCCGCTTCGCGAGCTTCGAGGTCGAGCTCGTCGAAGTCGCTGCAGTGTGCGAGCTTGATGGCGGCTTCTTCCGGCAGGATGATTTTTGACGCGACGAGCGTCGAAAGCGCGTCGGCGGTTATCTTGAGTGTCTCCGCGTATTCTTTGGCCGTGGGCTGCCACAGCGCCGGATACGTGACCTCGAAGCTGTCGAGCACCTTGCCGGCCGTGGGCCCCTTGTTGGTCGCCATGATGACGCGCACGAGCTTGTCTATCTGCGGTGTGAGTCGCTTTCCGCGCTCGGCTGCGACTTGGTCGTACCATGTCCGAATGTCACTCTCGCCGGTGGCATTCATCCCCGCGGGACTGCGCCCGAAGAGCACCGTCACCGGCATCTGCGCAGCGCTCGCGACGCGCATCATGAACCTATCGAGTAGCTCGGGAATGCCCGAGAACGGCGTCGCAATGCGCTCGAAGCTCTCGCGCTCGTCGAGCAAGATGGCGCGCGCCACGCTGCGGCAGATATCTAAAAACTTGATGCGCGCGCGCAGCTTCTCTTCGCCGGCCGCGGTCATCAGCTGCATGAGGTTGGCGATCTTGAGCACGCCTTGCGACGCGTCTGTCATCAAGTGCGCCGCACCCATCCAGCTCGACGAGCTCGCCTGCACGGCTTGAAACACGCGCTGCAGAATCGAGTCATCCCAGTAGCACGCCGACTGCGCACCGAAGCGGGATGTCAGCACGCCGCGGAAGGACAGCAAGCGCGACTCGTGAATGACGAGCTGTCGAGCGCTCGCGACCACCGGCGTCGCCGTGCTGCCGGATGGCACCGCGAGACTTGTTACGCGATAGGTCGCGACCTTGCCGTAGTTGGGCGCCGAGATGTCGCCATAGTAGGTGTGCTGCTGGAGCTGCGTGCGGCGGAAGACGTTGAGGTGAGTGAGCCGCACGACTCGGGTAAGGTCGAGCGGCTCGTCGGGTGTGACGCCGTCGTCTACGCCGAGATAGACCGCGCCGAATCCGTAGAGCCGACCCCACACCCACGCTTCGCGCAGCGCTTGTTCGGCGCCTAGAGCGTTGAGCGCGTCGTCGATGTCTTTGCCTACGGTCGCAGTGTCGGCGACCTGGTTGGCGGCGACGGCGATGGAAAAGCCCTCACGAAGCGCATCGGCGGGAAGCTGCTCGACGATGCGCGCGCAGATGTCGTCTTCGGTGTGGAGGGCTTCGAGCGCACTGTCTGACAGCTGACTGCGCAGCCGCGGCGTGTGCGCTTGGAGTTTGTCTCTCAGCGTGCCGAGCCCCGTTACCGCGTTTTCCCAGCTGTCGGAGCGCCAATCCATGCCGGGCTGTATTGGCAGGGTTTGCGGGTGTCAATGGGCGCAGAGCTCCCGTATTACGTGCCCGATAACTTGGGCGCACTGCGGCACGACGGAGTTGCCAAGCGCGGCGATTCTTGCTCGAGGGCTGTCCAACCGTCTGGGAATCCCAGAAACCACTCGCACCATGTCGGGCTGAGTTTTCCGCCAGTGGCGAACGTGCAGACGCGCGGCGACTTTCGGTTTGAATCCGCCGGCGACGCCCCTTTTGCGTCGTGACGCGTCAGCGTCGGCAGACGCCGGTGAGCGGGCCATTTCTTCATGGCCGGAGAAAGCAAGTTGGCCTTGCGTATTAGCGTCGGCAGTAACCCCTTGCGGGCCATCGTTTGGAGCGACATGCGAACCTTCCCTGTTCTGCCTGCGGCGCCGCCGTGATTCGTCCCGTATGAGTGTCGCGTTAGCGTGGGCAGCAACGATAAAGACTCGCTGCCGCTCATGCGGAGCGCCGACATCCGACGCCGCAAGCGGGATCGGTAGACACGCATAGCCGTGCTGTTCCAATCCTTCGCGCACAACGTCAACCCATGCACGCGCGCCGCTGGCGACGTTTTCGACCACAACCCATTGAGGTCGAAGCTCGTCGACGATTCGGAGGTACTCAAACCATAAGCCGCTGCGAGCACCGCTAAGGCCCGCTCGCTTGCCAGCGCTGCTGACGTCTTGGCAAGGGAAACCACCGCAAATGAGGTCGACGACGGGCAAAACGGTAGAGCCAACTGTGCTGACATCGTCATACCTCAGTGCGTTAGGCCAATGCTTGGCGAGCACCGCGCGGCAATAGGCATCCTGCTCGACTTGCCAAATTGTGTGACCAAGCCCGGCCATTTCGAGACCGAGCTCGAGACCGCCAATGCCGGAAAAGAGCGAGCCGATTGTCAAGTTGCTGCCGGCTTGCGTCCGCATGCCGGCGTGTATTGGCACGGGCCCCCGGTGTCAATCGGCTCATACATCGAGCGATTCGAGCCCGGCGTAGTAGTCGCCGAAGCCACCTTTCAAGCACCACCTGATGGCTTGAGTCTGGGCGTCCACGCGGTCGTTTGCGATGCCGCGGGGGAAGCGCTTGTGCTCGGTCACCCAGTCGAGAATCCAAGGCGCGAACGAAGCGTCAGGAAGCCACACATTGCCGCTCGCGAATATCGGCTGCGTCGCGTAGGCGCGCGCTTCCTTTGACCCGTCGGGCTCGATAGCGAGCACGCCGGGTATGCTCGACTTGAGCATTTCAATCACGGCCGGACCGTTCGCCTTGTCCTCGACTAACACCGCAGACGCCTCCGGAAACTGCGCATACATGGACTTGACCGCGGCGATGGTGCCGACGAAGTCGAGGTGCTCGCGCACTTCGGCGAGCAAGAAAAAGTTGGGCGGCTTGAACGCCCACGCTTGCCCGGCGACGTAAGAGCTCGTCTCGTGAGACTTGAATGCGCAGTCAAAAGAGATAACGACGAGCGCCCCTTCGAGCCGCGGCCGCGCGGTGTAGTAGTTATGGAACCACTCTTGTTTGTAGATTGCGCCGCCTTCCGGCACCGGGTCCTGCTGGTCTTGAGCCGCCCAACCGTCCGGACCAAATTCCTTTTTCCGCCGCTCGACTTCGGCTTCGTCCCAGCGGGTAGGGCAGAGCAGTTCGCCGTCGCTCGAGCGCGGGTCAAGCCACCCTAGCGGCGTCGGCTCGCGCGCGGCCGCGCTGTAGTAGCGCATTGGAATCGACAGCGTCGCATAGCCTTGCTCCGCCGCTAGCCCGGCAAGGTCGCGGTCGTGCAGCCGCTGCATGATGATGGTGCGTGTGTTTTGCCCCGGCAAGACACGGCTCGCCATCGTTTCAAACCACCAACGCGTGCAGCGCTCGAGTGCCGCCGGCGAGTGTGCTTCTAGTGGTTTGATCGGGTCGTCGACGACTTGCCTGTGTGCATGAAAACCCGTCGGGGAGCCGCCGACTGATATCGCTTGGCGAATGCCCCCCTTGTCATTCTGGAGCCAGTTTGCGAGCCACCGGCCGCGCTGCGGTTTCCATTTTTCGCCGAACAGGTCGCGGTACCATTCGGTCTCGAAGAGCCCGCGACAGCGGAGGGAATCGCGCACGGCGAGCGTGTCAGCGTACGCGCCGAACTGCCATTGCGACCCGGGATTCCAGGTCCATTCGAACGCGGGCCACATGACGCATACAGTTGTACTTTTGCTGCTGCCGGGTGGCACGTTGATGACCAGGCGCGGCAGTTGTCCGCGCGACTGCGCCTCTAAGTGTTCGCACAGAGCGCCGAGATGCCAGTTGTCGACGAATGGCGCGTTGGGCACGACGAGCGGCCACGCCTGCTTGATAAAGCTATGCAGCGTGGTTGGGCGTCGTGCCGCGCGCGTCGCTCGGCGATGGCTCTCGGCGATGAGCGTGGATAGGTCGTGTCTAGGGTGTGTCACCTACAGAGTCGCGCTCTGAGGATTGCTCATTGATTGGTGCGTCCGGCACGTATGCGATGACGTTGGGTGCGAAATAGCTACAAGCCTTGGCGATAACCATGCCGGCCGTGAGGAATACCGGCGCTCGGTCCGGATGGCTCAATATGAGCCGAGCGAGGTCGATATTGAGAGAGCCGAGGATGCCAATGGCATTGGCGCATAGGCTACGCCAGCAGATGACCGAGCCTAAGCCTGACTGTTCGTCGCCCAACACCCTGCCGACGGATATCTGCAGCATAGCGCCCTGCAGCAACGCATGGACTGCTAGCAAGGGAATGGCGGGGGCGGCGCCGTCGAGGTCGGCTTCGGCTTCGGCTTCGGCTTCGGCGGCTTCGAGTAGTTTCAAGCCTGAACCTCCGATGTTTGAAGCATTCACAGCCAGGCACGTATAACCGTCGTTGAAGCGTGCGAACCATGGGTCATCTGTTGTGTTCGTTGTCATTCGATTGTGTTCCTACCCGTTGCGCGCGCCCGGGTCGTCGTACGTGGCAGCGACCGCATACAGCCGATTGAATCCGGCGGCGTTGGACTTGAGAGTTATCTGCACGTAGTAGGATTCGTTGTAAGGCTCCGAGGCGCCCGGGAGCACCAGCGTGAACCGGTTGGCGAACGTCGTCGCGTAGAGGTTGCAGGTCACTGAGACGAGCAGTTCTGGAGTGGGTGGATCGCTAGCGACCACCGTCATGTCGCGAATCGCGCGGTACACTTCGATCACGTTTTGGTGCGATGCGTCCTGACTCATTTGCAAGACCTCGACGTTACGGTTGACTGCTTCTCGAGGCCAATGCAGCGGGTACTCGAGAATGCGATCGCCGCCGGTCGTAGTGTGCAGATAGCCGTCGGCGTAGTTGTAGTTGGCCGAGATGGTGCTGCCGTTGACCTGCTGGCCGGCCATGAGTGGTATGTGCACGCGACGTCGCGGCTGCGGACTCGTGTGCACGATGTCGACGTCGTCGTCGAGATAGAGGTGCGCAGCGTTGAACGTCGCGTCGCCGTTGAATACGGCAGAGCCGTTGGAGGTGAACGCGCCGGCGACGGTGATGGTGCCGGCGGTGTCGATGCCGGTCACGACGTTGAGCCCGGCGTTCATGAGCACATGGCCTTCGAACACCGCAGATACGGCAGGGTCTGGCGTGGTGACGTGTAGCGTCTGGGTGTTGAGGTTGGTGAAGCCCGCCACGGTCCAAGCGCTGTCCAACCAGGTCGAAGCCGTGGCCGCGTGCCAGAGAAGCTCGAGCACGCCGCTCGTGCCGTTGTTGACGAGCGCGATCGCCGACGCGGTCGATGCCGCGACTTCGCAGACCCAGCTCGAGCCACCCCATGTGGCGTTGTGCGTAAAGATGAGCCGGCGAGTCGCCGTGTTGCCGGCGTAGACGTTCACGTGCTGGGTCGCGTTGACGAGCACGCGCTGCAGCAAGCGATACCCGCTCGCGGCCGGCGCCGTCGTGACGTCGAGCAGCGGCGCGAACATGTCCGTGTTGGCGAAGTTGAGTTTTAGGTCCGGAGTCGGCGAGCCGTTCGTCGCATCGGCGAGAAACTGCAGCCATGCGCCGGCCGAGTTTTGCAGCCAGTTGAGCCACTCGGCCGGTGGCCGTTCGTTGACGAGCCAGCCTTGCGACTTCTTACCGGCGCCGGGTTCGACGTTCGTGCCGGCGGTCGACCAACTAGGGATGGCAATCGTGGGGCGCGTGGACATTGTCTATGTGTTCTCTTCGGTGAGCAGTGGGTCCGTTGGCAATGCACGCACATACCCATGCGCTGCAATGGCCGCTTCGAGCTCTTCGTCGGTCATTTCAGCCGGGGCTTTGGTCACGCGCAGCTGTTGCTTAGCGCCGTAGCGCTTCGGGAAGCGACGCTCGAGCCACCACGCGTTCGCCTTCCAGTTGTCCGCGGCGGCCGTCGCAATGAACTGCACGGCCGTGGCTTCCGCGCGTGCGACGGCGATCGCCAAGTCTTGGTCGAACGTGGCGAAGGGCTCTTCGCCGTGCTTGCCGCGCTCGCGCCAGTCGTAGAGCGTGCGCGCGCCGATGCCTTCGAGCTGGCAAGCGGTGCGGATGGGCACGCGCACGGCGACGAGCGCGCAGACGCGTTCGTGCAGCGCCGGCGTGTAGAGGCTCGGCCGGCCGCCGACGTTCGGCGCCGGTGGTAGAGCGGGCGGGTCGGGATGTTTCCGCACTCGCGGGGGCCGCCTACGCGCGCGCGATGGTGCGGAAACCCGTGTGTCAGCTGTCTTACGCTTGCGCTTCTTCGCGGTCTTTTTGGACTTAGGTGGCATTGGCGAGCCCTCCGGTACCGCGGCGCTCGCGGCGCATGCGGCAGCGGTTACAACGTGCCGAGCGGCGCTGTCGCCACGCCGACGCGGCAATCAAGCGCTCGACGCCACAGCGGCAGCGGATGCGCATGCACGTCTCGAGCTCGCCGTTCGACCGCCGGCGTGTGCTCGTGTGGATGATGACCCAATCGCGCTCGAGCGGGTCGACGAGCGGCGGCGCGCGGTGCGTGACAACGCAGTGTTCGCACAAGCCGCCCCACCTACGCAACGGCGGCAGCTCGCGCGCGCATGCGCGGCAGTGCGTCGGCGTGGCTGGGATGGGCTTGAGCGCGAGCATGGGTTAGTCGGTAAGCCTTGGGTCTCCGAACCTGACATCGGTGAGGCGCGGCTCGTCTGGCTGTGGGCGCGCAGCGAGCCGCGTTTCTCGCGCGTGCTTGGTGAGCGCGTCGGCGTAGCGGATGGCGAGCTCGCAGTGCTCGGCCGTGAATGGCTCGGCGCCCTGAGATAGAAAGGCGCGCACGCGCGCAAGTAGCTCGGCGGCGACGGTGTCGACCTGCTTCGCCGCGGCGTCTCGGTCGCGCTTGAGACCGGCGAGCTCGGTGCGGAGGTCGCGCACGCTGCGGCGGAGCGCCATGTCGTCTTGAACGAGCGCGTTGTGTCGGGTTTGCAGCGCGGCGAGCCCCGTAGTGAGCTCGCTCTTGCGCCGCTCGGCCCAAGCGGCGTGCTCGCGCTTCTTCGCGGCTTGGTGCTCGAGAGTGGCTTGCGCTCGCGCCGCTTGTTGCACCGGGTCGTGCATCGGGCAAGTCGTGCCGTTCCGGATTGCGATGCGCGGACAGGGTTGGTTGGCGATAGTGTTGACGCCGCAGCGCCGAATGCCGCGCTCGGCGTCGCTTCGATCGCGTTCGGCTCGCCGGTGCGCGGCGCGCTCGAGTTGCTCGTGTCGATGCGAGTAGCACCGGGGCCCGTTGGCGTCTTCGTAGTAGGCGGCGCCGCGGCACTTGAATGCGCCGTTGACGTAGCCGCAGCGCGCCGGTGGTCTCGTCATGGTCGACGTGCCCCCATGGGTCGAAGAAGCTTCGAGGTCTCGACGATGTCGCAGCGGAGCGCGGACTGCAGCTCGACGCTGGAGCGCGCGACGTACCCGAAGCAGATGGCGGCGGCGGCGTCGGGTCCGATGTTGGCTAGACCGAGCGCGGGTTGATGCTCGAGCACGATGCGTTGCGCCGTGAGTTGCTCGAGCCGCCGAGCGGCGTCGCGCGGCATCCTGCCGGACCCGAAGAGATGGCGGCGCCATTCGCCCGCCTGCACGTCGAGACAAGCCCGAAGCGGCTCGCCGTGCGCGCGCCATGTGTCGCGCCACAGCGCGGCGCTGGTCGCGAGCGAGACGATGGTCTGCAGAGCGCCGCCGAAGGGTGTCTCGACTGCGATGGCGGCCGGGAGCGTGGCAGCGCCGGAGGCCCGCAGTGCCATGGTTATGACGTGGTCGCGTTGGTGCGCGATGTTTGCGGCGCACTCGCCGTAGGCGATGAGCGTGCCGCGGTCGTAGAGTGCCCAGCCGCTTTTGCGGGCCGAGTCGATGGCGAGCACGACAGCTCGAAGCGGTCGCAGCGTGACGGCGATAGGGGCGCGGCGAGTGCGCCCGAAGCGCAGCACGCGCCACTTGGTGCGCGCTTCCCGGCTCGGTCTCAGCGGCGGCAGCGGCGGGGGCTTGCTCGTCATAGCGTGGCGCTCCGTGGGTTTGCGGGGGTCGGGTCGGGTCGAATCCAGCACCCGCACTTCGAGCGTCTGGAGTAGCTACCGCGCGCGTCGATGAGCACGACGGAGACGAGTTTTGGGCGGCCGCACCGCTCGCACCTGGCGTCCGGACACGCGCATGCATGGTCGACGCGCATGTGCACGCGCGAGCCATGAAGCAGGCATCGCGGGCAAAGCCTCACGGTGCCCCCTTGCGCATGTCGCCGGTAGGGATGGCGATGAGGTCTGCGCACTCGACGAAGAGACTCGAGAGCGGCGGTGATGTGTAGCGCTTGGCAAAGACCGTGTCGGTCATGCGCGTGGTGACGATGGTGCGCTGGTGCGTGCGATGCGCGAGCATGTCGAGCAGCGCATCGGCCATGCTGTCGGCGCGGTCTGGTCGCTCGTCGCCGATGCCGTCGAGCACGAGCAGCCGCGACGTCTGGAGCATGGCGCGGCGCTGCAGTACTTCGCCGAAGCTCGAGACGTAGCACTCGAGCAGGGTGCGCCCAGAAGCCCACCTGGCGCCGCTTGTCAGCGCGAGCACGGCGGCTGCGGCGACCGACTTGCCGGACCCGGTGACGCCGTGCAGCACGAGAATCGGCCGCGACGGCGGCACGCCGGGCTGTCGCGGCACCGGCGAGCCGGGGGCGCTGTCGCGCCAGAGCAAGGCGGCGTTCAGGGCGTAGCTGCCGCTGAGAGTCCCGCGCACGATGGCGTCGTGCATCGCCGGCGTGATTGGCAGTGGATGGCCGGCGCGCTCGAGCGCAGCCTTGCGGGCGGCGCGCTCGGCGAGCCGCATGTCGTCGCTGGCCTGGGCTTCGGTCTGCTTGCTGTTGGCGATAAACGCCCGTTGCAGCCGCTGCAGGACGGTCGCAAGGCGCTCGCCGGCATGCTCGGTCATGACGCACCCCGGGCGCCGTCGACGCGCGCCGTGAGCCAGCTGGGCTGATTGGTGGCGGCGGAGCGCTCGAGCTCGGCGCGCGTCTGGTCGAGCTCGGCTTGCGTGTCGCCGGGTCTAGGTAGCGGCGCCGAGCCCCGTAGTCGCGGCGGGTTGCCGCTCAGGTAGTGGGCCCAGTGGTCCATGACGTGCGAAGGGGTGAACCAAAACGGCGACTCTGAGAGGTTGGTGAGCACGGTGCGGGCGCACGCGGCGACCCGCTCGCGCTCGGCGGCGGGGGCCTTCCCCATGTATTGGTAGGCTTCGAAGTGCTTGGAGCTGGGCGTCGGCGACGGCGCGGTGAGCGTGCAGGTGGTCCAGATGAGCTCGTGATACCAGCGGTGCCCGACGACCTCGCTCGGGATTGGAAAAACGCCGCTGTCATGCGGGCGCGCGCGCGCGGCAGTTGTGAATTGAGTAAGAGCGGCGGCGGTTAAGATCTGAGATTCTTCTCTCTCTTTAAGATCTGAGAACGCGCGCGCGAGGGCGTGACCGTCACGCTTCGGCGCGTGACTGTCCCCGTGACTGTCACGCTCGCATGCGGCGTGACTGTCCCCGTGACTGTCACGCTTTTTTCGGGCCCGCTGGCGACGCTTGCGCTCGGTCCCGGGGCTCTCTTGGGTGAGTGCGTATTCCTCCAAAACGTAGGCGCCATCGAGACTTCGCGCGACTTCGCCGGCGGCTTCGAGCTGCGCGATCGCGTGCTGCACTTGGTGGCGTTGGATTTTCACGAAGCGCGCTATCGCGGCGAGCGTGAGCGGCTGCATGTCTGCGTCGCGAATGGACTGCGCCGGGTGCACGTCGCCGCGCTCCATCTCTGCGTGACAGTCACGCTCGCGCGGTGCGTGACTGTCCCCGTGACTGTCACGCATGCGGGCGCGCTCTTCGGAGCGCCGGGCGAGCTGCAGCAAGCCGACCCAGACGGCCAGTGTGATACCGTCGAGCGGCGAGTCGGCCGCCCAGTACCGAGACGAAACCTTGACCGTGAGCTGGCGCTCCGGCGCGTGCGTTGGTCGTGGTCTGGTCGAGGCTTTTGCCATAGGCTGTGACCTGCTCATTTCGGAAACGCCGGGCTCGCCGCTATCCCCCACCCACACACTGGAAAGCGGCGGGCTCGGCGGCGACGGTTGCACCACGCAGTGGAGCGTCAAGCGGTCGCAGCCGACAGCTGCACGGCGCGCTTGCGCTTCGCGGGCTTCTTGCCGGCAGCGGGCTTCGGCGGCGGCGCTTTCTTGCGCTTGCGTTTGGGCGCCGGCGGCAGCGGTGACGCGCAGATTTCGTCGACGGTGACGACGTAGTTCGTGGCCGCGGCAATCTTGTGGGCCGTCGTGTAGAGCGGCTTCACGCGCCGATGCACGGCGCGCAGAATGGCGGTGTAGCTAAGCCCCGTTTGCAGCTGCAGCCGCGTCAACACGCCGGCGTCTTGTGTCTCGACCCATTGCGCCAATTGCATGGGTCCGATGTAATATGGCCACGTGGCCATGTATAGCCCGAATGCGACGACTCACGAATGCGCATGCGGACGCACACCCGCGCACCGTGCACACGTGTGCACTTGAGCACTGGTGCTCCGGTGCTCTAGTGCTCTGGATTGGCTAATGCTCGGCGGCCACTGGCCTTTTGGGCTAGGTGCCGTAGGCTAGTGTGTGAGACGTTTTTTCGGGCGCGTTTTGGGACTGCCGCTAGAGCTTGCGCGCGTGACCTAAAACCGCTAGGTCGCGGTTTGTGGGTTGGAAAGGGAAGATAGCTCGCGAGCCAGCGCCGGCGCTGGACGCGGACCCGATGAGCGAATCGACGCTCGGCCGGCGGATATGGGCGCTCTTCATGCGCGAGGGCTATACGAAAGGCGCGTTCGCGGCGGTGCTTGGCGTGTCGTACGGTGCCGTCGACAACTGGACGCTCGGGCACACGCTGCCGAGCATCCCGACGTTGATGCGGATTGCGCTGATGTTCGAAGAGTCGCTCGAAGACTTGTGTTTCGGAAGCGAGGGGCGGGAGCGATACCGAGCCGGGCTTGAGCTGCCGTCGGTGCTCACGGGTGCGGACGTCGCGGCGTGGCTCGCCGAGCGCAAGGCGACGCCGCGGCAAGTCGCGGCAGTGATGCGCGCGTGTGCGCAGCGACCTGCCACGATGCCGTGGCTCGAGACGTATTGGAGCGAGCGCACGCCGAAGTCGAAGTCGAAGGGCGAAGGGCGGGCGAGTCTGCAAGAGATTCGCGAGCTGGCGCGAGCGGATGGGCGTGCGCCGTACTCGCCGGAGACGATCACCGCCGCGGTCGAGCAATCGCAGGTGAGACGGTCAAAGTCACGTCGACGGGCCTAGGGTAGCGGCAGTGGTTTGCGAACATGGCGAGTATGGCGCGCGCCATATCGTCGAGCTCGAAGCCGCACCACTCGAGCACCGCGGCGGTGAGGCAGAGCGCGCTTGGACTGCTCGGCGCGAGTCTGCGGATGGCGTGCGCGATGTCAGCGGCGACGCGTATCGGAGCACGGAAAGCGGCGGCCATACAGTCGGCTTCCGACAGTCCGGCCCAAGTAGCCAAGACTCGCAAGCGGGTGCGTCTCGGCGTGAGCTTGCGACTCTTGAGCCGCGAGCGAGCGGCGGCAATGGCTGCGACGGCGGCCCGGGCGTCGTCGAGGTCGGCGAACTCTTGCGACTCGATGTCGGGCGGGCTTATGGCGCTGCGACTATCCCCCATGGCTGATTCGGGCCCCCACGTTGCAAGTCATCGCGACCGCACGACACGCATAGGGGGGGGCGCGTTGTTGGATGCGCGCGCGACCGGAACGGCGTGGGTCGTAGTTAGACCTGGATAGTCCGTCTCTCACACTTAGCGCTCCGCCGGAACAGTCGTGTGGTGCCTGGGCCGACAAATTCGACACACGCACATCGCCGCACACTAGGCGGGCGCGGTAAGATCATGAACGGATGACGCCGCACATCCAAACGCGCGCAATCGTGTGTTCGCGCAGCCAAGTGCGAAGGCTTCGCGCGGGTCGTCAGTGGCAGTTGCGTCGACCGGTGCAAGTGGCGGCAGGTCTGACGATAGATGGATGGGTTCGTGACGCCAACGACCGCGACCGCGCTCGCGTCGTATGCTCAAGCTCGAGTTGTGACGCTGAGCCCCCAAAGCTTATGCCTTGCCCGTATGGAGCGCCGCACGACTGGTTGTCGGTGCGCGAGCGTTGGTCCGTCGCGGGTCGCGGGCGCGAGCGCACGGTTGTGTACGAAGCCGACGCTGACAGCGCGGAGACCTGGCGCGCGCATTCTTGGATATCACCGTTGCTCATGCCGCCATCAGCTGCACGGCTGTGGCTGCGTCTGTACGACGTGCGCGCGCAGCGATTGAGTGAGACTCGTCATTTCGACCTGGCCGCCGAAGGCGTGGCATGTCCGGAGCACGACACAAGCTACAGCTACTGTCAGGCGGAGTGTCCGATACGCCGGCAGCTGTTTGAGCAGCGGTGGGCGCTGTCGTATCCACAGGTCGACTACCGGGTCGAGGTCGACCCATGGGTGTGGGCGCTGAGTTTCACTCGGCACGACCATGCGTCGATGTTGCTGTGCGCCGAAGCCGACCGGATAGCGCTCGAAGTGCCGCCTCCGGCGCGCAGACGATCCGTCGGGCGCTCGCTGCGGCCGAACGGGTCGGTCGTAAAAGCCCGCCAAGCCGCCCGCAAGCGGTAGGCAATCATCCGCACATTGCCGATTTTCTTTGCCTACTGGGTGTCCGCCGGGCTCTACTCGGGCGTACATGGCCGAGTGGCCATAGGGCGACACCGCACTGTTACTAGCAGCGCGGTGTCATGAATCGGCGGGTATTGCCCCCGCTCAGGGATTCAGATGACGAGTGAAGCAGATGACGGGATTCAGAGCAAGAGTGTCCGCGAGCGAGTAGCGCTGATGGCGGCTAAGGCCGGCGGTGGGTTGCCGCGGAGAGTCCCGTGCTATAACGCGAGGTTTTTGGCGATGCCTAAGCTGTTTTTGACCGCTCGTGTGTTCGGGGTCGCGCCAGCGCAGTCCGCGCCCGTGAAGGTGGATCAGATGCCGCTAGCTGCCGCGGAGGGGTACGTTGTCCACTACACTGGCCGATTGCTCACCCAGACGCATGGCGATGTGCTGATGGCGTTGATGTCGCTGTTAGGTGGGGTTGAGCAGGGTAACGAGATCAATGTGCGAATCTGCGACCTCGAGCGCGTGCTGTGCCGCTCGAGCGGCAAGCGGAACCGTGACTATCTATGGGACCAGATTGTGGATCTAGGCACCGCCTGGTTGCGTGTTCGGCACGATGGTGTTGAGAGCTTCGGGGCCCTGGTGCCGTTTGGGCGCTGGGATGGGCAGGCCGTCACGCTCGAAGTGAACCGCGACCTGATAGAGTTCGCGCACGGTGGGTTTACGCTGATTGACAGAGACGCGCGGCGGCAGCTGGTTCGCAAGCCATTGGCCCAGTGGCTGCAGCTTTATACCGCGTGGCTTGCCTCTGACGGTCGCCGAGCCGTCGAGCTCGCTGAGGTGCACGAGGCATCTCGTAGCGAGATGGTGCGGCGCAAGCTGCGGTTTCGCGCCAAGGAGGCGCTTTACGAGTTGGCGGCTGTGGGCGCGCCTGCTTGGCGTCTCGATGCTGACGACTGGCTGCGCGCGGTGTAGGCGCAGTCAAGATAACGCCGGCGCGCAGAGCGCCCGCGCGATACGTCCAGACGGATCGCGCGGGCGCTTTTTTGCGTCCGGAAGCGTGCCGAGTGCGGCTGTGGATAAGTCACGGAGGAGGAACGCTGTCCCCACGGAGGAGGAACGCTGTCCCCACGGAAGACGAACGCCTCCCCGTCTGGGAATCGCGCGCGCGCCCGCATGTATCGGCGCTTCGACGCGTTAACTTCCGTCTGTACGTCTTCTGCAGATTCAGCAGAATCTGCAGATTCAGAAATCTGCAGGAGAACCAGATCCAATCTGGGATCTTGCTCTGTGTGGGTTGGGTTAAGAGCTAGAAGCGTATTGCCTACGTTTCTAGAGACCGCGCACGCGCGAGCGTACATGCGCGGTCGGGCCACGTGTCAAGCAAATAGCGCTCGGCGGCTCTAGCGCCGGGCTCTATCTCGCGCGCTAGCGCGCCAAGGCTCTAGCTCGCGAGCGCGTGCAGCCATGTCGCTGAAACACCTGTTGCACGCACGACGTTCGCGCAAGAAGGCTTCGAGTGAAGGGTGACTCCTACAGAGCGGTCGCGGTCTCGCGCGGCTTGTGGAGGCGTTTGGCAGTTCGCAGCGCGCGCGACCGGTGATGCCTAGCGGCGATTGCGCCAGCGGGCTATACGGCAGCGATGTCGGCAGTCGTGGGATTTGGCGCGCGTCTCACGGCGGCTCGTGAGAGAGCGGGGTTGACGCAAGAGGGGATGGCCGGTCGGATGGGTGTCGTCTCCGCGACCGTGTCGCGTTGGGAGCGCGAGCTGGTGCTGCCGCAGTCCGAGCAGTTGGTCGGGCTCGCTGAGACGCTCGGCGCGAGCCTCGACTACCTGCTGCGCGGACTCGGCACTCACGACGCCAACACGTTGATCTTTCGAGCGTTCCTTGCGACGACGCTAGGACAGATTGCGCAAGAGCGTCGCTACATCGAAGTGTTGCTGTCGGTGCGAACGACCCGGCCGTCGGTCGGGCTCTACAAAGCGGTCACGGCCGGACTTCTGATGGCCGACGACGAGTGAGGTCACGGAACGCGCACCGCGTCGACCTCCCATCGTAGCTTCGTCTGCAGCGGATGCGTATCGACGCGCGGGCGCCCGGCGCGGGACCACGTGCCCCCCCCCGCTTCACCAATCAAACGCCAACCAGCGCCGCGCAGACTGCCGCCGGTCTCGGTCGCAAGGGTGTAGGTAACGCATCGGCGGTAGCCCATCGCGCGCGCCGCTCGCCATGCCGCCGCGTAGAGCTTCGAGCACGCGTTCTGCGCATCGTCGAGCACACACAGGCGTGTGACTTCGGCGGTGAAGCCATCGTCCGACATGCGGGCGATGGGTCGGCCGACGATAGCCACACCGACGACCGCGTTGTCCCGCGCGACGGCCAAAGCAAACAAGCCGCCTTGTGGCGCGTCATGGTGACGATGGTGCTGGGTCACGAAGGCGGATGCTTCGCGCAGCGTTGTCGGGACGAGCACGAGCGCGACCTGCACGTCGACGCGTATTGGCAGCGGCAGCGACTGTCAAGCGACAGGTTGCTCGGTGACTCGGTCGACCGGTGCACCGATGCACTTGTCACTTCGGCTCGAAGCCGCGCTCGGTGAACACGGCGTCAATGCATGTGTTGAGCTCGCGGGCGTTCTGCTCGGCGAGCGCAGCCCTGATGGCTGCGTCGAACGGCCGTGTAACGCGCACGAAGTCGGCCGCTTCGCGCATCGCGATCGGGTCGCCGGTCGCGATGCTCGCGCGCATCGCGTCGCATTGTCGTATCAGCTCGGCGAGCCCTTCGAGCAGCTCGGCGCGTTGCTCGGCGGCTGTCGGCTCCGTGGTTGGCTTCGCCGGCGAGCGGCGGCGATGGCGTCGGGTTCGGGTCTTCGGCGACATGTGGCGGTTACAGCGCGACGGATCACACGCGCTAATAACCTTTAGCGGGGCTGACTTGCGTAGGTCCCCGGAGCCATACTAGGCTCTAGTATGGCCAAAACGACCAGCTTCATTCTCGGCGACGAGCTCGACAAGTACGTGCGCGAGCAGGTCGACTCGGGTGAGTACGCGACAGCCAGCGATGTGATCCGCCATGCGCTCGGCCGGATGGTGGACGAAGACCGCAAGCTCGAGTGGGTGCACGCCGCGCTCGACGAAGCGCTTGCGAGCGGGCCCGCGCGCGAAGGTGGTTTCGACCGCGTGCTCAAGCGGCTCGAAGCGCTCGAGCAGAGTGAGCCGCGCCGGGCGGCGGCGAAGTGAGGGTGCTTCTGCGACCGCGTGCCGAAGATGACCTCGACGGCATCGCGCTCTACACGCGGCGGGAATGGGGGCACGCGCAAGCGGTGCAGTACATCGGGCAGCTACGGGCTACGTGCGAGCACGTACTGCCCGAATGTCACCGGCTTGCGCGGCCGCTCGGCGAGCGACCCGACGTGCTTCGATGGCGCTGCGAGCGGCATGTTATCTACTTTCAGCGCGTACACGACGGGCTCGAGGTCATGCGCATTCTGCACGAGCGCATGGTCCCGGGTCTGCACTTGTAGCGACTGGGTTAGCCGCCGCTCGGTCGTGCCTTCAATCGGGCAACGAACGCCGCCATCCGTTCAGGGTCTGCGTCGAGTGCGTCGAGTTCCTTGGTGACGACCTCGACGAGCAGCTCGACGGGGTCGCGGCCGAGCTCGCGTGCGCGCTCGAGCAGTAGACGTTCCGTGTCGGGCTTGAGGGTGAACGTGTCGGCCATCGCCCTAGCTATTCCTCGGCCGCCTCGACACTCGCGCATCCCGGGCACATGCGATCGAGCACGCGGAAGCAGCACACACACCGTCGTTGCAGTTTTTCGTTTTGCTCTGCCGATGTTGCCCAACGGCAGTTGCTCGGCTCGTAGTTGCCGTCGCCGTCGATGCGATCGAGAGACGTCCTCTCTGGGCGTGGCCCCATGTCTGCATAGAAGTTGTCAAATGACGCCAGCCATCGCGTGCAGATTATGATGCCTCGCCCGCCATAGTACGGGTAGGCATGGTGATTGCGATTCAGGCACCTACTGCGCATCCCCTGATAGGTGCGATACTCGCGACTTTTGCTCATGCCGTGTGTCGTCACGGGAGCACGGTCGGCGGGCCTGTAGAGTTTCTTGTCGCGAGCGCATCCGCACGACCTGCGGTTTCCAAGTCGCAACTGCTGTGCGCTAATAACACGCTCTGCACCGCATTCGCAGCGACACAGCCACAGGCCTTGGCGCGTTCGCTGGCCGTGCGCTTTTGCGATTACGCGATAGAGGCCAAACAATTGGCCGACCTCGATTTTGCCTCCCGTGTGAAGCGGCAGCTCTATTTGTTGCGAGCTGGCTCGTTTTTCGGCTCGAGCATTCTGCTGGCCCTCGCCGCGGCATCCACACGACTTGCTCAATCCGCCCGTGAGGTTTGACTGATAGACGACGCGCTCATTTCGACAGACGCAGCGACAAAGCCACCTAGTCGCGTTCCGTAGAGCCGGAGCAGCCTTTGCAATCACACGATAGTGACCAAAGACCGAGCCGACCTTGACAGTGGGCGTCATCGCGCTGCTCTCGCGGCGTTCGCAGCGACCCCCATTCGAAAGGAAGGCGGCGCCGGGCTCGTCGTCTTGCGTTGAAGGGGCCTCACTCGAGTCAGTATTGGCAGCCTGCTCGACCGTCAAGCGCCAAGTGGCTCGGCGCATCTATGCACCGGTGCACCGGTGATCCGGACCGCTTTTTCTTAAGCCTCTGCGTCCGGGCGTCGAACAGTTCCGCAGGCTTAGCGGTGCAGATCGGAAGGCCCTGAGCGCGAGCACACCCATAGTGTGGGTGAGTTTACATAATGGTTGTTATCGGGCGTAAACCCGGAAATCTCAGAAAAGGCGGGATGTCAACGGCGTCACGGCGTTGTCCGCAGTCGCGCCTATGCACCGGCGTGTCTGGTCGCAACCGGTGGCAAAAGATACGTGAGCCGGCCGCGTACGTGCGTACTGTCAACCCACGCCTGCAAGCGCGGCCGCCCCTTGCTTCGGTCAACGCGGGCGCTCCAAATGTGCACCGGGGGCGTCGCTCGCGGGTCTTCGAGCATGACCAAGACGGCTTCTTCGCGTTGCGGGTCGAACCGTGGCTCTCTGGTGCGCCGCGGCTCTCCGACTACCTGGCTCGATACCCACACTTCGCTCACTGCGTACAGAGCGACGGCGTGCTCCGCCGAAGCTAAGCCACGCACGAGCGCCGGCAGTTCTTTCGCGTTTTCGTAGGTGTCGCCAACGGGCGACGCGAAGACTAGGCCGGCGGGCGTCACAAGGACGAAGAGCGGGGCTTCGAGCACACGCGCGGCGCGAAACTTGTCGCACGCCCATTGCAGCATGATGGGCACCAACACTTCAGGGTGCTCGCACGGCGACAGGTCGGTCGACGCGACCTCCGGGTATGGCGCACGGATGCATTGAAAACCGAGCATGCGAGACCTTCGCCCAACCCGGGCGCGGACGCAATCCGGATGCATCACACCTCCGACGACATCGTCTCGAAGCGCTCGAGACGCTTGCCGCTCAAGCTCGACGACACCGGCGCGCATGCTTTCGCGCAGCTCGGCGCGACGTGGCGTTAGCGTGGTGTTCGTCACTTCGGTCGCCTCTCGGCCTTCCGTGGCTTTGCTGCTTCGAGCGCTCATGAATCTAGTGTCGGCCGAACCATCGACCCGGGTCAATACGTTCCGATGCTCTTGTGCACCGGTACACCGGTCGCCAGATGCGCCGAGCGACAGTAGCATTGACGCTCGCGGGCTCTAGCGCTACGGCTAGTGCCTATGAGCTACACCGTTGCTATCGCAAACCATAAAGGCGGAGTCGGCAAGACGACTACAGCCGTGTCGCTCGGCGTCGAATGGCGCACGCGCGGCGTGAGCGTGCTGATCGTCGACACTGACTACCCACAACACCATGTGGTGACGTGGCTTGGTCTCGCGTCTGAGCTGGGCCATCTAGATAACGCGCCAGTGGTGCGAGCGATGCCGGCGGCGGCGCTCGCGAAGCAGTTGCGGAAGGTCGGCGCCGGCTTCGACCTGGTGATTCTGGACACGCCCCCACGCCAACCCGAAGTGCAAGCGGCCGCCGTCGCGATGGCGGACCTCGTAGTCGTTCCGACGGGCTCGCAAGCGCAAGAGATGTGGGCTCTTTACGATACGGCCGCGCTTGTGCAGGCTGAGATGAGGCGTCGCCCGGCGTGCGTCACCGTGGCGCTGCTCACGCGGTGGAAGGGGCAAACCGTGATGGGTCGACATGCCGCGGCCGCGATCGCCGAAGTCGGACTGCCGACGCTCGAAGCGCGGTGCTGTGACCGCGTCGACTATCCCTATGCGTTTGCGGCCGGGCTCGGCGTCACCGAATACGCGCCGATGAGCGAGGCAGCTCGCGAGGTGCGTGAGCTCGCCAACGAGCTCGAAGAGCTTGCGGACGGCGGCATACCCAAGCGCGCCGCAGCGTCGACCCGGAAGGGCTTGCGCCCGGTGGAGGTGCGCTCATGAAGTCGCGTCCGATGGCATCGCCGCGCTCGGCGCGACAAACAGCAATCCCGGGCTCGGGCGTCGACGACCTGGCGCTCGAGCTCGTCGACAAGCCCACCGGCGTCAAGGGCTCGGCGCGCGGGCTCGTGCACCGGCGGCGCAAGGCTGAGCTCGACCGGGTCACGAGCTACTTGCCCAAGGCGATCGGCGAGAAGCTGCGCGCCCATTGCGCGAGCCGTCGTATCGAGATGTCGACCGTCGTCGCGGATGCGCTCGAGCGATTCTTCGGCGGCGGCGCCGCGCTGCTCACCACGGCGACGCTCGAGCGGCTCGGCGAGCGGGCCGACGCGCTCGACCTGAGCGCATCCGAAGCGGCCGAGACGGCTGCGAAGGAGTGGATTGCGCGTAACGAGCTGGCGTCGCGCAAGCGACGTTAGGCGGCTGTATCCGGCGGTGTAGAGCCCCTGGACTCGGGCCGGGCGGCGCTTATGTCCGACGTGTGGTATACCAGTGCACCGAAGCATCGATGCACTGGCGCACCGATGCTTCGGTAGACTGATGGGTGCCCGATGGAACTCACGATTGAGCAGCTCGAGCGGCGCGGTGTGCAGTGCGAGGGGCTCGAGATTCGCCGATGGCGGCATCTGCAGCGGCTGCCGAGCGGCCGGCGCATGCGTCTGTGCGACCTGGCGCGGCTCGCCGGCTGCACGGTCGACACGCTGTCGATGGTCGAGCGCGGCGTGCAGCGTCCCGGGGCGCGGCTGCGGGCTCGACTGTGGGCCGTGATTATCGCGAGCTCGGCCGATGGCGGCAAGCTCCGGCCGCTCGCCAAGTGCTCGCCGGCGGCGGTCGAGCCCGGCAGCGGTGCGCAGCTGGGGCTCCCGTTGGTAGGGTAGGGCGATGAGCGCGACGCTTAGCTTTCCGCTGCCCTACGGCCGGTCACTGTTGCTCGACGCGCTGCCGAAGCTGCGGCGCGGCGAGGTCGAGCGGCGGTGGTTGGTGCTCGGTCGCATGCCGTCGCCGCGCGGTGTGCGGCCTACGCTCGCGGCCGGCGCGCTGCGCGTAGTCGACGGGCGCATGACGGTGGACCGTGGGTGTGCGTCGCTCGAGCTGCTCGAGCATCTTCGGTGCGTGCTCGAAGGTGCGCCGACGGCGAGCGCTAGCCGGCCGCCGCATACACGATGACGTAGCGCGTCACCTGGCGACTGCGGCTGCCGGTCGCGCGTACGCGTCGAATGTGCGCCGGCGCGCGCGTCGGGTGACACCAGTGGCTGCACTCGAATGAATAGCGGTACCCTGCGGCGCGCAGCTCGGCGTCGGCTTCGATGTAGCTGGCGTGCGTATCACCATCGGACGCGAGCGGGCATGATGACGGCTCCATTCGACCGAGCATTGCTGCTAGCGCGGCCGCATGTCCAGCGGATATGGCCACTAGGCCAAGTGAGTTTTTGGGTCCAATGTCTGGCGATTTCGCACGGTGTGCGCCGTCTGGTGCCTTGCGGGCTCTAGCGGCCGGGCTATAGCTCGCGGAGCGTCTATCTGTCGGCGCAACTCGTGCGCGTGTGGTCGCGCGGGGGCTTCGCGGGTGAGCTCGTCGTGAGCCGGGGCGACGGGGCGCGGGTGTGCTGCGTGATGATGCAACTCGAGGCTGACGACGGCTGAATCAGTCGAAAACGGGCGGGGACGGATTCACGGGCCTCACCTCGAGTATCACAGCGCCGTCCGAACCCCTGCCGCCTGCACCGCCTGCACCGCCACGACCCGCTACGAATCCCGATGGTGCACCGCCACCGCCGCCGCCGCCCGCACCGCCGCCGCCGCCGCGGCCCATGCTGCCGGACTGACCGTCACCACCAGGCAAGCCGTCATTACCGTTAGCACCCGCCACTGCGCCCAGACCGCCCGTCCCGCCTGCGCCGCCGTTGCCTGAGCCGGGGCCGGTCTGCGGTGGGAAGGCGCCGAGTAATCGGGACTCCCAACCGTAGAAGGATGGGATCCCGTTGGCGCCCGCGCCACCGCCACCACCGCCACCGGCGCCGCCACCCGTCCCGCCTGATTGCTGCGCCGCGGTGATAACCCAGTCGGGCGCGCCAAGCCCTTGTGACGTGGTCAAGGTCGGAAAGACGACCTTAATGCTGGCGAGCCCGTTCGCTACGCCAGTGCCACCCGCGCCGCCGTTGTTGGCTGCCAGTGCGTGCGTTTGTGGGTAGGGCCAGTGAGCGCTGAAGTTCACGCCGATCGTCGAGGTGGAACCCGCTCCACCAGATGCGCCGCCCGTGCTGCCGCCCGGCGTCGCAGCGGCTTGGTTGTTGACCGGCGGACCTGTCATCACCACTAACCCCGCGGGTGCAGTTACGCTTGATGGCAACCCCGCTACGGAGGATGTGCTTGCCGACCCCGCCGCGCCCGCGTTGCCGCCCGCACCGCCCGCGGAACCAGTTCCACCAGCCCCCACCACGATCGTAAGCGATTCCCCCGCCGCGAGCGTTACGGGGGCGTTCACTAACGAACAGGACCCGCCTGGCCCACCGCGACCACCACCACCGCCGCCCGAGGTGTTGGGCGAGGTTGCGCCGCCGCCTCCGCCCGAACCGCCCGAACCGCCGCCCGCACCGGGCGCAATCCATATCCCTGTCACGATGTAATCGGTTGGCACTACATACGAATACGTACCGGCTACCAAATAGCCCACCCTAAAACCGCCCCCGCCTCCCGACCCCGGTATGCCCTGCGGCCCTTGCGGGCCCGGCTCGCCTTGCGGGCCCGGCGGACCCATGGGGCCTTCGGTAGCCGGCGGATTATAGAGCGGCATGTTATGCAACCTCCGTGACTAGCGCGGCACCCACTGCCGAGGCCCATGCGCCAGTGATGATCCCGGTGTAACCGTACGGCGTCTCATAGTAGGAGCCAGCTGGCACCAGGCACGTGTAGCTGGTGGCTGAAGCGGCGCTGCCTAACTTCAAGTACAGCGCTGACGCGGAGTCGTTCTGCACCGTCGAACCCCTGCGTAGCGCGTTGCTAGCGAGCAGCGTAACGCTAGTGACCGACGCCGCAACGCTGGCGACAGACGCCGCGGCAGGCCCAGCTGGTGAAGCTGGTAGATTCGACACAGTGACCGTGCCGTCGACGGCAACGGCACCCGAAGGGGTCACCTTGACATCGACATATCCGCCGCCGCCCTGCGTCGTTCTGCCTGTGATAACGGATTTTACGGTCGTCGCATCGGCTTCGGGGCTGGTGACATCTGAAATTCGTGTCGTGCCGGTCCGTACCACCGTGTAATGCAGGATGGTCTGTATGTGGAACGTAGTCTGTGCCGTGCCACCGTTCGTGAAAACGACGCGGAAATACGCAGCTCGCGGTCCGACCGTATAGGAGCCTGCAATGCTCGGCAGCAGCGTAAATGCCAGCGTTTCACTCCACACCACGCCGTCCGTGGACCACTGCATTTTCAGCCCGTCAACGGCTGAGCCCACGTTCGCAAACACATGCACGCCGATCGCTGCGTAGTCTTGCACGAACACCGCGGCGCCCGTGAAAACACCCCCGCCGGGCAACGGCGTCGCGGTGCTGTTGCCTGTATCTGCCACGGACGGCACCGATATCCGCAACGGCATGCCGCCGTCTGAGATCTTCACTCGGCCATCGGCTTCCGTAGCGATGAACTGCGCGTGGTTGGTCCCGTCCACGCCCGCGATGAGCTCGGCCGCTTCGGTGCCGGTTAGCAGCGCGCCATCCACCACCGCTGTGGTGGTCGTCCCGGGTGGTATATCGATCTGCTTCAGCTTGATAGGCATAGCGTGCTCACGGCGTCGCGAGTGTTAGGTATGTAATCACATCAGTGGTATCGAGGCTAAACGGGAGCCCGCTGCCCTGGTACAGCAAGTCGCCCGCTGTCAGGTTCGCGATCGCCCGGGGGGTGGTGCCAGCATCCGCCGAAAAGTAAAAATCGCTTGTCCGCAGCGCATCCCCAATCGCATACGCCACACCGTTTACAAACACGTGCAGGTACCCGTCTGCAGCGGGGGTCACAGCAAGCGGCGTTGCACATGCCAGCATGTACGGCGCACTGGTGACCGCCGCTGTCATGTTTTTGTTGGACAGAGGAATCGCCACGCTACCGCCGCCGCCCGTGCCCGGCTCGCCTTGTGGACCCTGCGGGCCCACGTCGCCTTGTGGCCCTTCGGGTCCGACCGGCCCGGGGTCACCCTGCGGGCCCGCTGGCCCGGCCGGACCGGGGCTGCCGGCGGGTGACACAACGACTGTTAGTTCGCAGAACTCGTCGGCGGCCATTGCATCACCTCACGCTGGAAACCAAGACCCGTAGGGGTATTGACGTATGAAGTCGAGCTCGACCCACGAGTACCGCGCGGGCGCGGTGAGCACCTCGAAACCCGCGTAGCTCGGCGTCGCCGAAAGCATGTTCACCGGTGCAAGGTCGAGCCACGTGATGCGGCCCGACGTAGCGTCGACGACGGCGTTACGCCAATCCCAAGACGCACCCGGGTGTTGCACTTCGAGCATGAAGACCTGTTGCGAAATCCCCGCGGGCGGCACCGCTTGGCGCTCCGTGTACCAGAACTGGTTTTCGTACATGGTCGCGTAGACGTGTTTGCCCCACGCGTATCCAGACGTCACGCGCTCGCACGTGGCGTTGAGCGCGGTGTTGTATGTTGTCAGCTGTAGCGTGACGTAGTGATTTGCGCTCACGAGCGGGTCACCCAGCCGAGCTGCGACCTGCAGCGGTGCGGTGACGGGCTTGAGCACCATCATCCCGCTCGTCGCCTGCACGCGGAGCACGCCGCCGACCAGCGTCGAGTTATATTGCGAGCCGGTGAGCGTGGGTACCTGCGTCGTGACGTCGCCTAAGCGGGTCATAGCGACGCCGCTGACAGAGTTGAAAGTTTGCCATCCGCGCGCTTCGAGTGCTGGCGAACCGCTGTCGAACTCGTCATTGAACGGAGCTGGCACGAGCGGCGGCGTGAGATATGGCGACAGTATGCCCCCCGTGCCCGCTGGGCCGGTTGCGCCCGGCGGGCCCGCTGGGCCGGTCGGCCCGATTGGCCCGGGGCTTCCCGCGGGTTGAGCCGAGACGGTGACCGTGCATCGTTGACTCGCCATGTGTTTACCTCACGGTGTGAGCAGGCTGAGGTCGCCATGCGCGTAGAGCAAGCGCTCGGGCGCGAGCGTGTTTGACAGCCACACGTCCCAATGCCAAGTGATGGACAGTCCGGCGGGCGCTAGTGTCAGGGTGTCGGCCGGCGAGAGCGTGAGCAGCACGGCTGAATCTTCGACGGTGACCGCCCAACCGGCGAGCGGCGGCACGGGCCCATGCTTGCCCGAGAACGGGGCGGTGACGGTGTAGGGTGCCAGGTCAAACGCTGCGCCGTCTGCGGTGGTCGCGGTCAAGCGAAGGCCGACCGATGCGCCGATGGCGACGCGAAGGATGACAGACGCTGGGTAGAGGTTGATGGTCGTGGTTGCGGGGCTCGTTTGCCAGCTTGGGCAGCTCACGGCGGCACCTCGTAGTTGCGTGTGTGGAGTGTTGTATGCGTCGCCGTCACGACCTTCCCCTTCGCGCTAACACATGACGATGGCAAGCATGCCGGGGTGGTTGGTCGAGCTGTCTGAGTTACCCGCCCACGTGTTAGTGCCGGCGCCGGTGCCACGCTCGAGCCACAGATAGGCCGTAACGCCGAGCGGTACGGTGCCGTTTAGCGCAGCGAATAGCTCGACGCGTCCGAGGGCCGAAAAGACTGACGGTGCCGTGCGGATGCCGTCTTGCGTGGTGTTGTTGACGCCGATGGCCACGGTTGCTTTGCCACCTGTGCCTGCGTCACTGCTCGAGACGGCGCTCGTGACGACGAGGTTTATACTGTCGGTCGCGGGTAGTCCGGCGATCGTGTCGATCTGACACTGCACACTGCCGCCGGCTTGGCGGTACGAAGCCGTGTTGTATGTGTAGTCGCTGCCGGCCGAGCGGATAGACACGGCGACGGGCTTGCGATTGTCCACGTTCCAGATGTCGATGCCACCTGGCCCAATGGATCCGGCGCTACCCTGATCGGTCGCGAATCGCTTGATTTGGTAGGTCGTCGCGCTGCGCGGTCGCACTGTGCCGAGATAGCGGCGGGAGCTGTCGCCTGACTTTGTCCAGACGCCGTCGACCATCGTGAGCGCAGTAGCGCGAGCGCCGGGCGTTGCCGTTGTCCAGTTCACCACTTCGAGCGCAACAACGCCGGCGGTCTGGTACGCGAAGACGTCGAACGGCAGACCCGCGGTGCGCCCCGTCACGGCATAGCTCACGGATGACGGCGTGTAGAGCCGCCAAGAAGCTGTCGGCGTGTCATACAAGGCCAACCGGTTGCCGCGCACGGCGGCAAGGTAAACGGTCGAAAACGTACCATCGCCTGGCACGCTGTCGTCAGCGGTCGGCGCGAGCCGGAATCCGTTCGTGGCTGGGTCGCTCGCGAGCTGGGTGAGCTGGAAAGCCTCTTGAATCTCCCATGTGCCTAAGTTGACACAGTATGTCCATGTGATGCTGCCATCGCCGCTCGTGAACGCGAGGGACGTGGCCGCAGCTCGGGTGCCAAGCGGGTCGCGCAGCAGTTTAGGGGATGCTGATACGGTCCAAGTGAATGGCGTATTGGGGACGCATACAACGGTGATAGTGTCACCGTTACCGGGCGATGCCGGGAAGGTAACGCTGAGAGGTCCGGGCCCTTGCAGCACGGCGATCGATCCGGCGGTTGGCGAGGTCGGCGTAGGTGCTATCGCCCACGCGACACCTTCCCGCATGATGTCGAACTGGAATTTGTCCAGGGCCGCCATGAATCCGGCGAGTGAGCCGGTGGCCACGGCGTGGTTGGTCTGGTCGCTGTGAGAGCCGTGCGCGTGCACGTGGTTGTGACGAGCGGCAGTTGTGCCGACGCCTATCTCGTTTGCGGTGCCGACGGTATTGGGCGCGGTGCTCGACAAAGCGGCGGCGCCGCTCGCCATTGAGTCGAGTCGCACCTTGTCGGTGGCGGCAAAGAATCCATCCACCGATATCGACGCCAACCCCGGCATGGCGTGCACGTGGTCGGAGCGTGGGATGGTGACAGCGGCGCCGGCCGAGCTCGCGGCGCCGACGGTGAGCGCAGCGGGCGCGGAAGTCGCCGGCAGCGCGTGCACGTGGTCGCTAAGCGCGAGCGTTGCTGCGCTGCCGGGGGCGTTGGCGCCGGCGAGCGTGAGTGCAACAGGCGTGCCTGCGGATGGCATGGCGTGCTTGTGATCGGCGCGTGCGAGCGAGTTGCTCGTGCCGTCGGCGGCGGTGCCCGGAACGGTGAGCGCCGCCGGCGATCCGGTGGTGACCTGGTGCCGATGGTCGACGCGCGATGCTGTCGTTGCAACGCCGCCGTTGCCAGTGCTGCCGTCGACAGCTAGCGGTTGTGTGCTCGCAACGGCCGCGGCACTTGTCGCGATGCCGTCCAATTTCGTCTTGTCGCTCCCGGTCATGAAGCCGGATGCACCGGCAGCGATGACAGCGGCGTGCAGCGAGCCGCCGCCACGCGTCCCGTGCTGCGCGTCGGTGCCGAGCGCCGCGGTGTGTTGCGCCCAAGTCTGCAGCGTGGCGCCTAGGTTGATTGTGCCTAGCGTGGTGAGTTGCCACCATTGGCCCGCATGCGTACCCTCTGCGACGTACACAACCGAGCCGGTGACGAGCTCGCCGGTAGCGTCCGACTCAGTCGAGCGCAACCACGTGCCGTCCGAGCCGGTGCCCACGACAGTCACGTAATAGATGCCGTGCCTCCACTCGCTCGACGCCGATGCATCTTTGTAGAGGATGCGATCCCCTACGGCGAGCGCGATACCGTCGATGGTATTCGGCTGCATGCCGGGGATCTGAATGTTTGGGATATTCGTGACGGACGCGACACGCACGGAGGATTTGAAGCTTGCCGAGAGAGAGTCGAGTCGCGCCTTGTCCGCGGCCGCCATGAAGCCGGCGACGCTCGTTGTCGCAGCCGCGTGCAGCGTGCCGTCGGTCTGCGCGGCGTGAGCGTGCACGTGGTCGCTTCGAGCGGCGGTCGTACCGACGCCGACAGCTGCGGTCGTTCCGACGTTTGCCGGGGCCGTGCCGGTGAGCGCAGCCGCGCTCGCGGCGACGCCGTCGAGCTTCGTCTTGTCGAGCCCGGTCATGAAACCGGATGCCCCACCGGCGATAACCGCGGCGTGCGTAGTGCCGCCGGCGCGCGCGCCGTGCTGCGCATCGGTCGCAATCACGCCGAGCTGCAGGCTGTCAGCGGTGACGACAATCGAGCCGTCGCCGTGCACTGCCACGTCGAGCACGTTGCCCGTCTTCGTCAACGCAGCGCCGGCGGTGATTTGCCCGGCGCCGGAGACCTGCGTGAACACGAGGGGCGTTGTGCCGAGAATGATGGGGTCGTTGGTGGTGAGCGCCCAACCGCTGTCGGCGTTCGCGGTGCCCTCCGTGATGTACGTATAGAGACCGGACGTGACTTCGGCCGATACGTCGGCGTCTGTTGTGCGAAGCCATGTGCCAGAACTGGTTAGGTAGATGCCATTGGATGCGGCGACAGCTTGGGCGGTGACGAGCACACGCTCGCCGGGCGCTGTCGTGAATCCGTCGACAGTCTGAGTCCCTGATAGGGCAGGCAGGTTTGAGGTGGCGACAAGCCTGCACGACGCCTTGATGTCGAGCCCCGATGCAATGGCGTCTACGTACGCTTTAGTCGCAACCTCTTGAGCTGCCGTCGGGTCGGCGACACCCGTTAGCTTCTGCGCATTGAAACTTACCGGCGAGCTCGCAGCGGCAAGCGCGGTCTGGACACGCGCAAAAGACGTGACTTGCGCGCCGGTCTCGACGCCGTCGAGCTTGGTCTTGTCTGCAGCCGAAGCGAAGCCGTCGACGCCGGTCGTCACGAGCCCCGGCATGGCGTGCGTGTGGTCGCTGCGGACAAGCGACGTTGCCGAGCCTTGCGCGTTGGCGCCGCCGACCGTGAGCGCGACGGGCGTGCCGATGCTCACGGTGTGCCGATGGTCGTGCCGCGCA
>Ga0190266_10000003_pt1 | contig 46440 bp, 65 predicted proteins | sample Popmic220T_FD_132448 | JGI IMG/M metagenome (GOLD analysis project Ga0190266, IMG submission 132448) | Populus adjacent soil microbial communities from riparian zone of Indian Creek, Utah, USA - 220 T | ecosystem: Environmental > Terrestrial > Soil > Riparian zone | place: USA: Utah | collected...
GGCGGACTCATTCGGGGAAGCGTTGACGATTTTTTTTAGACCCGAGGCACACCATGGCAAGCCGTACCGGACCCCCACCGAAACCCACCGCGCTGCGGCTCATCGAAGGCGGCGGCCGCATGCGGGGTCGCTTCGCCGCGCGTGCCAAACGAGAACCGAAACCCACCCTCGGCCTGCGCGACCCACCAAAGTCGTTCACAGCCGAACACCTTGCGATCTGGAACCGTCTCATCGAGGACACGCCCGATGGCCTGCTGACGCGGGTCGATCAGGACCTGTTCACGAACTACTGCGTCTCGCTCGCCATCCGCGACCACGCGATCGAAAAGCTCGTCGCCACCGGCGGCCAGATTCTCGTCAAGGCGATGAACGGCGACGCGAACCGCTTCATCGTCAACCCGTACGTCAAGGAGTTCCGCCGCATCTGCGAAACGATCCGCGTGATGCAGCAGGAGCTGGGCTACACCCCGGCCTCGCGCACGCGGATTGCCGTCGCTGCAGGCAACGAAGACGACCCGCTCGATCGCTTCCTGAACCCCCCGCCGCGTAAGGGTCCCGCGAAGTGACCTCATGCCGCGTAAGCAATCCCTCGCCCCACGCGATCCCGTCAGCACCTATGCCCGCAACGTGCTCGCCGGCCGCATCGTCGCCGGCCCGCACGTGCGCGCTGCCTGCTCCCGCCACGTCGACGACCTCGCGCACGCCGCCGAACGCGGCTTCGTCTTCGACCCGCAGCGCGCCCGACTCGCGCTCGACTTTTTTCCCGAGGTCCTGTGCCTGAACTCCGGTGAGTTCGAGGGCCTGCCCTTCGAGCTGGCCGCGTGGGAGACCTTCATCGTCGGATCGATCTTCGGCTGGGTCGACCCCGCCGGCCGCCGCCGCTACCGGGTCGCCTATGTCGAGACGGGCAAGGGCAGCGGCAAGAGCCCGCTCGCGGCCGGCATTGGTCTCTACATGCTGGTCGCGGACGGCGAAGCGCGTGCCGAGGTCTACGCCGCTGCCTCGAAGAAGGATCAGGCGATGATCCTGTTCCGCGACGCGGTCGCCATGGTCAACATGAGCCCGTCCCTGCACCGCCGCGTACACCAGACCGGCGGCGCGCAGGTCTGGAACCTGTCCTTCGGCGCGAGCTTCTTTCGCCCGATCGCGAGCGACGAAGGCCAGTCGGGTCCGCGCCCCCACTGCGGCCTCATCGACGAGGTGCACGAGCACCGCGACGACAACGTCATCGAAATGATGCGCGCCGGCTTCAAGCACCGCCGCTCCCCGCTGCTGTTCCTCATCACGAACGCCGGCGTCGACCGCGAGTCGGTCTGCTGGCGGTACCACGACAAGGCGACGAAGGTCGCGGCCCGGCAGCTCGAAGACGACCGGTTTTTCTCCTACGTCTGCGCGGTCGACGCCGACGAGGACCCGCTCTACGACGAGCGCTGCTGGCCGAAGACCAACCCGAACCTCGGCGTCAGCATCCAGCCCGACTACCTGCGCGATCAGGTGCGCGAAGCGCGCCAGATGCCGAGCAAAGAGTCGACCGTTCGCCGGCTGCACTTCTGCCAGTGGGTCGACGCCGTGAGTCCGTGGATCAGCGGCGAAGCGTGGCGCGCCTGCGAGGTCGAGGTGCCGGTGCCGATCGAAGTGCAGTTCATGAAGCGCGCCGTGACGCTCGCAATCGACCTGTCGCTCACGACCGACCTGACCGCGCTCGCGCTCGTTTTCGACAACGACGACGGTGAGATGGAGGCAGCGGTCGAGTTCTGGACGCCGGCGGACACGATGCGCGCGCGCGGCGAGCGCGACGGCGTCGACTACGCGCTCTGGGCCTCGCAGGGCTGGCTGCACGCCGTGCCCGGAAAGACCCTCGACTACGAGCCGATTGCACTTCGTATCCTGGAGCTGAGCGAGGTTTTTGAGATTCGCCGTCTCGTCTTCGACCGCTACCGCATGCCGTACCTCCGCACCGAACTCGAAGCGCAGCACGTCGATATCGAACTCGTCGAGCACCCGCAAAGCTACGTGAAGCCGGCGCGCTCGGTGCTGTGGATGCCGCAGTCGATCAACGAACTCGAAGCCGCGATCCTGCACGGCACCTTGCACATCCGCCGCAACCCGATCCTGACCTGGGCCGCCGCGAGCGCGGTCGTAGAGGTCGATCCGCACCAGTCGCGCATCTTCTCCAAACGCAAGTCCACCGGCCGCATCGACGGGGTGGTCGCGCTCGCGATGGCGGTCGGCGCGGCGCGCGCGCCGGGGCTCGATGTCGACATCGCCGCGATGGTGGCCTGAGGTTTTTCGTTTGCCGACGTTCGTTGGCCAACGGTTCGTCGCTTGACTTCTAGCGTTCCGCAAAATCCGGGTCTACACTTCGCGACCATGACGGCAGCCGCCCCCAGCAGCCTCCGGTCTCGTCCCATGCGGCGAGCGACGGTGCCCGCGTCCGCGCGGATGGCCCTGGCCCCGTGACCAGCAGCAGCACCAACCGCAGCCGCCCTCCGCAAGCCGAACGCTCCGCGCTCCCCGCGCCGAGCCCGTGCCCGTCTCCACAACCTCCGGTCTCGCCCACGCGAGCGACGGTGCCCGCCTCCGCGCGGATGGAGCACTGTCGCGATGGGCCACGCTCATGACCTCCCGGAGATCGTCTACAAGGTCTGCGACACCGACTGCGGTCTGATCGTCAAGGCGGCGCGTGCCGCCGATGAGCCGCTGACGTTCGTGATTTCGAGCGAGTCGGTCGACCTCGCGGGCGACGTCGTCGTGCAGGACGGGATGAAGCCCGCCCGCGTGCCGATCCCCGCGCAGACCGACCACGCCGGGAAGGTGGAGAAGCAGATCGGGACGTGGCGCAACTTCGTGCGCAAGGGCCGGCAAACGCTGGCCGACCTCTACCTGCTGCCGCCCGGCATCAGTCCGCAAGCCGACCTCGTGCGCGCGCTCGCCGACGCGGGGCTGCGGCTCGCGGCCTCGATCGGCTTCGCGCCGAACTGGGCCAAGACCGAAGAGATCACGGACAAGGACAAGCACATCACGGGCTTCAAGTTCCTCGAAACGAGGCTGCTGGAGGTCTCGGTCGTCGTGGTCCCTGCCCAGCCCGAAGCCCTGCAAGTGCGTTCGTTGCTTCGAAACGAACGCGACCGCGCGACGCTCGATCAGATGATCGCAGAGCGGCGTCGCGGACTCGTCTCCCCCTCAGTCACCGCAGGCCGTACCCAGCCGGGTCGGCCGACCCCCGCGCTGCTGCAGCGCTCGGGGCTCGCCCGAACGGAGTCACCCACCATGAAGCTCTCCGAGAAAATCGTCGCCACGCAGGCGGAACTGAACACCCTGCGCGACGAGCAGAAGGTCACGACCGACAAGCTCTGCGAGGAAGGCACCGACGAGGAACGCGCCGCGCTGGAGGAACAGGCCAAGACGCTCGCCGATCAGATCATTCTCAAGGCGCAGTCGCTCGACACGCTCAAGGCGGCCGAGGACTCGCTCAAGCCCCGTGAGACCTCGCTGATCGTGCGCGGCGCGCAGCAGGCGGCGGCCGGCGGCGGCAGCTCCGGCGGCGAAGGGCTCGGCCCGCGCAGCCTCGCCCGCGTGCGCGCGCACCGCGACGAGGACGTCGACGGGATGCACGTGATTCGCGCCGCCGGCGTCGTGATGGAGGCGTTCATCAAGCGCGTGCCGGTGTCGATGATCCTGGAGGAACGCTACCCAGGGCGCGAAATCATCGAGCTGGTGACGAAGGCAGCGCAGAACCCCGCGATGACCAACGTCCCCGGCTGGGCCCAGGAGCTGGTCCGCGAAAACTTCGGCGCGTTCATGGACCTCCTGCAACCCGAATCGATCGTGCCGCGCATTCCGATGCAGAAGTTTTCGTTCGACGGCTACGGCAAGATCACGATCCCGCGCCGCGCGAGTCGCACCCCGAGCCTCGCGGCCGCGTTCCGTGCCGAAGGTGCGCCGATCCGCGTCGGCCGCATCGCCCTCACGAGCGCGTACCTGACGCCGAAGTCGATGGCCGTCATCGCCGAGTTCACCCAGGAGATGTTCGACCGCTCGACGCCGAACATCGAGCAGGTCTGCCGCGACGCGATGCTCGGCGACACCGCCGTCGCGCTCGACATGGCGTTCCTCGGCGCGACCGCCGGCACGCCGACGAACCCGGCCGGCCTGCAGACCTACGCGACCGGCACCAACACGGCCGCGAGCACCGGCAACACGGTCGCGCAGATCACGGCCGACCTGCGCGCGCGCGTCTCGGTGATGACCAGCAAGGGTTTCGGCCGCCGCCCGGTCTGGGTCATGAGCCCCGACCGCTTGGTCGGCCTGCAGCTCGCGACGACTGCCGCCGGCACGCCCGCTTTCGCGAGCGCGGCCAACGGCATCCTGCTCGGGTTCCCGGTCTACACCTCGCTCACGGTGCCGTCGACGATCGTCTACCTGATCGACGCGGCCGAGGTCGCTTTCGCGGGCGGCACGCCGGTCTTCAAGGCATCCGACCAAGCCACGGTGCACGAAGAAGACACGACCCCGCTGCCGATCGGCAGCACCGGCGCGCCGGCGGTCGTCGCCGCACCGGTGCGCAGCTTCTTCCAGACCAACACGCTCGGCCTGCGCGCCGTGTGGGAAGTGGACTGGAACGTGCTGTCGGCCGACGGCCCCGTGCAGACCATCACCGCCGTCGCGTGGTAACGCGGACCTCCGACGAGGCGACAGCCACTGCTTGATCGAGAGCGGAAAGCAGTTGCCGCCTCTTCTCCGTGCCCCGGCCTGAACCGCCGGGGCTTTTTTCCAAGGAGCACGCACGATGGACGTCGACATTGCGCCGCGCGAGGGCGAGTCGCCCTGGGGACCGGACGACCACCCGGTGCTGATTTGGGCGTACAAGCCGCTCGACGAACTGTTCGGCCTGACCGGGCAGGTGCGCGTTCCGGAAAGCATCGCGCGCCCGCTGATCGACGCGGGCGAGGTGCAGGAGTGGTCGAAGACGGACGGCCAGGACCTGAAATGGATCGAGGCCGCCGCGCCGCCGCCCGCGCCCGCGCCGGCACCCGAACCCGCTCCCGCACCCGAACCCGCGCCGGCACCTGCGCCGACCCCGGCACCCACGCCACCGGCCCCGACCCCCGCGCCGACGCCGCCCGCACCGGCACCCACACCGCCCGCGCCGACGCCTGCTCCTGAGCCCGCGCCTGCGCCCGAACCTGCACCGGCACCGACGCCGACTCCTGCGCCGCCGGCGCGTCGTCAGGCACCGGCATGAACGCGGACGCGATGACGATCGTGTGGGCGTTCCAACCGCTCGACGAGCTGGAGGGAAAGACCGAGTTCGTCGAATGCGACGAGGCCCTGGCCCGCCGGCTCATCGACGCGGACTTGGTCGACGATCCGCGCGTTGGCGCGCACCACCTGCGCTACGTGCAGGCTGACGCGCGCAAGCCGACGCGGGAGACCCCGCCCGCCGAGCCCGAGCCGCCCGCGCAGACTTACGCCACGCGCGAGCTGCGCGCCGCCCCGCAGCGGCCGCAGCCGCCCGCGCCGCTCGCGCCGCAGGTCAAGCGCAAGCCGGGTCGGCCTCGTAAGGTGCGCTGATCGTGGCGACCCTCGGCGCACTCGTCATGCGCGCCGCGCAGGCGGTGCGTAAAGGTCTCGGCTTCGGGCCCGAGGGCAGCTACCGGGGGCCCGCGACCGGGGTTGGTGAGTTCGGCGGCTGGTATTCGATCCCCTTCGGCAACGGCTGGGAGCGGGGCCTGGAGATCGTCGGCCACGAGGCGCGGGACATTCCGGCGGCGTACGCCTCGGTGATGGCGAACGCGCGCGCGGTGTCGCAGTGCTACGCGAGCCACAAGCGCATCAACGCCGAGACCGGCAAGCACGAGATCGTGACCACCTCGCCGGCAGCGCGAATCCTGCGCGACCCGAACGACTATGAGACGTGGCCGCAGTTCATCCTGTCGATGATTGCGGCGATGCAGTTCGACGGCGAGGCGTTCGCCGTTGCGCTGCGCGACGACCGGGGGGCGATCGTGTCCCTGCACCGCTTGATGCGGCGCGGCGCGAGCCCCTACGTCGACCCGTCCGAGAAGGCGATTTTCTACACCATCGGGCACACCGACCTCGTGCCCGACGAGGCCGATTTCATGGTGCCGGGCCGCGACATGCTGCACCTGCGCCAGTACTGCCCGCGCCACGCGCTGATCGGTGAGTCACCGATTCGCGCCGCCGCGCTCGCCGCCGGCATCAACGTCGCGCTCTCGCGCTCGCAGGCGGCTTTCTTCACTCGCATGAGTCGCCCGTCCGGGGTGCTCACCACCGACCAGCCGCTTACCGGCGACAACGCACGCAAGCTGCGCGAGGCGTTCGAGGAAAGCTCGAAGCAGTGGGCGCAGGGCGGGCTGCCAATCCTCACGCACGGACTGAAGTTCGATGCGGTGGCGATCAACAGCCAGGACGCGCAGCTCATCCAGGCGCAGCGGCTGTCGATCGAGGACATTGCGCGCGTCTACGGCGTGCCGCTCCCCGTCATCGGGGACCTCTCGCACGCGACGCTGAACAACGTCGAACAACTGATCGGCATGTGGCTGTCGATCTCGCTCGGCGCGCTGCTGGAGAACATCGAGCGCTCGCTCGATCGCCTCTTCGCGCTGCCGCGCGCCGAGTACGTGGAGCTGGACGTCTCCGCGCTGCTGCGCACCGACTTCCTGCAGCGTGTGGACGGTCTCACGAAGGGCATTCAGGGCGGCCTCTTCACGCCCGACGAAGCGCGCGGGCGCGAGGGTCTGCCGCCCGTGCCCGGTGGCGACCGCCCGTATCTGCAGGCGCAGATGGTGCGCATGGGCACGCCGCCGCCGGCACCGCCGCCGCCCGTCGCGCCGCCTGCGGACCCGAACGCCGAGCCGCCGCCGGACGAACCCGCCGCCGACCCGCCGCTCGACGATGACGGGGCCGCGAAGCTCGTCGCCGAGATCATCGAACGCATGCGTCTGGAGGCCCGGCCATGAAGCGTGAACTAGAAATCGTGGTGGACACGATCGCCGGGCAGATGGCCGAGCAGCGCAGGCAGGTCGAAGCGGTCGTGCAGCAGGCGATCACGGCGCGCATCGACCACATTCGCCTCGCCTTCGATGAGCTGCGCGGCGCGGTGCGCGACGAACTCGCGCGCGGCCTGGACGCTCAACGCGCCGAGGTCGAGGACCTGCGAAAGGAAGCGCAGCGCGTGACCCTGGAGCTGCGGCTCGCGGTCAGCACCGAGCTGCAGCGGCTGGCCGATGCCCGCGAGGCGATGGCCGAGGTCGCGCGCACGGTGCGCAACGGGCTCGACGGCGCGCCGGGCGAACGCGGGGAGCGAGGCGACAGCGGGCCGCCCGGCGCACGCGGCGAGCGTGGCGAACGGGGCGAGCCAGGACCTGCCGGCGAGCGCGGAGAACGGGGCGAGTCGGGCCCCGCCGGGCGCGACGGCATCACGGGCGAGCGCGGCATGCCGGGCCGCGACGGCGCGGGCATCGATGCCCCGGTCTGGGCGGCGGGGGTCTTTCGCGAGGGCTCGGTCGTGCAGCACCACATCGGGCAGCACTATCGCGCGCTGCGGGACACCGTCGCCGAACCCGCGCCGGCCGACCACGCCGAGGTCGGGCCCGACTGGGAGCGCATCGGGTGCGCCGGCTGGCGGCACTGTGGCGCGTTCGTCGAGGGCCGCAGCTACTCCGAGGGCGACCTCTACATCCGCGACTGGAGCACGTTCGTTCTCGCGGGCGGCGCGGTGCGTCTCTTCGGCGCGCGTGGCAAGGCGGGCCCGGCGGGCGAGCGTGGCGCGGCAGGCCGCGACGGCATCAACGGCAAGCCGGGGCACGACGGGCGCGGGGTCGCCGAGCTGATGTGGGCCGAGTACGGCTGGGCCGTGCGCATGACGGATGGCGAGGTCCAGACCTGGAACGTGCTGCCGGTGCTGGAGCGCATCGAAGAGAAGGCCACCCGCGATTTCGAGCAGCGTATCGACGAGGTCCTGAGCCGGCCGCGCCCGCGCACACGCGCGCGCAAGGGGGATTTGTCGTGAACCACCACGTCGACCGCGACATTCCGGTACCGGTCCCGCTGCTCGACGAGGACCAGCTCGCCGCGCTGCTCGGCATCGACGTTGCGGACCTCACCGACACCGACCGGATCGCGGCACTCGCCACGAGCGCGCTGATCCAGAACTACACCGACCGGCAGCTCGTGCGCGGCACGTACACCGAGCGGCACCTCGGGCAGCTCCAGGGCTCGGTGCAGCTGCTGGAATATCCGGTCGTCTCGATCACCAGCATCCGCGAGGTCATCAACGGCAGCGCGAGCGCGACCGACGTGGTCGGCTACCGGCTCGTGCGCCCGACCGGGATAGTGCTCGGCTGGTGGGGCTGCGAGCTGGAGGTCGTCTACGTGGCCGGCTACGACCCGCTGCCGGCCGACCTCGTCGCGGCGTTCATGGAAGGGTTCCGCACCGTGCGTGCGGTGCAGGCCATGCCGGACGGCGCGTCGCTGGTCAAGCGGGTGGCGGTCACCGGCGTCGGCTCGGTCGACTATGACCTCGGGGCGAGCGGCCTCGCGGGCTCGGGCGGCTGGGCCTTCCTCCCGCCGACCTCCGTCGCGCTGCTCGCGCCGTACCGCAACACCGCCCCGATGGGAGTCGGCTGATGGCGATGCTCGGACCCCACCCGCGCCTGCTGCTGCAGCAGATGGGCCGCCCGTTCACGTTCAAGCGCGACGCGCTCGAGGTGCCGGTGACGGCTTTCCTGCGCGGGCTGCGCGCCGCCGAACTGGTGAACAGCGAGGTCCAGGCGGACGCGAGCATCACGGTCGACGCCGCGCCGCTGACGGCCGCCGGCGTGCCCTACATGCTGAAATTCGACCGCCTCGTGTCGGCCCTCGGCGAGTCCTACACGGTGCAGGACTCGCACACGGCGTACGACGGCGAAGCGTTGGTGTTCCACGAAGCGCTGGTGCGCGGCGGGGGCGGGTCATGAGCGAGCACGTCCGCACGGTCTTCCGCACCGCGATCGTGGCCGCGACCCCGCTGCCGTACTTCGAGACCATCGCGCAGTCGCTCGACCTGAACACGGTCCCGAGCCTCTGGTGCACGCTCGAATTCCCGCTCGTGACCTCCACTCGCACGACGATCGGTTATCCGGCCTGCTTTCGCGAGGGCGGAACCGTGCTGCTGCGGGTGCTCGCGCGCAGCGGGCGCGGCGACACCGAAGCGATCCACGCGGCGGAGCTGCTGCGCGAATTCTTCGACCAGCCGTACATCGACGACGTCCGCATGCTCGCCACCAGCCCGCCCGCGCTCGCGCCGGTGGACAACGGCGAGTGGATCGACGTCATCGTCGCCGTCGACTACGAGTGGGACTACACCGTTCCGGCGTCGCTCGCCAAGACGCGCCGCATGCAATCCGAAGGAGTGATGCCATGACGACCTCTGCTGACCTCGTGCGTCTGGCCGAAGTGCCGGAAGTGACCTACGGCGTGACGCCCGCGACCCCGGCGTTCAAGGTGATTCGCACCAGCGGCGAATCGCTCGCGTTCGCACCGACGACGACGCAGTCGGCGAACATGAATCCGCTGCGGCAGACCACCGACTCGATCCTCACCGGCGGCAACTCGGCCGGCGCGATCAACTACGAGCTGGCGAAAGAGGTCTGGTTCGAGGACCTGCTCTCGGGCGCGATGTGCAACGACTGGGTCACCAACGTGCTGACCATCGGCGTCAAGCTCAAGTCCTTCACGATCGAGAAGACGATCCCGATCACGACCTCGACGTTCGACTACCACCGCGTGCCCGGCGCGATCATGAACGGGTTCAGCATGACGATCGCGCCGAACGCGCCGATCACGTCGACCTTCGACATTCTCGGGAAGGACTACATCACCGCCTCGGCGATCGTGACCGGCGCGACCTACGGCACGCTCGCAATGAAGCCCGTCTTCACCGCGCCGCTGGTCACGAACATTTCGATCACGGGCATCGCGGCCGGCACGCCGTGCTTCAACAACATCACGCTGACGCTGAACAACAACGACCGCGCGCTCGAATGCATCGGCAGCCTCGGCGCGCGCGAGATGGCCCTCGGCCGCGCAGAGGTCACGATCGCGTTCAGCCTGTACTACTACGACAAGGCCCTGCTGGACCTGCTCAAGGCGCAGACCGCATTCGCGATGAGCTTCACCATCGTCGACAGCGACACGGTCCCGAACTCGTACCAGTTCGACCTGCCGAAGTGCAAGCTGACGCAGTGCACCGTCGTTGCCGGCGGCACCGGGCAGGACGTCGTCGCGGACTGCATCGCGACCGCGCTGCTCGACACCGTGACGGGGACGTCGCTCAAGATCACGCGACTGCCGGGCGCAGCCACGCTCGGCGAAGCGATCGTTGTCGACGACGAGGACGAAGGTGCCGCGCGCGAAGTCGAGCGCGAGGACGCCACGCGCGACGACTTGCTGCCGCCCGACGAGCTGCCGCTTGGAGAGCCCGGGCACCCCGAGCCCGTGCCGCCGTCGCTGCTGACCGAAGCGAGGTGATTCGATGGACCTGCGCAAGAAGTTCGGCGGCGACCGCGCGATGGAGGTCGACGGTGTCGACCTGCACCTGGGCGGCGATGCGTACATCACGATCGCGCGCGCGGGCGGCACCAACGTCGCCTATGCGCGCGCGGTGCAAAAGTACCTGCGCCCGATTCGCAAGCGCGACCGCTTCGAAAGCGAAGACCTCGACCTGGAGGAATACGCCGACGTCCAGCGGCAGGCGTTCGCCGACACGATCGTGCTCGGCTGGCGGGGGATCGAACTCGACGGCGCGCCGCTGCCGTTCACACGTGACAACGCGCTGCGTCTCATGCGTGACCTGCCCGACCTGTGGGAGGTCGTGAAGGCACACGCCGAGAAGCTGGCGAACTTCCAAAGGGAGGACGTTGAAGAGATGGGAAAAGCATCGCCCGCCACCTGATCTGGTGGGCGCAGTGGGGCACGCATGTCGACAAGCTGCTCGTGGTCGCGCGCAGCGGCTCACCGGTCAAGGCACTCGACAACGCGCCGCCGTCGAGACCGGACCTCGCGCTGTACCTGCGCTGCTACTCCGACACGGCAAGCGAGCGCAACGCACACGGGCGCATCCCGTTCGGCGCAGTGGCCGGGTGGTGCGAGGTCTACGGGGTCCAGGTCGATGAATGCTGGGACGTCATTCGGATTGCTGACGCAGAGGTGCACAAGTGGCAGAGCACTACCGCTACGAGCAGGTGAAGGAAACGAAGGACATGGTGAAGTTCGTCCACGAGACTTTGCCGAAAGATGTGCGCACCACGATCAAGAACATCTTTGCGATCGAGGTCGAGGGACAGGCGCGGCTCGGGCAGAAGCCGCAAAGCATGCTGATCGACGGGAAGCGAAACCAGCTCGACAACGTGCAGCGCAAGGCCCAGGCGATCTTCTCCGACCCGGTGCGCGTCATGCGCGCGCTGGAGCACGCATGGGACCAGCTCATCAAGCGCACGCGCTACCTGAACCCGGTCGACTACTGGCCCTGGCCGCCGAAAAAAGAGCCCGGCACCGCGCGTAAGTCGTACGCGCTGTACCTGAACGGGAAGCCGGTCGGCGAGCGCGGCGACATTCAGCGCGTGGTCGAGGGCATGGGCCCGCAGGACCGCATCTCGATCGTCGGGCCCGGCGTCGCGTACGGCCGGAAGATGTACTGGCGACCCGCCGGCAAGGCCCGGAAGATCAAGAAGAAACGCGGCCACTTCGACCCGCGCGAAGGCACGAAGGTGCATGGCACCTACGACGAGCCGATTCATCGCTACGTGATGCGTCTGATCCAACGGCAGTTCCGCGACCTCTACGTCGCCGACAACTGGGTCGAGCTGCGCCACTTCGTGCGCGGCTACGCAAGCGACCGCGTGAAGCTCGGCACCCGCTGGCCCGCGATCACGATCGGCCCGAAGTGGAAAGGACGGGTGCACTAATGGCCGCCGAAGCCGTCACCCGCCGTGTCATCGAAGTCGTCGTGCAGGCGTCGGCGGACGCGAATCGCCAGATCAAGGCGATCGAGAAGCAGATGAAGGGGGTCGAAGACCAGATCACGAAGACGCAATCGGTGGCGCGGAATTTCGCCGTCGCTTTCGGCCGTGCGTTCGTCGGCGCGCTCGTCGCGCAGCAGACGATTGATGGCATCCGCTCGCTGATCGACGGGATCGACAAGCTCGGCGACGAATCGCAGCAGCTCGGCATGAGCGTCAGCGAACTCACGCGCTGGCAGCACGCCGTCACCATGTCCGGCGCGTCGAGCGAGGACTTTGCGAAGGGGGTCGTCGCGATCTCGAAAGCGATGGACGACCTCGAAGGCAAGTCGAAGGGGGCGTCGTTTCTGCGCAGTGCCGGAGTGAAGGAAACGGACAGCGCGACCGAGGCACTGCTCAAGTTCGCCGACGCGTACAAGGCGATGCCGAACAGTCCGCAGAAGCTCGCGATCGTGATGGACGTGCTCGGCAAGTCCGGCCGCGCGCTCGGCCCCGCGATGAACGAAGGGGCGGCCGGCCTCAAGAAATTCTTCGACGAGTCCGACCGCGTCGGCAGCACCGTCAACGAGCAGACGGCGAAGGACGCGCAGGAGTACGGCGACAACGTGCAAAAGATCGGCGAGAAGGGCACGGCAGCAGGCCGCGCGCTCATTGCCGAGCTACTGCCCGCACTCGTGGCGATCACCGGCGAACTCGCAAAGAGCCCGAGCGACAACGGGTTCCTTGGCCGCCTCGGGCAGGCCACTGGCCGCACGGTAGTCGCGGTGACGAATGCCGCGCGTGGCACGAAGGACGCTTTCCGGGGAGCGGGCAAGGAAGTCGAGAACCTGTACCGGGCCGGCAAGGCACTCGCAGACGGCAACGGCGACCGCGCGCTCGATCGGCTTACGCAGGCCGGGAGCAGGTTTACGCGCACGATGAAGGAATCCGCCAAGGCGAGCGAGAAGCTGACCGACGAGGTCGAGGACCGCTACGACCCTGCGCTGCGCGCGCAGGCGATCGCAGACGCCGAGGCGGCCAAGAAGGCGGCCGACGAGCAGGCGAAGGCGGCCGATGCGGCGCGCAAGCAGCGCGAGAAGGACGACGTCGAGAAGCGCGCGCAGGCCGAGAAGGCCAAGCAGTTCCACGAGCAAAACCTCGCGCGCTTGAAGCAGCAGGGCGACGCGCTGGAGCGCGCAGGCGAAAGCTACAAGACGCTGTCGCACGCTGAACAGCTCGAAGCTGACGTGAAGGCCGGTCGCATCGTCGCGACGACCGCTGCTGAGAAAGCTGAACTCGAAGAGAACCGCCGCAAGGCTGCGCTCGCTGACGCCACCGAGTTCCTGAACAAGGCGCAGGAGGAAGCGAAGAAAGTGCTGGATGACTCGGCGCAGTCCGCGCGCGAGCACACTGACGCGATCGAGAAAGCGCGCACCGCATACGCGGACATGAGCGATCCGCTGCGCGAGACGCGCCGTCAGCTCGCGGAACTCGATGCGATCCTCGCGGACACCAAGCCGAGCGATGAACGGTATGCCGCACTCATGAAGACGCGCGACGCGCTCGTCCAACAGCTTCTGCCTGCAGTGTCGATCGTGGGCGACGAAATGACCGACGCCGAAAAGTCCGCGAAGGAATTCGCCGACACGATGAAGCAGGGCGTCACCGATGCTGCGATGCAGACGTCCGACGCGATCGTCGACGCATTCAGCGGCGCGAAGATCGAGATCGATCAGATCATTCGATCGATCCTGTCGGGCATCGCGAAAGTCATGCTGCAACGCGCGATCATGCGCGGACTCGACGCTGTCTTCGCTCCGCAGTCGGCGGTCCGTAGTGACAGCATCATGTCGGTCTACGGGGCGAAAGGTCTTGTCGTTGACAGAGGCGGCGTGACGGCGTTCGCCTCTGGCGGCATCGTGAGCGCGCCGACCATGTTCGCGCACGGCGGCGGGCTCGGCGTGATGGGCGAAGCGGGACCCGAGGCAATCATGCCGCTCAAGCGCAGCGCGTCGGGCGACCTCGGCGTCGCCGCCTCGCCGCTGAAAGTCGTCATCAACAACATGAACGGCTCGGCGGTGAAGACCGAAGAGTCGAGCGGCCCGAACGGCGAGCAGCAGCTCCAGATCATGATCGACCGCGCGGTCGAGGAAGGTCTCGGGCGCGGCCGCTACGACCGCGTTCTGTCGACCTCCTACGGCGTGTCGCGCAGGGGACGCTAGGCCATGAGCCCGAACCAATCTTCGCCGCTTGCCGCCGGCCCCGTGCCGTTCGATGCGCCGCCGCTCACGTGGCCCGCCAGCCTGCCCGACTGCCCCGGTTCGTGGGCCGAGCAGGCCGAGCCCGTGAGCGTGCGCACGAACGTCGAGGAAGGCACACCGAAGGTGCGCAAGCGCTTCACCAAGCGCATCGTGCGCATGCAGGTCGGAATGACCATGACGATCGCGCAGCGCAACACGCTCGACGACTTTTTTTACACGACCCTGGACGGCGGGGTGCTCAGCTTCAACTTTCGGCACCCGTGGCTGAACGTGCTGACGCCGTTCCGCATGACCGAGGCACCGCAGTTCGCGAACGAAGGACCGATGGCGGTCAACGTGTCGATGGTCTGGGAGATCGCATCGTGACCCGCGCGCTGTCGGCCCGCGCGCTCGCCAGCCTGCTCGCGCATGAGTCGCGCGATGCGTTCCTGCTGCTCGCGACGCTGACCGACCCCGTCACCGGAACGGTCTACCGCGTCGCGAACAACACCGAGGACGTGGTCAGCAGCGGGCAGACGTTCAGCGCGTGCGCGTTCGGCTTCGCGTTCCCGCCCGACGACGACGAAGCCCCGAAGGGGGTGCAAATCCAAATCGACAACGTCGACCTGCGGCTGATCGGCATGCTGCGCTCGGTGACCAAGCCGATCGCCTGCGCGCTGCAGGTCGTCGTCGCGGCGACGCCGAGCGTCGTCGAAATGGAACTGCCGTACCTGCAGATCGTCGAGGTCGAGTGGAACGAACTCGTGGTGACCGGCAAGCTCGCGAGCGACGACCCGCTCAACCAAAAGTACCCGGCGCACATCTATGAGCCCAGAACTTTCCCGGGCATGTTCTGACCATGTCGGCGTGCCCTACGTCGAGCACGGTCGCACGCCGGCCGGCTGGGACTGCTACGGCCTCGTGTACTACATGAGTCGCCGCTACCTGCACCACGCGGTGCCGAGCTACACGCTGAGCTACACGCGCGCGACGCAGGCCGACGACGCCTTCGTCGAGCACCTGCCCGAGTGGCAGCGCGTGGAGGTGCACGCCGTCGCGCCGGGCGACGTGCTGGTGCTGAACGTGCTCGGGCTGCCGATCCACTGCGGGCTCGTGGTCGACGACGAGACGATGCTCCACTGCATGCGTGGCCGCGCGACGGTGCTGGAGCGGTTCACCTCGTTCGCGTGGTCGCGCCGGATCGAGGGGGCGTACCGATGGACGTAGTCGTTCGCCCGCACGTGCTCAGCGACCGCGAGGCCGCGACGCTAGACTGCGCCGAGGGCACGACCCTGGCGCAGATGGTCGCGGCCTTCCCGTGGCCCGATGGCGTCGAGCGGCATGTCGTCGCGCTCGTCAACGGGCAGTGCGTGCCGCGCGAGTGGTGGCCTCGCGTGCGCCCGCTCGCCGGCGCGCGGGTCCTGCTCGCGCTGGGCCTGTCGAACGGCGAGGGCGACAAGCAGACCCTCGCGCTGATCGCCTCGATTGCGGTCTCGGTCGCGTCCATGGGCGCGGCCTCGTCGATGATGGCGGCGGGCTACACGTCGTTCGCCGCCGGCATCGCATCCGCCGGCATCGCGATCGTCGGGAACCTCGCCATCGCGGCGATCTTCAAGCCGCCGCCGGTGCGGTTCGACCAGAACCCGGGGCAGTCGGTCAGCAAGCAATACACGTTCGGCGGCCAGAGCAACGCGCTTCGGCCTTACGGCGTGCTGCCGCGCGTGCTCGGCAAGCATCGCGTGTACCCCGACCTGATCGGGACCCCGTACACCGAGATTAAGGGCGACGACCAGTGGCTGAAGGCCCTCTACTGCTTCGGCTACGGCGGCGTCACCATCGAAGCGATCTGCATCGGCGACAACCCGATCGACAACTACGAGTCGATCTACCGACCCTGGCCCGACTACAAGCGCGGCGACCCGCTGGAGCTGTATCTGACCGACGTCGCGATGGATCAGTACGCGCTCGCGACCTCGCTGAACACTGCGGTCTTCGTCCGCACGCGCCCGGACACGAACAGCGCGACGCTGGACATTTCGTACCCGAGCGGGCTCGGGAAGCTGAACATGACGAACGGGGGGATCGACCCCGTGTCCGCGCTCACGCGGCTGTACTTCCGCGCCGCGAGCGCTGCCGCAGGCGACCCCTGGCTGCCGGTCGTCGCCGCGCCCTGGTGGTCCATCAGCGAAGGCGTGATGAGCGGCCGCTACCCCGCGACGATTACCGCGACGCTGGTGCAGGCCACCGACCCGGCCGCGCCCCGCTACGCAACGATCCCGAAGGGCACGACGACGGTCACTCTCACGGCATGGGACACGACGCGGCCGCCGAAAAAGGACGACTACCTGCGGTTCGGCGGCTACGCGCGCGCGCTCGTGCTCTCGTTCGCCCCGCCGGTGGTCACGCTGACCGCGCCGACCGCGATCGCGATCAGCATCCCCGACTACGGCAGCGGGAGCACCGCGTCGATCGCAGCGGCCTACGACACGACGGACCCGTCGATCTGGACCGTCACGCGCCACCAGTACGAGCCCTTTATCACTGCGTTCACGATCCACTTTCCGAGCAGCGGGCAGTGGGACATTCAGATCATCCAGGTCACGCCGCCGGACGGGTCCGCGAGCGCGGATCGGACGGTCACGGGCCTGCGCTCCGAGAAGCTGGGATCGATCCCCGTCTACCCCGACATCGGCGTGCCGCTCGCGCTGCTCGAATTGAAGATCAAGGCGACGGCGCAACTGTCGGGCGTGGTCGCGACGCTGAACGCGATCGTCACGACGAAGGTGCCGACGTGGACCGGCTCGGCCTGGACGGCAGCCGACGTGGTCGGTGCGAGCAACCCCGCGTGGCAGTTTTGCGAGCTGCTGCGCGGGGTCGCGAACACCCGCGCGATCGATGCGAACCCGGCGGTCGCGCCGACGCGGCTCGACATGGTCACGATCAAGCGCTGGGCCGACTACTGCGACACGGTGGCCGCCGGGTTCACCGAGCCGAACGGGCGGTGCAACTTCGTGGTCGATCGCCCGTACACGCTGTGGGAGCTGCTGTCGTCGGTCTGCACCGCCGGACGTGCGATGCCGACGATGAAGGACAACCGTTACTCGGTCATCATCGACGAAGAGGTGAAGCCCGAGATTCAGATTTTTTCCTCGCGCAACTCGTGGGGCCTGTCGGCGCGCCGCAAGTACCTGCCGCTGCCGCACGCGCTGCGCGCGAAGTGGGTCAACCCGAAGGCCGGCTACGTCGAGGACGATGCGCCGATCTACGCGGCCGGCTACAGCGAGCAGGGCGAAGCCGGCGGCACCGTCGCGGCGCGGGTCTTCGAGGACCTGACGCTGTTCGGGTGCACGAGCTGGGAGCAGGCGAATCGGGACGGGCGGCTGTGGTTCGCGCGGGCGCAGCTACAGCAAGAAGAGTTCAGCATCTCGACCGATATCGAGAACGTCGTGTGCACGCGCGGCGACCTCATCGGCATCGCGCACGACGTGTTGCAGGTCGGCGGCTGGTCGGCACGCATCGCGGCGCGCACCGGTGCAGACCTGCAGTTCGACTCGACGCTCAAGCCCTTCGCGACCCCCTGGGCGTTGCGACACCGCAGCGCGGCGGGAGCAATCTCGGCAGCGCTGCCGTTCATCGCCAAGGTGGGCTCGCCTGGGTGGTTCACCGTGACCGGCCTGCCGGCGTCTGCAGCGGTCGGCGACCTCGTGCTGTACGGGACCTCGGGCGTCGAGCAGGGACGCTACATCGTCAAGGCGGTCACGCCCGGCAACGACCTGACCGCGACGATCGACTGCATCGAGTACGCGCCGGGCATCTACGCCGCCGAGAAGGGGCCGATCCCGCCGTACGTGCCGCAGGGCCAGAGCCCGCAGACGTTCAACCCGCAGCCGGTGCTGGGCCTGACGGCGACGGTCACTGCGTGGACGGACGGCCGCTACCCGCATGCAAGCGTGACCCTGCAGTGGACGCCGCCGGCATCGACGCTGCCGCCGGTCAACTACATCGTCAGCAGCGTGGCCGCTGACGGGACCTCGCGCGAGATCGCTCGCACGACGAACCTGACATACACGCCGCTGCCGGATGCGGAAACGTGGCATGCGCCGTACTCGGGCGCGGTGGTCAGGTTCTCCGTCACGCCGCAGTGGCAGGGCCTCGTCGGGCCCGCGTCGATCGTCAGCGCGACCCTGCCGGTCGGCTCGGTCGCGCCGCTCGGGGCGATCACCGGACTCACAGCGACGCCCGAAGCGCGCCGGGTCTTCGTGCAGTGGACCGCGAGCGGCACGACTGACACCGCGTTCTACGTCGTGCGCTACGGCCCGGCAGGCAGCACCTGGGCGAGCACGGCGGCGACGGAGCAGAAGATCAAGGCGAACCAGCTCGACCTGCCAGCCGCGAAATTCATCGCCGGCAGCTGGCTCGTTTTCGTGCTGCAGGAGGACGCAGCCGGGCAGCGCAGCGCGTCGATCAGCGCGCCGTTCACCGTGCTCCCGCCGCGTGCGGTGAACATCGTCGGGACGGCGGTCCAGAACACGGTCTTCTTGAGGTGGGGCTCGCTCTCGGGCATCCCGGCCGGCGACTGGACCTCACAGACCACGTTCCAGGTCGAGTATTACGAGGTGACGAAAACGAAGCTCGCGGGCCTCGATGCAGCCATGCGCGTGCTGCCGGGCGGCCTCGGCACCATCGCGGCCGAACTGGTCACGGCGCAGGACCTTGCGCAGCAGCGCGCCGAGGAACGCAGCGACCCGCCGGTCGACCTCGGTCGCTACGCGGGCGAATTCGCGGTGCTCTCCGAGCAGCAGGTCGGGAACTGGCACTACTGCATGCGGGGCGTCGACGTGCCCGGCAACTTGGCACCGCAGGCGTGCATCGATATCGCGGTCTTCGCGCCGTCGAATTACCTGCTGCTCGACACGCTCGCGAACATCCTGAACACGCCCGAGTGCATCAAGACGAACGCGGTCCAGAACCCCGACCTGTCCTGGCTCGCGCCGGTGAACGAAACGGAGACCTGGGCGCAGCACTACACGTCGCACGCCTGGGTGAAGCCGGCCGACCAGATCGCGGCGGGGTTCCCCGTCTACGCGCAGCCGCCCGGCACGACGAAGGGCACGTTCTCGTGGACCCACGACTACGGGACCGCGCTGCCGAGCTTGCGGCTGACGGCCGCCGCGTACTACAGCGGGATCGGCGGGACGCCGGTGGTCACCGTCATCCTGTTCTCGAAGATCAACGCGGGCGACGCATGGGGCGAACTCGCGCGCACGAACACGTCGGTCACCGCGCTGCTGCCGCCGACGACGCGCTACATCCGAATCGACACCGAGGTGCTGTCGGACTCGCCGACGAACAAGGCCCTCGCTCAGGTCGACCGCGTGCAGTTCATCCTGGACGTGCAGTTCAAGGACGACAGCGGGGTCGTGACGGTGCCGTCCGTGACCGGCACGCCACCCGGCGCGGTCGCGGGTGTCGCAACGGTCGTCTTCAACGTGCCGTTCCTCGACGTGCGTTCGGTGCAGCTCACGAGCAACGATCCCGCGATCGCGTACGCGCGATACGACCTCGCGCCCGACGACCAGTCGATGACGGTCTATTCGTTCAACGCAAGCGCGGTGCCGACCGGCGGCAAGGTCGCGTGGAGCGCACGCGGCATCTGACAGGAGAACCCTCATGGCATCGCCCGACCTCTCGCATCCCGTCGAAGCCGACCGCTACGACGGAGGGCTCGCCGGCACCGGCTGGCCCGGCTACCTCAACGCGAACATGGGCGCGCTCGCCACGTGGCTGGAGACCGACGCGGCGAACAAGCCGGTCGGTACGAAGCGCGTCAGCGGCGGCGAGGTGCAGCGCTGGGACGGCGCAGCGTGGCAGACCCTCGCGCTCAACTACCTGCGCTCGACCGGCGGCAGCGCGAGCGCGCCGATCAGCTTTCCGCTCGGCACTGCACCGCTGCCGTCGATCTACTTCGCGACCGACACCGATACCGGGTTCTATTCGCCCGGCGCGGATCAGGTCGCCATCACGACGGGCGGCATCCGGCGACTGCACGTCGGCGCGGCCGGCGGGATTTCGCAAGGCACCCCTACCCCGTCGTCCACCTACGGTTATCGACAACTGCTGACGCTGACCGGTGGCACGACCGGGCGCGGGTTCCAAGCGGAGAACACCTTCGCCTCTGACGTCACGACTTCCGGTGTCGGCTACGACACATCGATCACGACTGCAGCGGCGACCTTCACGCTGGCGCAGATGGTTCACTTTCGCGCGAACCAAGCCGCGATTGGCGCGGGCTCGACGGTCACGGCTCAATACGGCTTTCTCGCGCAGTCGAGTCTGACCGGCGCGGGTCTGAACTTCGGCTTTTACGCCAACCTGACGTCCGCGACGGGTCGCTGGAACTTCTACGCGAACGGCACCGCTCCGAGCTTCTTCGAGGGCATGCTGATGGTCGGGCAGTACGACGTGGTTATCCCCGGCATCACGCAGAGCTATGGGACGATGCTGGGGGGCACGAGCGCGGCCAAGCACAACCTGCTGATGGTCCGCTTTAACGCCGACAACAACGGCGTCGAGTTGTTCATGGCGAAGTCCAAAAGTTCGACGCTCGGCACCTTCGCCGCGCCCGCGAGCGGCGACGTGCTCGGGCGGCTTCGCTTCATGGCCGATGACGGCGCGTCGACCTTCACCGAGCCCGCGCGCATCGAAGCGCAGGCCGATGGCGCGATGAGTTCGACCAGCATGCCGGGCCTGCTCCGCTTCATGACGACACCGGTCGGCGCGGTCCTGCCGATCGAGCGCGCCAGGGTCGACAACGCGGGCAACGTGCTGGTCAACACGACGACTTCGCTCTACGGGCTCACCGGGCGCGGCATCGTCGAAATCAACGGGACGGCCGCCGCTGCGGTGGGCTTGAAGGTCGCGAGCGTGGGCGCGGGGTACCTCATCGCCGGCGCGACGAACGTCGACCTCTTCGCGAGCGCGGGCCGCATCCTGACCTTCGGCGCGAACGGCGCGGAGGGGATGCGACTCGACACCGCGATGAACCTCGGGGTCGGCACCGCGCCGGGCAGCGGCATCCGCTTGCACGCGAAGGTGACGGGCGCGTCCGCCGTCGTGCAGATCGAGAACGACATCAACTCCGACGCATCGTTCCGCGCGAAGACGGCGATCGGCTACTGGGGCATGGGCTGCGGCATCGGTGCGAACGCAAACGCCTTTATCGTCTACGACTTCAACGCCGGCGCGCAGCGCATGTCGATCGACTCGAATGGGCGCATCGCGGATGGCGCGGGCAACGAGTTGGGCTATCGCGGCGCGCCGCTCGTCGGCTACACGGGGGCGAGTTCGCTTGCGCTGACCGACCGGGGCAAGACCCATTTCAAGAACGACGCCACCCAGGTGACGGTGCCGGCCGGCGTGTTCACCGGCGGCGACGTCGTGTCGATTCTCAATTTTTCGGCGTCGAATATGACGATTATCGGGACTGCGTTGGCGGGTGTCGGCGGGGCCCTGATGCTCAGCGGCACGGCCCTGTCGGGCAATCGAACGCTGCTGGCCTACGGGGTCTGTACGCTGATTTTTCTTGGCCCGAACCACGCGATGATCTCCGGGTCGGTGACATGAGCGGCGTCCAGATGCTGATGCTTGCCGGCGGCCTGCCCGAGCTGCAGGTCAGCGTCGCGCCGACGACCGTCAGCGGCAACGGCAGCACGACGACCTCGGGCGGGAGCTGCGCCGCGACGACCGGCGCAGCCGTCGTGACCGCGAACGGCGGCGGCTCGGTGACCTACGCCTGGGCCTTCGTCAGCGGCACGACAGCCGGAGTCAATGCGACGTTCTCGGCGTCGACCACCTTCACGCGCAACGCCGCCGCCGGCACCGCAGCGGGCGTGCCCCGCAACTACACCGGCGTGTACCGCTGCACGGTCACGCCGTCCTACGGCGCGGCGAAGACAGTCGACGTGACCGTGTCGACGAACCACACTTACACCGGCACCTGAAAGGCCACCCCATGAACAAGCTCCCCGACCGCTTCCTGCTGCCTGTCACGGCGCAGGGCTGGAACTACATCCGGCAGCTTCTCGACGGCCGCCCGCACGGCGAGGTGCGCGGGCTGGTCGACGCGCTCGACGCCGCCGTCGCGCAGCAGATCGAGCAGGCGAACGCGCCGCCGCAGCAGCCGGACGAGCCGTACCGGCCTGAGCAACCGGAGCACACAATGGGTGGCAAAGCGAACGGGCGCGCCGCGCCGGCCGCAGAACAGGAGCACAAGAAATGAATGTCACGCTGATCAACATGACGACCGTCGAGGTCCCGCTGAGCTGCACCCAGGGAGACGGCTTCGCGGTGCAGCTCGACCCGGGTGCGGCCTACGCAATCGACGATGACCGGGTGACTGTCGTCACCGTGGGCGAGAACGCGTCGCTGCGCGAGGACGTCACCGACTTTCTCGACGACGTGCGCGACGCGCTGCTGCGGCTCGTGACCTTCTGGCGCGCGCACGCACCGAAGGCCGAGCCGATGACCAGCGGCGCGCACCCGGCACCGGTCGTGAAAGTCATGATCGACAACTCGCGCGGCGTGCGGGGTCTGCGTGTCCTGCAGGGGGACGACCGCACGAACGACTTCGAGATCGGACCGCGCGAGAAGGCCGAAGCCACCGGCCTCGATTACGTCGAGCTGCGCGAGCTGGGCGTCGGCGAAGCCGAAGACAACACCGACCAGACGGGGTGACCACCATGACCGTACACGCACTGCTCCTGTTCGCCGCCCTGGTGCTGTTCGTCCTGGCCGCGATCGGCGTGCCGGCCGGGCGGGTCAACCTCACCGCTGCGGGGCTCGCATGTCTCGCCCTCGCGCTGCTTTTGCCTGCGCTGTAGCCGCAACGATCGCCGCCGCTTGCGCGTTCGTGTCGGGGCCGTGCACGCTCAGCAAGGGCGTCGCGATCGCGACCGTGCACTGCGAGGTCGGCGGCCGGGTGCTGATCATCCCGGCGACCGTCATCGAAGAGATCGGCGACGCGGCCGACCCGCGACCGATTTTCAAGCCCTAGAAGGGGGTCGGCCCGGTCGCAGGTAGCACGACAAGGGCCGCCCCTGGATCGCCGCTCACAGCTCGGATTTCGGGCCCCCGTCCCCCACCTTGCGCTGCTCATCATTGCGCATGTACTCCACGATCGCGCCGTACAGCCAACGCCGCGCGCCGCGCGCGCTCGTGCGCAGCGGCTTCGGGAAGTCGGGCAGGTGTTGCAGGCGCGTCAGACCGCGCGGTGAGACCCCGAGCATTTCGCAGACTTCGGACGCGACTAGCACGCGCCAATACTCGATTGCGGGATCGTTCGGAAAAAGGTCATCCTCGACGCCTTCACGAGGCGGTCGGTCTTTGCTCTTGGGCATGTCACGCTCCGGTCGTTGTCCACCGTCGCATGACGTCTCCGTTCTTGCTGTTGTTCTGCATGTGGCCGACCTCTCATAAACTGCAAACCCAAGTGCGGCCCTCGGACATGAAGTGCAGCAATCTGGCCCTGCCACCCTCGCGTGTCAACTGAGTGACCCCACACTGACTCGGGTTTACACGAGTGCTGTTTTACGCATAATGGCGCGGGCTTTCTGCCCGCTTGAGACACCCCACTCATCGAAAGGAATTCACCCCATGCCCACCGATGTGATCCGCTGGACACGCGCCGAATGGCACGCCGTGCTCGTGCGCGCCGTCCCGCTTGCCGCGCGCACCAATCGCCTGCTGTATCAGGCGATGGCCGAGGCTCAGGATGTGCTCTCGGAGGGTCGACGACGAGAGGTCGACCAGATTCGTTTTTCGGTGCAGCGGGGGAAGCATGCGCGGTACCTCGACGAGCTGAACGCTATGACCCACGTCGAGCGCGATGCGCTGCTGCCTGAGGGCGAACGATCGGACCCGTCGGCACCGGAGCCGATCCGCACCTACAAATTCAAGCACGCGTCTCCCGAGGTTCGCGCGATGCGCGCGACCTACACCGGCCGCGAGTGGACGTCGAGCGATTGGGCACGTATCGCGAAGCGCGTCGACGAACGGCGCGCTGCTGGAGATAGCCGCAATGAGGACATTGTCGTTATCGATGCACAGGACGAGGTCCTGCCACAGGATCGGCGCAGGAAGGGCCACGGCATACGCAAAGCGTTCATGCGGAATATCTCGGCGTGGACCGAGCACATGCGCAAGGGCCGCGCCGATGCGTGGACACTCTCCGAGCCGACTCCAGAGAGCACAGCGGCCGATCTCTCGACGCGCAGCGCGATCGAGTTCGTCGAGGCTCAGCTCGACGCCGAGCCGGCTCTCGTCATTCACACGAACGGGCAGGATCGCACTGCCGAGCTGGCGCGCGCATTCGAGTTCCACCCCGCTGGCGTCCAACGCTCGCCGGTGGCGGTGCAGTTTGCCGAGTCGATGGCTGGTCTCGTCGACCAGCTCCTGGCCGAGCAGCGGCGCAGCGTGCTCGCGGAGCTGGCCGAGCGCATCCCGCAGCAGGTCGCCGAGATCGTCACGCGGGACCTGCAGGCGATGCTGACCGCGACGGTGCACCGGCTCATCGAAGCCGAGTTGGGGCCCGTCGCCGCGCCGCCGGCCGCAGTCCAACCGCAATCCAAGCAGACTGTTCCGAGCATGTCGCCGCCGGCTGCGCCCGCGCGCCCGAAGCGCATCCCGATCGACGTCGTCGGCCTGTCCGGGCATCCTGTGACGGAGGTTCAGGACGCGCTCGACAGCCTCGATTCGATCGACCTGCGGTTCGTGCCACCCGAGAAGGTCCCGAGCACGCACCTAAGGGCGAACGTCATCGCGGTGACGAAGTTCGTAGGGCATGACGTCTACGCCCGCGCGAAGAAACACGGCGCGACGGTGACGCGGGTCAACGGCGCGGCCGAGACGGTCATCGCCGCAGTCCGGCAGCTCGTCGAGCAGCAGCATGTCGAAGCGGCCCCCGTCCACTAGGCGTGCGAAGGTCAAGCCGGGACAATCCTGCTCGCGTCGGTCTCACCGGAGACCGGGCGAACAGGAGTACACCCATGCGACGCATCATCCAAGCATGCGGCCTGCTGCTGGCGATGGCGGCCAGCCTCGTCAGCGGTGCCGACGTCTCGGTCACACCGGGGCCATCCGACCTCTTCAAGGGAAGCGCGAAGCTCTCGACGCACAGCAGGGTCGAGCAGTGCATCGACGCGGCGATTCACGCGGGCGACGGCGCGTATGCGTGTCTCACCGCGTCAACGGTCGCGGTGCAGGCAGGGACACCGAACGTCTGCGGCGCGGGCGATATCGGCGGCTGGACCGTGCCGGTGCCGACGCCGCTCGACACGACGGTGCTGGCGGCGACCGACAAGGCGCAGCCGGGTTCGCGTCTGTACTACATCAGCGCGGCGACGGGCAACGACGCGACGGGCGTCGTCTACTTCTGGGACGGCACGCAGGTGGTCGATGCGGCTGGCGCGACCTACGGGACTGACCCGATGAACCCGGTCGGCGTGAAGCCCTTCAAGCGCTGGTCGTGGGTCGCACCGCGCCGTGCGACGAACACCGACATTGGCACGACCGGCTACTTCGGCGACGCGTGGCCCGGCTTCCGTGGCGGCTACCCTGACTGGTGGCTGTTCCGGCGCGGTGAGACCTACGATATCAAGGCCGACGTCGAGTCGTTCGACGCCGAGAAGCAGCAGGTCGGCACGAACAAGTATGCCGGCCTGACGATCCCGGGCGGCCGCAGCGCGACCGAGCGGCAGATCATGGGCGCATACGGCGACCTCTGCGCGGCGCGCCCGCGCTTCGTCCATCCGCTGAGCGGCTTCGCCAACCGGGGCGCGCGTTCAGGCATGTTCGATTTCAAGCACGCCATGTACCAATCGCTCCACTTCGACGCGCACGACCGCCCGGCGGGCACGCACATCGGCATCAGCTGGAACACGATGACCGAGGCCAGCGTCGATATCGTCATGGAGGACGTGTGGATCGACGGCAGCGGACTCGGCATCGGCGACGACAACGCGGGGCAGTTCCTGCTGCGTCGCGTGCTCATCACCGACAGCTTCATGGAGCACAACGAGTCGCACGCCCAGGGCCTGTACTACGAAGGCGCGCGCGTCGGCTGGCTGCGCGTCGAGGACTCGATCCTGATGCGCAACGGCTTCACCAACGGCGACCCGTCGAAGACGCCTTGGCCGCCGACCGGCACGCAAATCTGGGACCTCTACAGCCGCAACCAGTACATCAACGGCATGTACGACTCGTCGAAGTCGGGCCTGTTCGACTCCGTGTCGATGATCGGCGCGAGCGGCGACCAGTGGCGCGGCGGCGGGCGCATCCAGCGCAACTTCCTTTACAACGGCTACTTCAACGTCGGCGCGCGCGGCGGCTATCCCGACGAGGAAGGGTACTCGGGGCAGGTGCTGAACAACGTGTTGCAGCGCTTCGTTGGCACCGGCACCGATGACAACAGGGGCCAGCCTGGGTGGGGCTTCGACGTCTCGGCAGGATCGGCCTTCGTCTACGTCGCGGGCAACATCGTGACCGGCGCGCAGCACCCGTCGAAATACTGGGGGCTCAAGTTCAGTCCGATCCAGCAGGACTGCTACGCGCAGCCGGTGCACCCGACGCGGAACAACAAGGCGGTCGCGAACATCGTCGATAGCGGCAGCGCGAGCGCGGGCCTGCAGGTGCTCGACGGGACGACGACCGATTGCTTCGTCGACACGATCCCCGTGCCCGGCGTGGTCGGCAACAAGATGGCCGACAACGTGGTGGTCAACGACAAGAGCGTGGAGCACGAATACGTCGCGACCGGCAAGGCACCGCCGACGACCGACACGCAGTTCAGCGGAAACCGGGTCTTCGCGAGCCGCGCCGAAGCCGCCGCCGCGCTTGGCTGGCCGGACCCGAATCGCACGCTCAAGACGTACATGAAAGCGCGGGGCGTCGACGTGAAGTCGGTCGACGGGTTCCCGGAATACTTCGCGCGCGCGACGAAGCTGCAGCGGGGCAAGTGGGACCCGCAGTGGACCGCGCGACCCATGGTCGATTACGTGCGCGAGGGCTTCGGCATGGGGCCCATCGGCGCGCAGCTCGCGGACCCGACCAGGAGCAAGACACGATGAGCGACGACGACGACTCGGTGCGCAAGCTGCCGGTCGAAAAGAAGGACCCACCGAGCGGCGAGCGCATGCTCGTCGAGGTGCCTTACAACGCATGCCAGCACTGGCCCGCTCAGTTCCAGGTCGATGTGAAAGGCGGGCGGTGCCTGTGCATGCTGTGCAAGGCCGAGGTCTCACCGTGGTTCGTGCTCGAAAGCCTGATGCACGAAGAAAGTCGATGGATGCGGGAGCGGCGCGCGTACCAGGACGAAATGCAACGGCTGGCCGAGCGCACCCGCACGAAGTGTCAGCACTGCGGGCAACTGACCCGCATATCACGGAGGTGAAGAAAATGAACGGCCCGAACTACCTCGACAAGCTGCTGCCGCCGAACCGACCGAGTCGCGTGCTGCTGCGTGCAGACGGCACGGCGCAGGTGCTCGACGACCCGCTGAGCATGCGCGAGCTGGCCGAGCTGATCGACGCGCAGACGGTCGACTCGGTCCTGCTGCGCCACCTCGGCCATCCGCTGCACGTGATGATCGTCGACGACCATGGATGGGAGTTCGAGACCGTCGAGGTCAAGCCAGCGCATTACGAGAACCGTCCGACGCGCGCGCTCAAGCCGATCAACGCCGCCGCGACGGTGCTGTACCACCGCAACTGCCAGCCGGGCACGACGCACGAGATCGCGGGCGACGTCGTCGTGGTGCCTGACTCGGACTTTGGTGGGGTCGGCGAATGAGCGATGACGAGGTCACGACGATCTTCATCACCCGCGATGAAGCGCTCGTGAGTCTGACCGGCATGCACCGCAACATGCTGCAGCTCGTGCGCCGGCACGCATGGATGATCGCGGCATGCGCGGGATGCGCGCTCGTCTGCAGCGCGATCGCGCTCGACTCGATGCTGCGATGGTGGCAGGCCGGCGGCGACACGACGTTGATGGCCGCCTGCCTGAACATCGCGAGCGCGGCGACGTGCGCGTGGCGCGCCGGCGTCATGACGCACACCGTCGTCGAGTGGCGACGCACGCTCGCGGGCATGCGGCGCACGATCGAGTCGATCAAGCGGGGCACGGATTGAACTTCGACCTCAAGCGGCCCTGCGCTAACTGCCCGTTCCGCAAGGTCGGTGCGATCGACCTGCACCCCGACCGCCTGCCGAGCATCGTCGACGGCCTGCTGCGCGACGACCGCTCGTGGTTCATCTGTCACAAGACCTCGCGCCTGCGACCCGTCGCGCGCCGGTCGCAGTGCGTCGGCTCGATGGTCTACCTGCTCAAGCTCGACGCGCCGAGCGTATCGATGCGCATGGCGGCCGCGCTCGGCATGCTGGACTACGGCGCGTTGCGCGCGCTGCACTCGGAGGTGATAGACCCATGAAGCGACGTGACGTGGCCGTGCCGTACGCGCCCATCGTGTTTCCCCGCGCCGATCCGAAAGCGCTCGCGCGCTTCGACCCGGACACCAAGCTGTGCGTGATGAACTGCGGCCCGCACCGCGACGATCCGCGCGATCGGAAAGAGCGCAAGTACCTGTGTCACGACTGCTGGCCCGTGAAGAAAGACGAGACATGAGCGACGACAAAGACAAGACCGAGCTGCTGAAAAACCTGACGATGGAGGCCCTGGTCGTGCGCATCTTGCGCAGCCTGAACCTGACGGCCAGTCAGACCCATTCGATGCCGGGCTTCCTGCGTGGCATCGCGATCGCGCTGGCCGAGACCATCGTCGACGATATGGTCGTGCCCGAAGGCGAGGACTTCTGGAAGACGTTCACCACGATGGTCGAATCGCTCGCGCAGCAGCATCGCGAGCAGCAGCAGGTCGGCGATGCGATCGCGGCCTTGCTGGGGGTTGTCGCGCAGGAGCTGGACGACGACGCGAAGGACGAGCCCGAGCCCGACGCCGCGCCGACTGCGCACTGACCCTCCTGCACTCCACCCCGAAACCGGCCTCGCGCCGGTTTTTCTTCGACTGTGCATTGTTAACGCAAAAAGCTAGACCACAGTGCGCACGAGTTAACTTTTGGAGTTACTATCTCTTTGTCGCAAACATCAACCCGCACAGAGAGAACGCACCATGAACACCACGACCCTCACGACCCAGAACTACGCGAACCAGATCGGCTACTCCGATGTGTCCCCCTTCGAGATCGTGCGCCGCGTCTCGGAGAAGGTCATCGAAATCCGCCCGATGACCGCCGAGCGCGACAAGACGGTCAAGCTCGACTTTCAGGTCGGCGGCTTCATGGCGCACTGCTCCAACCAGGACGACCAGAAGTGGACCATCACCAGCGACCCGGCCGCCGAGGTCCGCCGCATCCGCCTGCACAAGGATGGCTGGTGGCGTGACTCGGGCCGCAACCGCTACCGCCTCGCCGCCGAGCCGCGCCGCTTCTACGACTTCAACTTCTGAACCCCGACCGGCTTCGCAAGGGGCCGGCATCCCAACCACCGACCGGAACCTCACCATGAATCGCAAGCCCGCCAAGACCACCGCCGCCGACTACGTCGAAACGATGATCGCCATGAAAGCTCAGATCGACGGCGCGCGCGCCTGCGGCAAGCTGGATCGCGTCGACCAGTTGTACCTGACCCGCGATGCCTACGCGGAGCAGTTCGAAGCCGAGTTCCCCCGAGAGTTCGCCGCCTACATGGCCGACTGACCATGACCAAGTCACTCGCCCGCATGCTGACCGCGACCTTCCGGCCCGAGCCGGCGCGCAGGACCGACCCGCACCGCAAGCACCGCGAGCAGGCCAAGCGGCTCGCGAAGCTGCACGGCGTCGAGATCGAGCAGCTTCGCCCTGGCTACAACGTGTGGCCGCCGAGGGGGTACCCCTACGCGGACCCGTGCGAGGGCGACCACTACTGCCACGACTGGGAGGAAGTCCTCGGCGCGGTGCGCTGCTACACCGACGTGCTGGAGGGGGTCCCGAGCGAGGCGAGCCGGGTCGACCCCGCGTAGCACGCGACCTGCCTTCCAACCTCCCACGCGCCGGCACTTTGCCGGCGTCTTTGCGTTGTGAGACAAATTAACTAAAAAAGCTAGACTAGAGTGCGCACGAGCTAACTCTTGGAGTTACTATCTCTTTGTCCGCAACATCACTACCACGAAAGCACACCATGACTACCTCCCCGACCTTCACCGTCATCACAACCTTCGCCACGAGCTGCGGCTCGACAGACACGATGAAGAAAGTGTTTGCAAGCGCGAAAGGTGCCGAGCGCTACTGCACCGAAGAGATGAAGTGGGAAAGCACCGTTCGCGTGCAGTGCACCGAGCTGAGCATCGACGTCGAGGGGGATTTCGTGGGGGTCTCCCATACCTTCACGCGCTAGAGGCTTCTGAGAGCGGCGCGCGCGCCGCTCCACTGAACCCTCCCGACCCACTACTCGAAAGCACAACCATGACGACCCAAAAACTCACCCCCCTCGAAGCGCGCGCGATGGAAGCGGCGCGCATCAGCAGCGCAGGCAACGGCCACGACTTCGGTTTCGTCGAGGACATCATCGAGGCGATGAGCGACCTCCGACCGCAGGCTGTCGGCGGCATCGTCACCTCGCTTTCCCGCAAGCGTCTGATCTACGTCAGCGCGCCGCTCACGACCGACACGGGGACGTGGACGCAGTTCACCCTGGCCGAGGTCGAGGCAGCTCGCGAGGCGAAGGACGAGAAGCCCGCCCAGGGCATCACGGTAGACCAGTACGACGTGGCCCGCATCGCCGCCCTGGCATCCGCTGCACACGACCCGCAGACGAACACCGAGACCGACATGCACCTGCAGCTCGCCTACGTCGCGCAGTGGCTGGCCGAGCAGGACGACGAGAACCTGCTCGAAGCCGCCCGGATCGCGACCGGCGCAATCGAGCACATCCGCAGCGTCTACGAGCGCGAGCACGACGCCGATTTCCCGACCCTCTGACCGACCCCCACGACCAGGAGAACCCACGATGAACAAGACCCGCCGCAAGGCCCTCCACCAGATCATCGAGCGCGTCAACGAACTGCGCCCGCAGCTCGACGAGCTGGCATCGCTCGCCGAGTCCTTCGAGGTGTTGAAGGACGACCTTGCGGCCCTGCGCGACGAGGAACAAGAGGGCTTCGACAACCTGTCCGAGAAGGCCCAGGAGGGCGAGCGCGGTGAGGGCATGGCGGCCGTGATCGAGCACATGACGGCCGCGCTCGACGCCATCGAGAACGTGTCTGACTCCCTCAACGGCCTCGACTTCGATCCCGACAACGTCGTCGAAGAGTTGGACAACGCATGCGGGGACTCCGAGCTGTGAATCGCAACCGACCCTGGGACGGCCAGATGTACTCCGTCACGACGACCTTCCTGAACCTCGACGGCCAGCCCGAGCAGGTCTACCACCGACTGTTCCATGTGAACCAAGCGCTGGCCTACGTGGCTGCCGAGACGACCTGGGCGCGCACGGTGCGCGTGGTCTGCCCCGAGCTGGCAGTCGATGTGAAGGGGCCGGCAGCCTAAGGCCCTTCTCCCCTCCTGCACCCCCACGAACGCGCCGGCTTCACGCCGGCCGTTTGTCGTCTGTGATTTATTGACTTAAAAAGCTAAGCCAAGCCCCCCTGTACTTAGCTTTTGGAGTTAATATCTCTTTGTCCGCAAACACAACTCCCCGAGAAGCACCACCATGAAGACCTCCACGAACAACACCGCCCCGATCACCCTGGTCATCGTCCGCCACATGGATGGCCAGTACGCGATCTGGAACACCTCGCACAAGCCGGTGGTCGCGCAGACCTTCAGCAACCGGCACGCCGCCCGGGTGCTGGCCTCGCGGATGAACGCAGGCCGCGTGATTCTCCACACCCGTTCGCTGTAACTCCTACCCCCTGCACCCACCGAGACCGAATCATGAATATGTCCTACTGCCAGTGGCAAAACACCGCGCTCGCGCTCCAGCAGGTCGCGGCCGACTACGAGGAACGCCTCGCCGGCGAGGCCGAGGAAAAGCTCAGCCGCGACGAGGCCGCTGCCCTGGTCCGCTGCTTCCAGCTCATGCAGGACATGCTGGAAGCAGCGAACTTCGATGAAGACACGCGCGACGCCGGCGAGCAGGCCCTCGCGATGCTTTCCACCGACTGACCTGGACCCCCCATGACCTACGACCAAACCACCGTCCGCATCCTGCTCGACAGCAAGCTCACCGCCGCGCAGAAGCAGGGCCGCATCGAAGCACTGCTCCAGCACGCGCGCCAGCAGGCCGGCGAGGAATGCCCCGAGTGCGAGAGCACCGACGTCGAGTGGAACGGTTGCACCGGCCGCGAAGCGGGCTACCGCTGCACCGCCTGCGATTTCCACTTCGGCCCCGACAACGAATGAGGTTCCTGCGAGCAGCGCGCGCGCTGCTCCACTGGACCCTTACCTGCTCCCAAACCGAGACCACCGACCCATGATTGCCTACCTCGTCAACGGCGACGATTACATCCACTACGCCACCTTGGCCGAAGCCCACGAGGCCGCCCGCTTCATGGGCGACGGCGCGAGCATCGAGCGACTGAAGATCGCCACCGACAAGGCGACCATCCTCCGCATCCTGAACTGCCAGGGCGGCTACGTCACCGCGACCCTCGCGCGCTGGGAGCTGACCGCCTCTGGCGACCTGCTCGCTGTCGCCGTCGAGGCGTGACTCCACGCAACCAAGAAGGACCCCGCACCATGAACATCCCGACCCCCGCCAAGGTCCGCGAGGCCCGCCTCGCCGCCGGCCTGAACCAATCCGAGGCAGCCGCGCTGGTGCACTTCTGCCACCTCACGCGCTGGTCGGAGATCGAACGCGGCGTGAAGCCGATGAGCCTTCCGCGCTGGGAACTGTTCCTCATCAAGACCGGCCAGCATCCGAGCATCGCAGTCCGGGCCATCACGACATGAGGTCGACGCACCACCTCTACCTGCTGCCGCGCGCCGAGCGTGTGGCCGCGCTGCGCAAGATGCGTGCGGCGGTCATGGCGCGCCATGCGCCGGCCGACCTCGCGCTGCTGTACGTGAACTGGGTCGACCACGAGCGCGACCTCGCCACCGTCACCGTCGACGAAATCCGCGACGCCCTTTTCCAACACGTGCGCGCCTGCTGCCGGCGCGCGAAGGTCGCCGCCTCGGACGTCTTCGTGCGCCCGACCGCCGGCCTGCGCCTAGTCCTTTCCCCCACCACCACCAACCCTGCTACGACATGAGCATTCAACTGACAGACCAGCCCGCCATCTACGTGGGCACGTACGAGAAGTACAACGATGGGAACCTCTTCGGCGCGTGGTTCCAGCTCGATCGATTCGAGAACGCGGAAGCCTTCTGGGAGGCGGCGCGCGCGCTGCACCGCGACGAGGCCGACCCGGAACTGATGTTCCAAGACTGGCAGTCCATCCCCGAGGGCATGGTCGGCGAGTCGCACACGAGCGACGACCTCTGGCCCTGGCTCAAGCTCGACGCCGAGACCCGGGAGATCGTCCGCGTGTACCGCAAGCGGGTCAACGCCGAAGGCAGCATCGCCGACGCGCTCGACGCGTTCAGCGGGCAGTACAAAAGCCGCGCCGCCTTCGCCGAGCGGGATTTCGAGGACCAGGGTCTGGTCGTGCCCGAGCACCTGCAGGGCTTCGTCGACTGGGATCGCATGGCACTCTCACTGGAGTCCGGCGGCGTGACCTTCGCTCTCGAGGACGGAAAGCTGTGGGTGTTTGCATGAAGGACGCTGCGAAGCTGCGGACCGCGCTGGCGCACTACACCGGGACCGTTCACTACTATCGGCACCCGTTCAGCCGCTGCACGTACACCGACGGCGTGAAGTTTTTCGCCCAGAACGCCGGCGGCGGCGCGTACTGGCTGCTGGACATTCTCCTGACCCAGCCGGAGGTCCTGCAGGCCCAGCGCGAGCACGGCATGGTGTTCTGCTGGCTCACGGTGACCCCCGACCGTAAGGCGGTGCTCCATGTCGAGCGCGATGGCGGCGAGCCCGAGCTGTACCGGCGCGCGATCGACTGGACCGACTGCCCCGAGGGCAAGTGGCTGTTCTACTTCGTCGACGACATTCTGCTGATCCCCTCGGAGTATTGACCCATGCGGCTGTTCACCATGCATCAGGCAAGGGCGGCCGCGACCGCGATCGCGATCCCGGTCGGCTTCATCTTAGTCGTGGGCGGGCTCATGAGCTGGAACGACACGACGCGCCGTGAGGCACGCGCCCGGATGACACCGGCCGAGCGCGCCGCCGGCGCGGCCGAGCGAGCTGCGCGCCGACAAGCCGAGGCGGCACGGCCCGCCGGGCGTGCAGGCCAGCGCGCGATCCTCGCCCGGCTGCGTGACCCCGACTCGTTCCAGCTCGTCGCCGCGAAGCTCGTGCCGGCCACTGGCACGATCTGCTACGAGTACCGGGCGCGCAATGGCTTCGGGGGGATGAACGTCGGCGCAGCGATCTACCACCCGTCGACCTACCTCCAGATGCGGCAGGACACGCCGGCCGGCTTCGCCGAGGACTGGCGCGCCAAGTGCTCGGACGCCGGTATCCTGCTCGACCTGTGACCGGAGGGCATCCCATGACCGCGATCTGCTACACGACTTCGATCGACACGATGGGCGAGGCGACCGACGCCGAAGCGCGTCGCTTCCTCGACGCGCTGCAGGCCGAACTGGAGCGCTGCTACCCGGACGCCGACGTGGAGGTCAGACGCGACGACCGCGTCAGCTCGACGGTGGTTTGGACCTCCGGGGAGGTCGACGCGGTCGAGGTCAGTCGCGTCGCGCATCGCGTTTGGGACCGGGGTGACTTCGACCTGGACCCTCCCTAGACCCCCGATTGGGCGCGCTCGAAGCGCGTCAGGAGCATTGAAAACGGCCCTCGCGGGGGCCGTTTTTCATGGCTGCGAGCAGCGCTCGCCTAGCACAGATTTCCGGGAATTCAACGACAGGTATGTGCCAGCGTGAAGTCCTTCCAGGTGCTGAGCAGGCGCGGCCACGAGACGGGCAATGGGGGGTGGGGCCTTCCGAATATCTCCGCCTTGGCCTCGTCGCGTTCGCGTGATGCCCGGCTTTCCCCAAACTATCCCCAGAGCCGGCGCGGGATTCGCATAGCGGGGTTTGCGATCCGGTGCAAGTTGTCCCCAACGCATGCACACCCTGTGGAAAACGCAAAACCGGGGCCGCGCAAATTGGGACAAACCCCAGGTGCCCATGAGAAACGGCCCCGCAGGGCCGTTCGTGTCGAGGTCGGGAGGGGAAGGTTTTCAGACCTCGGGATCGATGGGCGGGAGGGGGTCGACGTCTTCGCCGATCTCGATGTAACCGCCCTTCCGGTCGACTCGGAGCAGTCGGGATATGCCGCTCCGGGCCTTCAATTCGACGTCGACGGAGGTCCCGTCTGTCGGCCCCTTCGCGCTCCCCTTCGCGAAAATCAGGATCGATGCGAAGGTGTCGGCGACCAGTTGCCGGGCCTGCAGCCGGGCGGCGTTGTCGTGGTTTGCGACCCCCTCGGCCAGTTCGCGCCAGCGCGCGGACACGTCTTTCAGGTCGGCGCGCTGCGTGGCATGCATCTCGCGCTCGGCATGGTCGTACTCGGCGCGCGTCTGCTTGATCTGCGCGGCGGTGGTGCGCATCCGGTCGACCACGACCTCGGGGGTCTCCTGGTCTTCGGCCTGCGCCGCGAGGTGCAGGTCGAGCAGGGTTTTCTGTTGCTTCTCCAACTTCTCCAGCCGGGCGCGCGCCGTGGCCATCTTCGCGCGCGTCTCGATGCTGCGGTCTTCGCCGTACAGCGACTGGAGGTTGATCAGCTCGCTGCAGTAGGCCATCACGGCGCGCTCGACGGCGAAGGCCGAGGTCGTCGCGTAGCCGGGGCAGTCGGGGACCGGGTTCGTCAGCAGCCGGCGGCCCATGCAGCGCAGGACCACTGCGCGCGGTCGGATGCTGCCGTCCTTGGCGAACATGCGTTGCGTGTTGGCCATCATCGTCGCGTCGCAGTAGCCGCAGCGCGCAATCTGCATGCCGGTCAGCACGTGGGTCATGAGTCCTTTGCTGCGCCGCCTGCCTCGCGACTGGCGCGCGTCCTGCAGCTCGTGCCACTGGCCCTCGGTCAGCGCGGCGGGGTAGTAACCCTCAAGAACGTAGGTCTTCTCCGTCATCGTGTCGTCCGGCATCCGGCGGCGCACCGTGACGTGCTTCTCACCGATCAGCGCGCGGCTGCGGATGGTCTTCTCGATGTGCGGCACCGAGTTCCCGTCGTCGGTCATCGCGAGCCCGCAGCGCGTCAGCTCCTTGGCGATCGCGTCGGGTCCGTGGCCCTGCAGGTAGAGCTTGACCGCTGCGCGGACGGCCAGCACCCGGTCCTCGACCAGGGTCGCGTCGTCGCGGGTGACTTCCAGCCACGCCGGGTCTTGGCCGACCAGGGGGCGTCGCTCCCGCTTGCCCTCGTTGACCCAGCGCTCGCATTCGAGCGTCAGGGTCTCCGTCTTGCGCCGCGATTTCGTGCGCGACTCTTCGTGCGCCCGGCAGGCAACGATGGTCAGCATCATGAGCTTGCCGAGGTCGTCGTTGACCGTCTCCCAGGTGTACTCCTGCCGATCGCTCTGCGTGACGATCTTGACGCCGGCCTGCAGGATTTCGCTGAAAAGGCCCTGGGCGATGAGCGGCTTGGCGCGTGACAGCCGGTCGAGGCTTTCGACCACCAGCACCGACAGCGGCGGGACCCGACCCGTCCGGCAGGCACCGACGAAGACCCCGAGCGCGCCTTTCGTCAGGTGCTCCCCCTTGAACGCCGACAGGGCCTTGTCGGTCATGGTCAGCATGGTGTCGAGACGGAGATTGTTTTCGCGCGCGTACTGTGCGGCGTAAGCGGACTGCCGCGCTAAGCTAGTGCCCTCGCTCTGCGCGAGCGACGAGAACCGGCTGTAGCTGTAGACGAGGCCGGCAGATTGGACGGGGGTCATCGGGAAGGTCGGCGCGGCGCGCGCCGTCAGAGTGGTGGTGCTCTGGATTCTAGATTACGGGCACGATCTCTGGAGATCGTAATCGCAATGGTGCATGGCAAGTCTGTGACTTTTGCCCGCCTTCATCCCGACCGTTTACCGGGCGTCAAGGCCCGATCCAGCAGGCAGCTCCGATGGACAGCAGGTACTCGCAGTGCCTGCGAAGGATCGGCGCGCACCGAGTGACGCGGCCGCCCTCGACGACGAAGCCGGCGACGTAGCGCGCCGCCACGACCCGATACAGCCCGTCCCTCATGTCTTCGCGTCGGGAGGGATCGGCGGCGCGTAGACCCGCAGCCAGCCCTTCGACTCCAGAAAATTCCGGTAGCTGTTCACCGCGACGGCGCGCAGCTCGCGCGCGACCTCCGTCCCCGACGCGTAGACGTTGCCCTCATCGTCGAGCAGCGCGACGCGGCCCGGCTTGCCGTGGATGCTGACGGCGAACCCGTTGTACGCAACCGCACTGACCTCCGCGCCTTCGATTTCGCCGGTGGGTTGGGGGCCGATCAAGGTTCCGCTCACGATGCACCTCCGAGGACGGCGGCGGTACGCGACCGCATCGCCAGCAGGTTTAGGAGCTGCGCCATCGGACGAAGTTCGTCGCGCAGCCGGTAGTGGGACACGATGCCGTAGCCGAACTCGGCGACCGGCATCAAGGCCATGATCGATCGCGTCTCCCAGCCGACCAGCACGATCGCGTCGCGGTCGCAGTGCGCCAGCACGTAGACGTCTGCGCCGGCCCCGCGCACCAGCTCGGCCTGCTTCACGAGCAGATGGATCGGGTTGCGGAAGGTCTTCACGTCGATGGTCATCGCGCGCGCGCCGAAGCAGACCCGGAAGTCGACCCCCTCGTCGCCGTTGACCCGCACCGCGCGGTCGACGTCGAGGCCGAAGGCGGTCGCGAAGCACATTTCGCCGCGCGCTCCGATCCGGTCTTCTTCGTCAGGGTCGGCGAAAAATCGGGGCGTGCTGTTGCCGGCGTGCGCGGCGTTGCGGTCGCGCCCGATCCGGTCGGCTTCGTCCCAGTCCAATCACGCCACCTTCGGCGGGTCGAGCTGCACGTACACGTCGCGTTCGATCTGCATCGCGAGCTGGCCGATCTTGAGTTCGCTCAGGTCGTGCACGCACGAGACCGAGAAACGCAGCTCGACGCTGCCGCCGGCCATGACCGTCCATGCGATCTTGTGCACCCGGCAGTCGGCCAGTTCGATGTTGGACTTCCTGCCGCCGAGCCCTCGGTCGAGCGTCAGCGCGTATCCCTCGCTTTCGCCGTTCCACTTCCCCGAAGGGTCGAGGTCGGGGAACCGAAGGTCGGCCTTCTCGGCGACCTGCGGCACCCCGTTCAGTTGTCCCTGCCGGCACTCGTAGAAGGTCGCCGGCAGGGCGGGATCGAGCATCGCCAGGACGTCGTTGCCGGTCTCGATCTCCAGCCGCAGGTCGATCGCCGGCACGATCGTCTCGCCGTGTTTCTCGGCGCGTGGGTTCACGTGGATCAATCGGGCTTTCGTTCCCTCGGCAAATCTCAGCATGGTCGTTCTCCGGTTCAGCCCGTGATCGTTCCGACGAGCGCTGGCGGCGGGAGCGGGATCGACGCGCGCAGCGGCCGCCACAGGTGCAGGCACATCGGGTGGTTGTTGACCCACTGCGAGCGCGGCGGGTGGAGCTGCATCACGGCGTCGTCGTCATCCCAGAAAAATGCCTTGACGAGGTCCATCTCGTTCCACGTCGGGCAACGGTGCGGCAAGCTGACCGACACGTGCTCCCAGCCGAGCAGGTCCTCGGGCTCGTCGGCCTCGCGCCGAACGCCATCGCTCGCGATGACAGAGAACGGCGCACGCGGCTCGGTCTTCGACGCGAACGGGTTCGGGATGAAGAACGCACCCAGGTTGCCGTTCGACTCGTCGCTCGCCATGCGGCCGGTGCGGATGCGGTACTGCTCGGGGACGTGGAACATGCTCAGCCCTCCGTCCAGTGCTTCCGGTAAATCCCGATGAGCGCGTTCAGCGCGTCGGTCGGCCAGCCGAGCGAGCGCGCCGCGTCGAGTTCCAATCCGGCCTGCTCCTTGTCGGGCGCGCTGCGGATCGCATCGGCGATGCGGTCGAACTCGGCCGCGCTCGGGCTGCCGGCGGCGGCAGCGGGGGGAGCAGGCACAGCCGCTTCGTCACGCTGAACCTCTGCTGGAGGTCCACCGGTGGGCGAAGACTCTGCGGGCTGGCCTGCTCCTTGTTCGGGTTCGGACTTCGCGCGGGCCTTGGCGGCGCGCCGGTCGGCGGCCACCTTCCGCAACGAGGCTGCGACGCCGGCCTGCTGCGTCACCGGCTTGCCCTCGGCATCGCGCGGCAGCTCGAAAAAGTCCGCGACGGTGCCCATCTCGTCGCGCAACGAAGCGTAGACCTTCTTGAGGTCGACCACCTGGGCGGGGTCGATCGCATCGATCTTGCGCTGGATGCGCTGCTCGATCATCGCCCTCGTCACGCCGAAGTTGGCGAACGAGTCGAGCATCTTGGCGATGGCCTCGGGGGTCACGTCCGAGCCCCGCAGCCGCAACGTCGCTTCGACCTGCTCGATCACCATCTGCTTCACGGCGGTCGGGACCATGTCCAGGATGCATTCGCGCAGCCGGCGCGCAGCTTGGTTCGCCTCGTTCTCGTAGATGTCCCGCTCGTCCGTCAGCGGGTACCCGGGCCGATCCTTGAGGTCGCGCCAGTGCCGCACCGGGAACTGGAGCGAAGACCGGTTGCCGTTCTGGAGGTCGAGGCAGAAGGCTTGGATGACCGAGTTCCACACGCCGTGCTCGTCCTTCTGGCGGGAGACCACGCGCCACCCGCTGTCGAGCCGACCCCACTCGCGTTTCGTCTCTTCGGCCGCCCGGATGCTGAGCCCCTTGATCGGCGTCCCGCCGCGCGCGAAAGCGTACTGCGCGACCTCGGCCAGGGCCTGAATCTGGAACGCTTGTCGGATGCGGTCGGCCGCCGCAACCGCGTCGCGCGGGTTCAGCATGGCGAACTGCATCATCGTGATGACCTCGCTCGCTTCGCGCGTGGTGACCTGCTGCATGCCGATCGAGCGCGATGACGAATCCACGCGCTGCAGCTCGAAGGGGTTCGCGACGACGTCGTTCATGGTGTTGGCTACCTCCGGTGTTTCACATGAAACGGCCCACGCGCGAGAGCGGATGCCAGCGCGGGGGATCGAGTTCGCGCACGCCGACGCCGTAGCCGGGCCACGCGCCGGCGCGCTCGCACTCGGCGTAGAGGTCCAGCGCGGCCCGGCAGTCGTCCCACCCGAAGGTGCGCCAGGACTGCGGCAGCGTGTAGAGGGCGGTCGCGTACGGGAACTCATGCTCGACGCACGCGAAGAGGAACGCATGGACCGGCCGGCCCGTCGCCTGCGCCCACCCAACGGTGTAGTAAGCGTCCTGCATGTCGTAGCGGAAGTTCGCGACCGACCGGTTGAACTCGTCCGGCTTCGCGCTCGCGGTGGTCTTCACGTCGACCAGCACGTCGCCGAGATCGGCACCGACGCCGACCGTCGCGGAGGCGTCCGGTCGGCACTTGCAGAAAAGGCCCGTTTTCTCGTCGCGCCAATAGCCGGTGCATTCGCAGCTCGCGCCGTCGAGCAGGTCGCCGAGCGTCCCGTCGTCGGGGCTGTCGCCCATCGGAGTGCCGCGCAACGCGCCGGCCTGCGCGAAAGCGATCTCGGCCTGCAGCGGCGTGATGCACTCGCGCTCCGGATGCGCGGCGGCGAATTCCTTCCACAGCTTCGCGGCGCGGGTCGCGACGACGGGGCCGATGACGTACCGCTTGAGGAACGCATCGGGCTCCAGCAACGCGCAGTGCAACAAGGTCCCCGCGAACATCGCAACAGACGGTTCGGGGCCCGGCGGCCGATCGACGTTTTCGGCTTCGAGCGCGTGCGTGTGGAACGGGGTCTTCGTCAGCAGGCGCACAAGCGTCGAACGCGACAGGCCAGGACTGCTCAGGTACTCGGCGTGCGGCATGCCGTAGACGACCGCGTTGTCGCGCACCCGTTGGGGCAGCGCAGCCATCACAGTGCACCCTGGTCGGCGAGCTGCTGCACCGCGCGGTCGGCGTAAGCCCGCGCCACGATGCGCAGGAGCCGGACGCAGGCCGGGTCGTAGCGGGACATGGCGTGCAGCATGGACACGAGCACCGTGCCGTCGTCGTCGCGCAGGACCTCCGCGAGCGCGCCGATCACGGTGATTTGTTCGCCCTCGTCGCCGACCGGGATGCGCGAAATCATTCGCATCGGGTCACGGCGCAACACCGCGTTCGTGAACTCGTCTTCGAGCAGCGCGTGCGCGCTCTGCGTCTCGCGCGCGTTCATCGCGCCGGCACCCAGTAGGACGCGATCGCGAACAGCGCGATGATCGCCAGCACGAGCAGGATGGACAGCAGCACCGGCGGCCTGCGCTCGGGCGGTCCTTCGAGCCAGTCGAGCGGATCGGGGTCGATCTCGCGCGCTTCGCGCTTCCAGCGATGGGTCAGCGGATCGGTCTTCATCGCGTCACACCTCCAGCAGAGGGACGCGATTTAAATCCCGGCCTGCATGCGTTGGTGAACAAGGCATCGACCCACGAAAGGTCATCTTGCAAATGGTTCGGGTCCGCTGTAACCCACACCTTGTTACCCGCCGCGCCAAGTCGCGCCAAGACGCGCCAAGACGCGCCAGGATGCGCCAAACTGAAACCTTATTACGGGTTTTGAAATGGCCTTCGTAACTCGGTTTTTCTCGAAAAAAAATCGTCGTGCAATGAGCGCTTGCGGTGCGAAGTGGCGCGCAGTGAAATGCGCTCCGCCATGCACAGAGAAACCGCATACGCCCTTCTCGGAACTCGCGACCGCAACCTCGTGTCGAGGCTTTGCGGCCTGTCGCTGAGCTGCGTCGACCACTGGCCGGAATGGCTTCCGCGCCGCAGCTCGGACGCTGTCGTGGCGGCCGCCGTGCGGCTCGAATGGACCGAGGGCGTGCGACGCCGCCCGGCGATCAAGGACCGTCTGCCGCCCCACATCGTCGAGATTCTGGCCGACGTGTCCGACGAGTACGTGCCCGTGGCACCAACCGGGCCGTTCGTGCCGGAAGTCGAGAGCGCGTCGGCCTGACGCAACCTGCCACGATCTCGGTCGTCTCCATGCGTGCGCGCAGCATCAAGCCGGGGTTTTTCGTCAACGAGGACTTGGCCGAGTGCACGCCGTTCGCGCGGCTGTGCTTCATCGGGCTGTGGATGCTGGCCGACCGCGAGGGCCGTCTCGAAGACCGACCGAAGCGCATCAACGGCGAGCTGTTCACGTTCGACGACGTCGATATCGACGCGCTGCTCGCCGAGCTGGTCACGCACGGCTTCATCATCCGGTACCGGGTCGGCCGCGATCGCTACATCCAGGTCCTGAAATTCCGCGAAAACCAGTCGCCGCACTACGCGGAAAAGGCGAGTGTCATCCCCGGTCCGTTGACTGAGCGCGAGCCCGAGATCGTGCCTCGGGCCATGCCTGAGTCGAAGCCGCAGACGAAGCCTGAGGCAGAGCCCGAGGCAGGACCGCAGACAGACCCCCCGATCGAGCCTGAGGCCGAGCCCCAGGCACAAAACCCCCTGACTCCTGACTGCGGACTCCTGACTCCTGACTCCGGACTGCTGACTCCTGACTCCGTATTCCCTCCGGTCCCTACGGGACCTCCGGGAATCGTCGACGATGCTGGCGCATCGCCGCCCGGCAACGGCATCGCCCGATGCCCGACCGACGAACTCGTCGGCCTATGGCACGAGCTGTGCGCGCCTCCGCTTCCGACCGTCGGGGTGCTCAGTCCAACGCGCCGGAAAGCGGTCTCGGCGCGATGGCGGGAGGTCTGCTCGGCCGAGCACTTCGACCGCGCCCACGGCGTCGACTGGTTTCGCTGGCTGTTCGCCGAGCGCATCGCGACGAGCCCGTTCCTCATGGGCCGCGTCAACGGTCGAGGCGAGCCGTTCCGCGCATCGTGGGACTGGGTCATGCGGCCTACGAACTTCGCGAAGGTCGTGGACGGCAACTACGCGAACCGCAACGGCAACGGCAACGGCAACGGGAGCCACCCATGAGCGGGTACGGCAAGGCACGCGACGAGTCGAAGACCGATCCCCGCGAGGTCCAGTCGACGCAACGGCACCCGGAGCTGATGTGCCGCGTGGACGGATGCCCGAACCGCTGGAGCGTGCATCGCGAGGGCTGGAAGCCGATGTGTTCGGCGCATGCGTGGAGCGACCCGCACCTGTGGCCGCAGATCACGGTCGAGCAGGTCCAGATCGTCGAGCAGCATCGGCTGTACGGCGCAGCACGCGAGGCAGCACGCACCAGCCCGAGCGTGCCGGTACCGCGCAGTACGCCGCGACCTGCATCGACGAGCCGCGCCTATCGCGAGCTGCAAGGCTTCGATGACGTCGAGCACGATCGCGAGCCGTGACCACCTCGGGCCGCTTCACCTTCACGATCCGGGGAGACGCAGCCGGCAAGGCGAACAGCCGCGACCTCGTGACGAACCCGAAGACGAAGCGGCCGATGTTCATCAAGTCCGAGAAGGCCCGCAGCTTCGAGCGCATCGCCCGACTCCAGATCCCGTCGAGCGCGAAACGCATGCTGAGCGGCCTCGTGCGGGTGCGCATCCGCATCTGGTACGCGAGCCACCGGCAGGACCTCGACGAGTCGGTCGTGCTCGACGTGATGCAGGCCCGTTACTCGAAGCGCGACAGGAAGGGCAATCGCAAGCTGCTGCAGCGCGGGGTCTACCTGAACGACAAACAGGTCGATGTCAAGCACGTCTACCGCTACCACGACCCGAACGATCCGCGCGTCGAGATCACGGTGTGGCCGCTCGGATTCGAGCAGGCCGAGCTAATGCTCGACCCGTACGTCGCGTACGACACGACCACGGGCGAGGTCGTCTGGTGAACCCGATCGGTCATGGCACCACTGCCGGCGCACGATCCACGAAAGGCGATCCTGTGCAGCGCGTCGGTACGTGCCTGACCGACCGAACCGATGGAGGACGATGATGGTCAGCCGAGCAGCCAAGCAGACGACGGCCCAGGCCGGCATGCAAGCGGTCTACCGCAAGACGGCCGACCTCGTGCCCTACGCCCGCAACGCCCGGGTCCACACGCCCAACCAGATCGCGCAGATCAAGTCGCTCATCGTCGAGTACGGGTGGACGAATCCGGTACTGGCCGATACCGATGGCATCGTGGCAGGTCACGGTCGAGTCATGGCCGCCAACGAGCTGTACGAAGCCGGCGTGTCGATCCGCCTTCCAAGCGGTGACCTGCTGCCGGCCGGCACGGTGCCGGTCATCGACTGCACCGGTTGGTCGCAGACGCAGCGGCGCGCGTACATCATCGCGGACAACAAGTCGGCCCTGAACGCGAGCTGGGACAACGAGCTGCTGCAGCTCGAATTGGCCGAGCTGAACGCGCTTGCCTTCGACATGAACCTGATCGGCTTCACCGAGGACGAGCTGATCGAAATGGTCGAGGGCGAGGCCGACGAAGCCTCGTTGCGGCACTACGCCGAGACGGTGAACACGCCGGTCTACAGCCCTAAGGGAGACAAGCCGACGACGAGCGCGCTGGTCGACTCCACGAAGCGGCAGGAGCTGACCGACGCGATTCGCGCATCGTCCGAAATCACCGAAGACGAACGTGCGTTCCTGCTGCTGGCAGCGGCGCGTCACAACGTCTTCGATTACCACCAGATCGCGGAGTATTACTGCCACGCGAGCCCGGCCATGCAGTGCCTGATGGAGGACTCGGCCCTGGTCATCATCGACTTCAAGAAGGCCATCACGGCCGGCTTCGTGCGCATGAGCGAAAGGCTCGGCGAGGTCTTCCAGGACAGCTACCCCGATGCGGACGACGGAGGCTCGGATGACGATGCGCAGTGACTTCGCCGCGCTGATCCTCACGCATGGCCGACCCGACCGCGTGCTGACGTTCAACACGCTGCGTCGCTGCGGGTACACGGGCCGCATCATCATCGTCGTCGACAACGAGGACAAGACGTACGACCAGTACCGGGCGCGCTTCGCCGAGGTCGTGGTCTTCGACAAGAAGGCGGTCGCGGCACGCATCGACGAAGGCGACAACTTCAACGATCGGCGCGCGATCATCTACGCGCGGAACGCGAGCTTCGACGTCGCGCGTGACCTCGGCCTGCGGTACTTCATCCAGCTCGACGACGACTACACGCGGTTCAACCACAAGCGCAAGCCGGACAACACGTACCACGATGCGCGCATCCTGAATCTCGATGCGGTCTTCACGGTCATGGTCGACTACTTCGAGCAGGCACCTCGGGTGCATGCCCTCGCGATGGCGCAGGGCGGCGACTTCATGGGCGGGCCTGCAGGCACCAACTGGCGCAAGCCGAGTCGCAAGTGCATGAACAGCTTCATCTGCGCGGTCGATCGGCCCTTCGAGTTCTCGGGTCGGATCAACGAGGACGTGAACACGTACACGCACCTCGGCTCGCGCGGTGGTCTGTTCCTGACGACCATGTGCGTCGGCCTGCAGCAGCTCATGACCCAGGCCAACCCAGGTGGCATGACGGAGATGTACCTCGCGAGCGGGACCTACGTGAAGTCCTTCTACAGCGTGATGTACCAGCCTTCGTCGGTCACGATCGGCCTCTACCCGACCGAGAACACCCGCCTGCACCATGTCGTCGAGTGGCGCAACACGGTCCCCGCGATCCTCGACGAGAGCTGGAAGAAAGTCCCTGCATGAGCCACCCGTTCTACGGCACGACGGCATGGAAGGCCGCACGATTGGCCTGCCTCAAGCGGCAGGGCTTCGCGTGTGACTTCTGCGGATGCTCGATCGCGGGTCGTGGCGCGGCGCGCGTCGACCACATCAAGCGACGCGACACGCACCCGCAGCTCGCCCTGGCCTCGACGAACCTGCGCGGCCTCTGCCCCGAGTGCGACAACCGCAGGCACGCCGAGAAGGGCGGGCAGGACGTCGCGCTGCGGCGTGCCGACGCGGACGGCATGCCCACCGACCCGCGCCACCACTGGAACGCCCCGGGGCACCAGCTCGGTGCAGGGGGGGAGGACGGCCGGCTTTGTCACGAAGCCTCTAC
>Ga0190266_10000004_pt1 | contig 43152 bp, 37 predicted proteins | sample Popmic220T_FD_132448 | JGI IMG/M metagenome (GOLD analysis project Ga0190266, IMG submission 132448) | Populus adjacent soil microbial communities from riparian zone of Indian Creek, Utah, USA - 220 T | ecosystem: Environmental > Terrestrial > Soil > Riparian zone | place: USA: Utah | collected...
CCGACCTGGACCGAGCTCAACCAGTTCCCCGACTTCAAGGACCGCTGGCTGAAAGAGCCCGACCCGTGTTCGGGGCGTATTCGCGGCGACATGCTCAAGGAAGCCTTTGACAGACGCGATGGTCCGCGCGTACTACGTTTCTTCCAGGGATATTTGTCTGAGGCTGCCCCGGACACGCAGAACGCCCAGCCGCACCCGCCCGTGAACGGAGCCCCCAACGGCGCTCCTCCCAATGGCCGGGTTCCGCTAGAGGCCTTCGCGGCTCCCGGCAGAGCCAGATCGGAGCCGCAAGGTCACTTGCCGCCTGGAAAGCCCACGTACTCCCGTGCTCAATTGCAGGCGTTCTGGAAGGACAAGCGCGAGGGCAAGTGGCGTGGTCGCGAGGCCGACGCGGATGCTATCGAGCAGGACATCTTCAGGGCGCAGCATGAGGGCCGGATCGTCTAACCCAGACATCTGAGGTCCCCCCATGGCTTTCCCAGTCGCAGGGGCGGGGACAACCCCGCCTATCTTCCCCACCGGCTCGCTGACGCCGACGCCTCCTTACTCGGGGACCTTCATCCCCGAGATTTGGTCCTCGAAGCTGATCGAAAAGTTCTACGCGAGCACCGTCCTCGCCGCGATCAGCAACACGGACTACGAAGGCGAGATCAAGAACAAGGGTGATAAGGTCATCATCCGCACCAAGCCGACGATCACGATCAAAGATTACAGGTCGGATGGTCTCTTGGAGGTCGAGCGTCCTTCGGCGCCGACGCTCGAACTCGTCATCGACAAGGGTAAATACTTCAACCTGATCCTCGATGACGTGATGGAGGTCCAGTCGGACCTTAACATGATGAACATGTGGAGCGACGACGCCGCTCAGCAGTTCAAGATCGTCGTCGACCGCGAGGTGCTGCTCTCGATGATCGGCGCGGCCGCTCCCGAGAACCGGGGCAACGCGGCGGGTGCCATCTCGGCGAACATCGATCTCGGCGTCACCGGCACGCCGTTGCCGGTGGTGGCGCGTAATCCGAGCGCCGGGCAGGTCGAGATCATCGACCTCGTCGTGCGTCTCGGGCAGGTGCTGGACGAGCAGAACATCCCGGAGACCGGCCGCTGGCTGGTGATCCCGGCGTGGGTCTCTTCGCGCATCAAGTTGTCGGAGCTTCGCGATGCCTCGCTGACGGGCGACGGCACCTCGATCCTCCGCAATGGCCGTCTCGGCGTGATCGATCGCTTCACCATCTACGTGTCGAATCTTCTCCCGAGCGGCACGGCAGCCGGCCTCGCAGCCGGTGAATCGGTCATCTTCGCCGGGACGAGCCATGCGATGACCTTCGCCTCGCAGATCAACAAGGTCGAAACGCTCCGGTCGGAGCACACCTTCGGGCAGTTGCTGCGCGGTCTGCAGGTCTACGGGCACAACGTTCTCGACGGCAAAGCGCTGGCGCAGGCGATCATCACGTCGCCGCCTCCGACCCCGTAGGGAGCGATGACATGGCGGCTCTCGATACCCTCGGGCAGGTCCTGACCGAGAGCCGCAGGCTCTTGCAAGACGAAATCGTGCCGTATCGTTACCCGGACGCCGATCTCGCGGACGCGCTCAACGTGGCGATCCTCGAGGCCCGGCGCATCCGGGCCGATCTTTTTCTGCCACAGAAATTCAAGCTGCCGTACTTCGATACGTCCGGCACCGTCGACCTCGCTGCGAAGTTCGACATGGTCGAGCCGCAGTTCCGGCAGGCCTTCGTCTACTACATCGTCGGCCGCATGGAGATGCGCGACGACGAGCAGACGCAGGACAACCGGGCGGTGGCGATGCTGGGGACGTGGAAGGCCACGCTGCTGGGGGTCTGATGAGCCACACCGACGCCTGCTCCGATCCGCTCGACCGGCTCTTGTCGTCGCTCAGGACGCGGGTGCCCGGCGTCACCGACGCGATGCTCCATCAGGAGATCGCCAACGTCGTCGACGAGTTCTTCCGGCGCACCAATGCGTGGCGCTACCACGCCGTCTTCGACATCACCGAGGGCGAGGAGCGCTACGACATCGACCCGCCCGAGAACAGCGTGATGGTCCGCGTCATCCGCATGGAGACCGCCGGGCAGCCGGTGAGCCCGTACAGCGCCGACGGCGAGGGCGGGAGCGGGCGCGGTGCCCGGGGCATCATCCCGGCGGACGAGTTCCATGACGAGGTCTCGCCCGGCAGCGCGGTCTACTACCCGGATCGGACGGTCATCCGCGATCAGGGCGCCGGCCCCGTGCTCCGGTACGCCATCTTCTATCCGACCTATGTCACCATCTCGATGCCGTCGGCAGAGGCCGCCAAGCACCCGATGGACATGGTGCTGGCGCTCTCGATCAATCTGAACGCCTCCTGCGACCTGTTCGACTTCGAGCTGCCCGAGTGGATGTACGCGGCCTTTTTCCGGGCCTGGCTCGACGGCGCGCAGGCGACGCTGATGAGCCAGATTTCGAAGCCCTATTCGAACCCGGTGATGGCGGAGTACCACGGCCGGCGCTTCAGATCGCACATGGCTTTCCACAAGCAGGAGGCGGATCGAGGCTTCGTCTACAACGCGCCGCGCTGGAGATATCCGAGAGGGGGCTTCATCGTATGAGCGCCCTCTTCAATAGGTTCAGGGAGCGCCTGCTCAGCGCGGACATCGCGTGGACCGGGGCCGAGATCGGCTGCATCGCGTGGACTGGGAAATATTGGTTCGACGAGACCGACCGCTTCGTGCAGGACATCGAGGCTACCGGCGGCGCTGTGATTTCTGTCGCAGAAACCAACCACACCGCTGTTGCTGGGATTGGTGGTTACGCGATCACCGATCCGATGCTCTTCCGCGCCGTCCCCATCGGAGCGCCGGTGAGCTTCCTGACGCTGACGTTTCCGAACCCGAACATCGAGCTCTCCGAACTCATCTGCTACATCGACAGAGGTGAGGGGTTGCCGTTCACGCCGAACGGCCTCGACTGGATCGTGCAGCCGGACTGGCTCTCGAAGAGAGGCTGGTTCCGCCCGTGAAAGGCCTCCCGCACAACCCTTTGTATCCCGGCCCCAACCCCGCGTGGGACGAGTATTCGTGGCTGAACCCGGAGACCTGGGACCCGACGCTCGCCTTCCAGCGTCACCCGATGTTCTACGCGGGCTACAACTTCGATGCCATCAACGAGGACGAGTGGAACGGCGCCGGCGTCAACGAGCCGGTCTGGCCGACGCTGTTCGACGGCTCGGTCGTGTTCCGCCCCGTCACCATCGACATCCGCGATTACGCCACCGGGTTTGAGGAGTGCCCCGACTACGTCGTCAAGCCGGTTTTCCGCTGCCTCGAAATTCCGAAGCGGCCCAATCGTCTGAGCGTGAAGAGGTGAGCGATGCCCGGGTTGCTCCGATCCTATGACAAGTACGCCGTCGAGCGGCGGCTGTTCTTCATCGACTACTCGTGCTGGCTCGAAGAAGGCGAGAGGCTGACGAATTTCTACGTCGTCTCCTCGCCGCTGACGAGCGATGCGCCGCTCACCACCAACGGCGCCTACTCGGACGGCACCGCGACCAAGATCAAGTTCTACATCGGTGGCGGCCGGGCCGGCATGAACTACCGCGTCTCGCTGATCACCGAGACGAGCGAGGGTCAGACGAAGCGCGATGACATCGGTGTGAGGATCGTGGCGCTATGACGAAGCTCCTCTTCAAGAACAACGCCACCTCCCGGCTCGGCATCGACACCTATGCGTCGTCGCTCACGTTGACCGTGCTCGCCAATGAGGGCTCGCGCTTCCCGCAGCCGGGGGCGGACGAGATTTTCAAGGTGACGATCGAGGACCGGCGCACCGGCCAGATCGAAATCTGCCACTGCTACGACCGCACCGGCGACATCCTCAACGTCATCCGTGGGCAGGAGGGCACGGGGGCGCAGGACTTCCTGTTCGGGGCCACCGTCTCGCACCGCATGACGGCCGGGACCTTCATGGACCTGCAGGACTACGTCGAGAACGCCACCGGCTACACGCAGCAGCAGGCCGACGACAAGTTCGTGGACGCGGCCGGGGACACCATGACGGGGTATCTCACCCTGTCGGGCAACCCGCTCTCGACTTTCCACGCGGCGACCAAGAACTACGTCGATGTGGGCCTCGACACCAAAGCGGCGCTGGTGCACCAGCACCCCGAGAGCGATGTCGTCAACCTCGTCGCCGACCTCGCGGCGAGGCCCACGGAAGCTCCCACGACGGGTGGCATGTACGCGCGTGGTGGCGCGACGTGGCAACTGCTCGACTGGAGCACGCTCCCGGGTAAGCCGGTTAACTTCCCGGTTGCGCCGCACACGCATCCGATCTCGGACGTGAACAACCTGCAGACAAGCCTCGATACGCTCTCGGCGGGCATCGTCGATCTGCGCAACACCAAGACCGAGGAAGCGCCCATCGACGGGCAGCAGTACGCGCGCCAGGACGGTCAGTGGCAGATGGTCACTGGCGCTGCCTACATCGGTTCGACACCGCCGGGGGTCGCGCTCGACAACACGTTCTTTTGGGATTGCGACAACGGCGGTCTCTACATCCGATACAACGACGGAAATTCCCGGCAGTGGGTCCACTGCAACGCGCAGGGACTGGGCGACGCGCCGAACAACGGCCGGAGCTTCGTGCGCAACAATGCGCAGTGGATCGAGGCCGCGCCGGGTTTCCCGGAGGCACCGAACACTGGCGTCTTCTTCGGTCGCAAGAGCCTCGCGTGGGTGCAGCCGGCGGTCGCTGACATCTCCGGGCTGAGCGCTGCGCTCGGCACCTACCTGCCTCTCGCCGGCGGCAGCATCTCGGGTCAACTCAACACCTACGGCCAGGTGGTCGGCTACGCTACGGTCTACGGCAACTACAACGGCAGCTTCGCCAGCTACGGCCTTTATGGTCGCGCCGGGGCTGGCTATGGCGGCGTCATTGGCTATTCGAGCAACACCGCGCTCTACGCGATCCTCGGTCACAACAACACCTACTCGGTCTACGCCAACGCCCGCATCTGGACCACGGAGGACCTGCGCGCCGCCGGCAACCTGAACGTCGGTGGGTTCCTCACCGGGGCCGACTCGGGCTCGAACACGACGACCAACGGTCCCTCCGCGTGGATCGGCTCGAACGGTTCGATCTATCGCTCGACCTCGTCGCTCGACGTGAAGGGCGCCGTCGAGCCGCTGGAATACGAGTACGCCGCGAAGGTGCTCGATCTTCAGCCGATCTTCTATCGCTCCAAGTGCGCCATGGACAACCCGAACTGGAGCTACTTCGGCTTCGGTGCCGAGAGCAATTTTGCCACCGACTTCCGCTTCTCGACGAACGAGCGCCGGCCGCTGACCAACGACGACGGCAGCTACAAGCGCACCGAAGAGATCGTCATGGAGCCCTCGCCCGATGACCCGGAGGTGATGGTCGAGCGGATCATCAAGGGCGACGTGATCTACTCGGACGAGATCGTGCCGATCCACAACGACATCAACGCTATCGTCGCCTCGCTCCTGCTCGTCGTGAAGAAGCAGCAGGAGCGGATCGAAGCTCTGGAGGCGCGCTGATGGCTGCTCTCGATTTCCCGAACGTTCCGCAGCCGGGCGAGGTCTACTCGGCCAACGGTGTCTCCTACCAGTGGGACGGAAATTACTGGCAGGCCAATCAGGCCTCGACGGCGGGCGGCATCCCCGAGGCCCCCATCGACGGCAAGAGCTACGGCCGCAAGGATACGTTCTGGGCAGAAGTCGTCTCGATAGCCCTGCACAATTCCGACAAGGCGGCGCAGGCGACCAAGGACCAGACGCAGGACTCGCTGCTCGCCTCGCACGGCACGGCGATTGCGAACATCTCGTGGAGCACTCTTTCCGGGAAGCCCTCGACCTTCCCACCGTCGGCGCATCAGCACCCGATCTCGGACGTGCAGACGCTGCAGGCGACGCTCGACGGCAAGGCTTCGGCGGTGCACACGCACCCGCAGACCGACATCACCAACCTCGTCCCGGACCTCGCGCTGAAGGCGCCGCTAGCCTCGCCGGTGTTCACGGGCGTGCCGCAGGGACCGACCGCCGCTGTCGGAGTGAGCAACACGCAGTTGGCGACGACGGCGTTCGTCAAGTCGCTCGGCTACACGACGACGGTCGACCTCGCCACCAAGGAGAACACCATCGCGGCCGGCAACCCGGCCTACTTCTGGGCCGGCGACAAGACGTGGAAGCCGGTGCCGGCGGCCGGCATCCCCGAGGCCCCCACGGACGGGCAGCAGTACGCGCGCCAAAACGCGGCGTGGTCGGTGGTCGTCGCATCCGGCGGTGGCGGCTCGGTGGCGTGGGTGGACATCACCGGCAAGCCGGCGACCTTCCCGCCGACGGTGCCGATCGCATGGACGGACGTGTCGGGGAAGCCCTCGACCTTCCCGCCGACGCTGCCTATCGCCCAGTCCGGCGTCACCAACCTCGTCAGCGACCTCGCGCTTAAAGCTCCGTTGGCCTCGCCGACGTTCACGGGCACGCCGGCTGCACCGACGGCGACCGCAGGGACGAGCACGACGCAGCTTGCGACGACGGCGTTCGTTGCGGCGGGGGTTACGGCAGGGCTCGCCGGCAAGGCGAACGTCGTTCACACGCACGTCATCGCCGATGTCGCCAACTTGCAGACGAGCCTCGACGGCAAAGCGTCGACGATGCACACGCACGTCATCACCGACGTGACCGGCTTGCAGTCGCAACTCGATCTGAAGGCCCCGCTCGCGTCGCCGGTGTTCACGGGCGATCCGAAGGCGCCGACGCCGTCGCTGGGCGACAACGATACGAGCGTTGCCACGACAGCCTTCGTGGTCTCGGCGATTGCCGCCGCTCCTTCCGGCAGTGTTTCTGTCTCAGAAACGCCCCCGGCCTCGCCGAAGGACAACACCTTCTGGTGGGACAACGGGACCGGCGCGCTGGCGCTGCGCTACAACGATGGGAACAGCGCTGCGTGGGTACAGGTCAACGGCGCCGGCATCAACGACGCCCCGCGCGACGGGAATGCCTACAATCGTATGGATGGTACGTGGACCGTCGTCGCGGCCGACACAGGTGGCGACTTTCTGCCGCTGACCGGCGGCACGCTCACCGGCACTGTCGTTATGACGGCCGGTTCCTTCCAGACGCAGGAGCCCAGTGCTGGGTTCTATATTTACAACGCCGGCGGTGGCGTGAACACCGGCTATCTCTCGTCCGTCAGTGGCCTTTACTCGAACCCGAGTGGTGCCAACTCCAACGGCGGTGTTGCCAATGGCAAGGGCTCGGGTGGTGGCTTTTTCGGCTACATGCCCGGCGGCACCTACTACGGTTCGCTCGGCTACGCCAGCTACGGCTTCTACAGCAACTACCTCGCCTATTCGACGGGGTATCGCGGCGGCGACGTTTACATTTCCGGCAATGTGCAGACGACCGGCGGCGTCGGCATCTTCGGTGGCACCAACACCACGGCCTCGAGTGCCAACTGCAACATCACGACCGGCGGCGGCCTCTACCGTTCGACGGCTTCGACGCGCGCGGTGAAGCGCGACATCGAGCCGATGTGGGACGCCATCGCCGATAAGATACTCACGCTCCAGACCTACTGGCACCGCTACTCGATCAAGCAGAAGGAGCCCGACTACTTCTCGGTCTACTCGCTGATGGCCGAGGACTGTGCCGCTGCCGATCCGCGCTTCGCGAACTGGGACCGGGCCGTCGTCTACGACGCCGAGGGCAAGATGGTCCCGAAGTATGAAGTCCAGGCTGTGGTCAATCCCGATCACGCCGCATGGATTACGCAGCCGGAAGGGGTTCGCAGCGGTGAGGAGCCACCGCTGTATCTTCAGCAGGAGGTGCAGGTCGGCTTCGAGCTCGCGGAGGAAGAGACTCCGCAGCACGTCAACTGGAACGCTCTCGTCACCGGGCTCATCAATTTGGTGCAGCGGCAAGAGGCACGCATCGCAGCGCTGGAGGCGGCCAATGCCCCCGTTTGATTTCCCCGCATCGCCGGCTGTCGGCGATACCTCGAATGGCTACCAGTGGACGGGAGAGATGTGGGCCGGTGCCCCGCTGCTCGGGCAGGCTCCTACGGAGCAGTTCTTCGATCCGACTGGTCTCGTCAATCTCGACATCTCCGTGCCAGCGTGGGCGAAGGGCGTTGAGATTATTGGCAACGTTTACACGACAGGCGGCGCTGCCGTCGTCATGCGCGTGTCGATGGACGGTACGACTTTCGGGGCTGGGGCGAGCGACTACAACAACACCGCCGCTTCGCACGCTACGGGCACGGGTGGTTACGCGACGAACGCAACGGTCAACTCAAACTTTATGTATCTTGGCGTGAATGCCGACAGTGTGATTGTTCCGGTAAGTTTCTCGGCAGAGATGAACCTGACGCGCCCGAACACGGCGGCCCTTTTTCATCTCAAGGTCTACTCCAAGCAGTATGATGGCGCGGCGGCCTACCAGTACCGGACGTGGTGGGGAAACAGCACGGTCGTTACGGCCTTGTCGGGATCGAACCTCGCCATCAAGGCGCTGCGCATCATGCACGGCACGGGCGGCATCGCTTTCCCGGCTGGGTCGTTTATCAAGGTAAAGTGGCTCGGCGACATCGCGCAGGTGCCTCCTTCGAATGGCATCGAGGATGCGCCTTCCGATGGTGGCGAGTACGTCAGGGTCAATGGCGTCTGGCGATTGAAGTCGCAGTCGTTCGCCATGGATGGAGCGGCGACCTTCGACATCTCGGTGCCGCCGGGCGCGAAGATGATGCGAGCGCGTGGTTCCGTTCAGCATGTGGCTGGGGGTGGCGCTTGCGCGGCGCGCGCCTCGTGGGATGGCGTGAACTTCCCCGTGTCGGCGAGCGACTACCACAGCTATGTCGGCTGGATACATTACTCGGGCTCGCCATCTCCCGGCATCTTCCATCTGGTTTCGACCGTCGGTTCTACGATGAACCTCACGTTCAACAACGACGGCGCAATTGTGACGGATATGTTCGATTGGCGGCAGAACATTCTCCGGCCGAACAGCACTGTTGCGTGGTCCGGCCTTGTGAACTCCATCTCGTACCAGAGCGCAGCGGCTAACCTCTACAACAATTCGCAGCAGCGCGTCGCCGTCATGCACACGAACGCGGGCGCGGTGCTCGATCTGAAGAAGTTCCGTTTTTACCCTACCAATGGGACTTTCGGCGTGCCGTCCACGCTTGATGTGACGTGGAGTTATTGATGACCGACGCGGTCGCCATACCGGGGATGTTCGTGATGAGCGATCCTGCTGCGCCACCACAGCATCGGCCGCTGCCGACGACGACCATGCAATTGGCCGGGCACGCGACGACGGAGGTCGTTGAGGGCATCGGTCGCACGCCGCTCATGCTCGGCGTGATCGTGCTCAACCTGATTGGTGTCGGCGCGGCGGTGTTCTTTCTCAACCTCTTGATCAGCGGTCAGCAGGCGCACCTGAAGTCTCTTCTGGAGGTGCAGGACAAGCAGCAGACCGAGATCATTACCATGCACAAGCAGGAGTTCGACGCGCTGCTGAACATGCTCAACAAGGGCGAGGCCTTGCCGGCTGCGATCCCGCCGCCGCCCACCTCTGTTCCGCAGAGGCCGCGATGATGGTCGCGCTCGTCCTCATCCTGTTGCACACGGTCGACGACCGCGAGGTCTGGGTAAACCCGGAGTGGGTCGTCTCGACGACGGAGCCGAAGGACAAGGGCGGCTTCTCGGAGAAGGTCAACTGCATCGTCTCCTTCATCGATGCGAAGTTCATCACCGTGAAAGAGACCTGCTCGGAAGTGAACTCGATCCTGTATAGGCAGTAGGCGCCGCACGGTGCGGCAAAGGAGGAATGACATGACGTGGGCATTGGTACAGTTCTACCCGATCAGCATCGGCGGTGGGCAGCCGGACAACTCCCTGCCGGGCGGCGGTGGCTTCAACCCGGTCGATCCCGGTTACGGCCAGGGCGGCGGTGGGCCACGCCCCGATCAGGGTCTGCCATGGCAGCCGGGCCATGTCGGCAACCGGCCGCCGGGCTCTTACCCGGGTCGTCCCGATCAGGGCCTGCCGGGTTCGCCGGGGCACCCCGATCAGGGCCTGCCGGGCTCGCCGGGGCACCCCGATCAGGGTCTGCCGCCGAGTGCGCAGCCGAAGCCGGCAGCGTCCAACGTGCCGGAGAAGCCGTCGTCCCCGCCGACCGGCGGCGAGGGCACCTACGTCCTCGTGATGGTGGCGCCGGGCGTCGCCAAGTGGGCATGGGTCGCCGGCAGCGGGCAGATCGACGCTGCACCGCCGTCCGGAACGCCGCCGACGGCCGGCACGCCGCTGCCGCCGACGCCTGCGCCGAAGAAGTGATCCTGACCCGGCGCGGGAGTGCCCCGCGCCGGACTTTCTGTGACAGAAAAGGAGGCCGTCATGATCACTCTCGCCATCGGCATCATCATCGTGATCGTCGCGGTCTGGCTGATCTTCTACGCCATGCAGACCTTCCCGCCGCCGGCTGCGCTCGACAAGATCATCCGCTTCGGGGTCGTCTGCGTGGCGGTGATCATCGTCTGCATCCTGCTGCTCAACGTCCTCGGCTACGGCCCAAGCATCAATCTGCGGTGAACGGAGAGAAGGACACTCAACTCGGATGCATCGCCGTGGTGATCAGCGCCTTCGTGACCGCCATCATCCTGTGGGGCATCTGGTATGCGTGGAACGGATAATGAAAGACGACCTCGGCATCGCACTCGGCATCGTGGCGGTGATCATCGCCCTCGGCGTCATCTGGTGGATATGGATATGATCGATCGTCAGATTTTCTTCGACAACGTTCGCCCGAAGCCGTTCTCCGGTGCGCTGACGCAGCAGCAAGTCGATGGCATGAACGCCATCATCGATGCGTGGGAGGCGGACTACGAGAGCCCCGACCTGCGCTGGCTGGCGAACCCGCTCGCGCAGACCTTCCACGAGACCGGCGGCGAGATGTGGCCCATCGAAGAGTACAAGGGCTCCGATCAATCCTACGGCAAGGTCGATCCGCAGACCGGGCAGGCTTACTATGGTCGAGGCTACATTCAGTGCACCCATCGCGAGAACTACGCGAGGGCGGACAAAGAGATTGGGCTTTCGTCCGCCGAGTGCACCGAGTACCACGCCGACAATATGCTGCGGCCGGACATCGCTGCGCAGACGATGTTCGAGGGGATGATCGAGGGCTGGTTCCGCTCCAAGGACGGCAAGCCCTGCAATCTCCCACGGTATTTCAACGAGACCACGAACGACGTGTTCAACGCGCGCGAGATCATCAACGGCGACAAGAACACCGTGCCTACGTGGTCGAACGGCGTCTCTATCGGCAAGCTCGTGCAGGGCTACCACGAGGCGTTCCTCGCGGCGCTGGAGCTCGCCTACGTCGAGGAGGTTCCGGTGCCTGAGCCAGAGGCGAATACCGTCATCGTCTCGGTCATCGTCCCCGAGGGGATCAAGGTCCGGCTGATTGTGAACGGAGATGAGGTATGACCAACGGTATTGTCGGTCCCCGGTTCTACCCGATCTCCCGGATCGTCACCCGGGGGACACGGGTCAACGGCACGGGCGTCGTCCCCTACGTGGCTCCGGTCGCGCCGGCTCCTGCGCCGGGCACCATCGCGCCGGGCGAACTGCTCATCGACGCCCAGTACCGGACGATCTGGCTGGGCGTGGATGCTGCCGTCGATCCGGTGCAGGCGCTGCTGATCAGCGACATGCAGATGCTGATCCAGGCCGATGCCGACAACCTCGCGGCGGCGAAGGCCTACACCGACCAGCAGATCGCCACGCGCGCGCCGTTGATCCACACGCACAAGGCCGCCGACATCACCGACTTCGAGGCCGAGGTCGAGAAGATCGTCGGCAAGCAGACGCCGGTGAAGAAGCAGATGATCGTGATGTTCTCGGGCGCGCAGGCGTGGATCGGGAACAACACCGGCCCGGTCGATCTCACGGGCTGGGCGCTCTGCGACGGCAACAACGGCACGCCGAACATGAAAGACCGCTTCGTGATGCAGGTCGGCAACAAGGACGTTGGCGCCTTCAACACGATCAACCCGAACGCGCTCAAGCAGACGGGCTCGGCCGGGCGGCACGCACACGGCAACGCGACGCTGGGTACGGTGATTGCCGCCGGCCACCTGCCGCCGCACGTCCACCCCTACGTGGAAGACCTGATCGGAACAGGCGGCCAGCCGAACGGGCACCACCACGTCGTCGTCGACTTCGGCACGCCGACGAACGTCACCTACATGACCGGCGCCACCTACGGCGGCACCACGGCGACGAAGACGTTCTGGATCAAGAGCACGGCCGATCTCGTGACCCGGGCCTCGCCGGTCTACATCACCATCGGCATCAACTCGACCGGCAACGCTCCGCACACGCATCCCATCGCGGAGCAGGCCGACCACTCGCACTCGCTGCCGGCCGACGCTTTCGAGGCCATGCCGTACCTCGTCCTCGCCTTCATCATGAAGCTCTAGGAGAACCCCATGGGCCGCTCGCAAAGACACAAGGTCTACATTCAGGGCGTCGCTGCCGATGGTAAGTGGCGGGCCGAAGGGGTCGTCGGGAACGCTCCCGTGGACGGCGCCGACGGTGGCCCACTGCAGGGCTCCAAGGTGCCCGGCCCGGTCGTGGTGACGGTCCAGATGATGCTGGACTTCATCGAGGGCGGCGGCCAGCCCGGTGGCGGCGGCGGCGGGCCGATCACCGGCGTCGGGCCTGAGTTGGCGTCGGAGACTGCGGCCGGTGCCGTTGGGCGCACGCTGGCGACCTTCAGCGCGACCGGCGGCACGCCGCCCTACACGTTCTCGGTCGGCAACCTCGCGGCGAGCGGCCTCGCCGCCAGCGTGCAGGGCAACCTGCTCGTTGCCGACGCCGATCCGGCCGGTGTCCCGCAGGGCTACATCCTCCAGGTCACGGCGACGGACAGCGAGGGCGAGTCTCTGATGGAAGAGACCGCGCTCACCCTGCTGCCTTAGTTTCTGGGACAGAAAATGGTCGGACTGGTCATCAAGAAGTTCGCTGGCGTCGTCCCGGTCACGGGCGACCGGGCGCTGCCGGATGGCTTCGCCGTCAAGAGCGTGAACACCTGGCTCTATTCGCAGGAGCTTCGCGGCATCAACGTCGAGACGCAGCTTCTGACGGTGAACCCGACCACGCAGAAGGTCTTCCGGGTGCCCAAGGGGACGCCCGGCGGCGACGCCAACTGGCCGTGGCATGTCGAGCAGCCGACCACCATCCCGCGTCCGTCGTATCTCGGCGACTCGACATGGCTGCAGTTCGACGACCCCGACACCGACGTGGTGAAGGGGCCGCTGATCGAGGACCGCTGGGACCGCTGGTATTTCTGCTCGCCCTCCGACGGCATCTCCATGAACACGCAGGACCGCATGGAGAAGGCGCAGCCGGGCTATCTCCTCGGCGTCGATGCGCCGGTGACGGCGGTGACGATCTCAGGCGCCGGCACTTCGACCCAGACCATGGAGACCCGGGCTTACGTCTACACCTACCAGAGCATTTATGGGGAGCAGAGCGCGCCGTCGCCGGCGGCGGTCGCCTCGTGGTATCCCGAGCAAATCTGGAACATCGGCAACCTGCCGAGCGTGCCGGCCAACGGTCCCGGCAAGGTCCCGCTCAAGTACCTGATCCTCTACCGCACGCTCCAAGGGGCGTACTTCGAGGTGAAGAAGTGGGAGATCGGGGTGGACGTGATCCCCGATCCGTTCCCCGACAATATCCCGAACACCACCATCGCCTCGCACAATCAGCTTGAGACCATCGGCTGGCTGCCGCCGCCGGTGTTCAAGGCCGGCGATCCCAACGCGACGCCGCCGACCACCGACGAGCAGGGCCTGAAGGGCATCCTGGCGATGCCGAACGGCTTCCTGATCGGCTTCACCGACACCGACCTCTGGATGAGCGTGCCCTACCAGCCGCACGCGTGGCCGCGCGAGTACGTCGTCTCGACCGAGTACCCCATCGTCGGTATCGGGCTTGTCGGCAACACCTGTGTGGTCTGCACGCAGGGCTACCCGACCGCCATCACCGGCGTGAACCCGGCCTCGACCTCGTTCACCAAGCTCAACACGGTCGAGCCGTGTCTCTCGCGGGGCTCCATCGTGAGCACCCTCTACGGCGTCTACTACGCCTCGCAGAACGGCCTCATCGGCGTGAACACCGGCGGCGTCGAGAACGTCACCCAAGACATCATCACCCGGGAAAGCTGGATCAGATACTACTCGCCCGAGTACATCCGGGGGGTGCGCTACCAGAACGGCTACTTCGCCGTCCGTGTCCAGCCGGACTCCTCGCAGGCGACGGGCTTCTACTTCGACCCGTCGAAGATGGAGGTGGCGCTCACCGAGTTCGACAATTTCGAGGACTCGAAGAACCTCGTCTCGGACGTGTGGTCGGGCGAGGTCTTCCACATCCGTGGCGGTGCCGTCTACCGCTGGGACCCGCCGACCGACGACATGATGCCGATCATCTGGCGGACCAAGGAGTACCAGCTTCAGTACGAGATCAACCTCGGCTGCTACTCGATCTACTGGGATCAGGCCCGCTTCGCCCCGAACGATATCAACACCTCGATCATCCCAAGGGACGTGCCGGTGCGCTTCCTCGCGTGGTGCAACCGTCGCCTCGTCTACGATCAGAACATTCCAATCAACCGGAACGGCAAGTCCATGCGGCTGCCCAGCGGCTTCATGGGTGACATCTGGCAATTCGAGGTCCGGGCACGCGCCCCGGTCTACTCGATTGCCGTGGCTCAAACCGAGAGGGAGCTACGCGGTGCCTAATACATTCCAGTCTGTCGCGATCCCGAACCCGGACGGCACCCTCGAAGGCCATCAGGGCACGCTCATGGCGCTCAAGGAGGCGGTCGAGCTCCTCCTGCACCAGCGCGACGGCGCGGCCGCCGGCGGCGGGGGCATCAACACCAAGGCCCCGCACTCGCTCAACCCGGTCGTCACCAGTGGCCGGTCCGGTCCCATGAACCGGACGCAGCTTCTCCTCGACGCTCACCAGCCCATGCTTCCGGGGATCGTGCAGCCGTGATCGTCTTCGGCAATCAGGACGACGCCCGCGTCATCTCGGACATGGCGAAGGTCGCCTTCGACCCGCAGCGGGACGTGGTCATTGCCAGCATCCGCAACGGCTACCTCATGGGTGGCGTCATCTACACCGGCTTCGCCAGCGCAAGCTGCTACGTGCACTTCGCTGGCCTGCGCCGGAACTGGATTTGCCGGGACCTGCTCTGGGTCTCGTTCGACTATCCGTTCAAGCAGCTTTCCTTCGACCGCATCTACGGGATCGTCCCCGAGTCGAACCACCGTTCGATCCGCCTCGTCGTCCACCTCGGCTTCTTCGAGGTGACGCGCATCCCCCATCGTTATCGGGGCGGAGGCGGGGACATCGTCTACGCGATCGATTACGAAAGAGCGAAGCAGTGGCTCACGATCAAGCCACGCATGTTCCAGACGGGAGTGTCCTGACATGGGCGGCGGAGGCGGTTCGAACAAAGCTCCACCCGGGCCGGACTACAGCCCGATCTTCGGCATGATGCAGAGCCAGATCGCCCGCGCCAACGTGCGCGAGGACGAGCAGTGGGCCTACCTCAAGGAGCGCATCGCCAAGAACGAGCCCATCGAGGACCACGTCGTCGAGGCCGCCATCGACCGCATGGAGCGCTTCGACAAGTATTCGATTGCCGACCGGCAGCGCTACGACAGTGTCTTCGCTCCGGTCGAGGACGCCATCGCCAAGGACGCGATGACGTACAACAGCGAGGCCAAGCGCGAGCAGGAGGCCGGCAAGGCGCAGGCCGACGTGGCCCAGAAGATGGCCGCCGCGCGCGAGGCGCATCTCGAGCAGCTAGAACGGTACGGGGTCGATCCTTCACAGACGCGGTATCAGGCGCTGGACAGTCAGGCCCGTGTGGTCGAGGCCGCGCAGCAGGCGTCGGCCGGCAACCAAGCCCGGGCGACCGTCGAGGCTCAGGCCCGGCAGCTTCAGGGCATGGCCGCCCAGATCGGGCAGGGCATCGCCGGGCGCTCGCAGAGCGGTGCGGGCGTGGCGCAGGCGGGCGGCGCAGCCGCCGCGCAGACCGGCCAGTCGGGTGTCTCGACCGCCGCGCAGGCGCTGGGCACGCCGCTGCAGTGGTTCCAGCAGGGGGCCAACCAGACCAACGCGTGGGGCGATCTCACGGCGAAGCAGGAGTCCAACCAGATCGAGCGCTTCAAGGCCGAGACGGCGGCCGAGCAGGGCGACAAGGGCTCCGGCTTCGGCGACATCCTCGGGCAGGTCGCGGGCATGGGCTTCAAGGCCTTCGCGCCGAAAATGTTCGCTCAAGAGGGCGGGGCCATCCCCTATTACAATGATGGCGGTCCCATCCATGGTGGGCCGGGGCTTCTCGCCTACGACGACGGCGGCGACGTGCGCGGCGGTGGCGGGGGCATCGTGCCGCCCGAACTTTCCCCCTCAGGCGGGGCGATCCCCGACGACATCCCGGCCCGGGTCGGGCCGGGCGGCGAGGGCGGGCAGGCGCAGATCAACGCCGGCGAGTTCGTCATCCCCAAGGACGTGTCTGCGTGGCTGGGCCAGCAGCACCTGCAGAAGCTGATCCTGAAAGCCCGCAAGGACATGGGCGATCCGAACGCCGCCCCGGCCGCGCCGACCGATGGGCAAGGCCAGCCGATGCAGGGCGGTCAGCCGATGCCGCCGATGGACGGCGCGTCCGGCGCAGTGCCGCCGGGGATGCCGCCGCCGGGTCCGAACGGGGCCATCCCGATGCCCGCGCAGATGGGAGGCTGAGATGTCATTCGCAGCAGACATGCGGGCCTTCGCCTCGGGCTTCAAGTCCGGGATGCAGTCGATGGGGGACATCCAGACGCAGGCCGAGACCGTGCGCCACAACAAGGCGCAGGAGAGCATCGCGCGCGAGCGCTCGACCGATCCGACCGTCGGCTACCCCGGCTATGGCGCGGGGGGCGGCGGCGACAGCGGCGTCCAAAATCCGGGCGGTGCCAGCGGCGGTGGCAAGGTCAACACCAAGGAGGCCGGCAACCAACTGATGAAATATTACACCGACCTTGGCTATTCCAAGGAAGGTGCGGCCGGCATCGTCGGCAACCTGCACGCCGAGTCGGGCTTCAGCACGTCGATCAAGGGCGACCCGACGAAGCCCGGCGGCTCGCGTGGCCTCGCCCAGTGGGACTCGACCCGCTGGGCGAACATGCAGCGTTGGGCGAAGAGCCAGGGCCTCGACCCGAACGCGCTGACGACGCAGGCCGGCTTCGTCGACCAAGAACTCAGGGCGATGCCGGGTATCCGCTCGCAGTTGATGAAGGCGACCGACCCGAACGCGGCGGCCGATCTCTTCGCGCTGAAGTTCGAGCGCCCGAAGGGAGCCGAGACCGGCGACCCGAACAAGATCCACAACATCAGCGGGCGGCGGGCGTTCGCGGGCGGTTACTTCAAGGGCTTCAACCCGTCCGGCGGCGGCACGACGCAGACGGCTGCGACGACCACGACCGCCGACCCGAGTTCGACCGGCTCGACCACCACGACCAAGCCCGCGCCGGCAGCGGCGACGAAGCCTCGCCCGGCGACGACAGCCCCGGCCGACACGACCGAGCAGGGGCAGGGGGTGGGCGACGCCAAGGCCATCCTCGCCGATCCTTTGTCCAACGAGGGCATGAAGGAGCAGGCCCGGCGCACGCTGAAGGCGGCCGGAATTTCTGTCGCAGAAAACACGGCCATCCCGGCACCGGGGACGGCAGCACCCGGCGCTGCCGGCTTCAATCCGATCGGCAACGCGGCGGTGCAGCTCGCCTCGGCGCAGCCAGACGACCAAGAAGAGGAGGACCAGCCCATGCTGTTCGCTCAGGGCGGTGGCGCGATCCCGCACTTCGCGTCGGGGGGCACGGTGAAAAAGGCGGCGCCGAAGAAGACCACGCCGCCGAAGAACGCCGGCAAGATCAACCCGCACGTCGACAACAAGAAGGTCTACGGCACTGCCGCCAACGAGGGTGCGATCGACTACTACGACTGGCTCGACGAGAACACGCGGCGGCGTGCAGCCGGCACCGAAGAGGCGGCGAGGCCCGACGCGTTCCGCGAGCGGGCGACGTGGGTGGCCTCGATCCCGACCATCGAGGGCGGGCGCTATGCGCCGGGCTCCATCGGCGGCACCGGCCGCGCCTACCTGCAGGGCGCTCCCGGCAACACGATGGCGACGCAGGTCTACAAGAACGCCTTCACGCCGGGGAAAATCACCACGGCCGAGGGCCAGGTGCTCGATCCCATCGCTATCCAGAAGGCGTGGGGCGACCAGTTCCGCGCCCGGCAGGCCGAGAACGCGGCGCTCTGGGACGCCTACTCGCGCGGCGGCACCGGGGCGGGGACACCGCAGCAGGGGCCGGCGAAATTCTACCCGGCCGGATCGCAGGGTCCGCATGGCGAGACGGTGTCGAACCCGGGCGGGTTGTGGTCGACGGACCTGCCGGGAACGGCCGCTGCCGCAGCGCCGCGTCCGACGATGCCGTGGGACTACCGGGGCACGGCGGTCAGCGGTCAGGAAGGGCTCTCGCGGGCCGGCGACTACTGGAGCCGGCCGACGACCGCTGCGCCAAAGGCCGGCACCCCCAACGTGGCAGCGGCTGCGCAGGCGGCAGCCGGCGGGGGCGGCGGCTTCCAGAATTTCTCGGGCGGCTCGGGAGGTGCCGGCTCAGGCGGCGGACAGCCGGTCGCCGGCGACAAGCCGGTTGGTCCGACCGACCAGCGCTACGGGGCGGCCGGCAACCAGTTCGACCAGATGGGTCGGCAGCCCGGCAAGAACGGCATGTACATGCCGACGATGCAGGTGAACGACCAGTGGAATTTCCAGACCGGCACCTCGCAGCCGGTCGCCTCGATGCCGGCCGGCACGGGCGGCTGGTGGGGTTGGGAGAACGGCGGGCCGGTTCTCTACAAGGAGGGTGGCGGCGTCTTCTACTTCGAGGGCGGCCTCGTCCGCTACCGAAACGGTGGCCCTGTCCGCTATGAGGAAGGAGGTGCGGTGGCAGGAGCAATCCCGTCGCCGGCCACCTTTCGCGGCCAGCACTTCGCAGCGGGCGGAACCGTCGAACCCAGCTATGTCGTCCAAAGGGGTGGTTCGGAGGCGCAGAGCCCCGATCCCGTCACGCTAGAGCAGGCGAAGCAGCGGCTCACCGACCGCAATCAGGCGTACCGCGTCGGCCTCACGCAGGGCGACATCGACCGCGCGCGCTCCGATCCCAGTCGCTACGGCCCCTACTACGGGCCGGGCGGCAAGGACCCGGCGACGACCGGCTCGACGGCGAAGCCGGCAAAGAAGGACCCGACGACGACCGGCAGCACCCGGGTGATCAAGGAGAGCCGCACCAAGGACGACGTTCCGCAGCCGTACCCGGAGGACCCGAAGCCGGACCCGACGAGTCCCGGCTGGCCCCGCCCGGTCGATCCCGACCGCTTCAAGCGGGACGACCCGGCGATCCCGCCGCCGGCCGGGACACCGCCGGCCCCCGTGTCGGGCCTCGACGACCTCCGCGACACCGCCGGATCGGGGTCCAGCGCCGGCCCCGGCACGCCGGTCGAGTACGCGCCATACAGCACCGGCACCGTTCCCCGGCAGCGCTCGGACGATCCCGGCGACCCGGAGCTTGCCAACCGCATCGCCATGCCGCGCCGCGATCAGGAGCCCATCGGCGTGCCGCGTCCGCCCCGGCTGCAGCTTCCCTCGCTGCCGTCGCTGCCGGGCCTGCCGCAGGTCCCGCGTGGGACTCCCGCTCCGGCGAACGCCTCCGAAGCGGGACTGGGCGGCGGTCAGGAGCTACCCGGCCCGCCGGTGCCCACCTCCAAGACGGTGGCGCAGCCGGCCCCGAGGCTGCCGCAGGCTCCCCCGGGCATGGTCATGGTGACGCTGCCGAACGGGCAGCAGACCTTCGTGCCCGAGGAGCAGGCCGGGAATTACTCCGGTGCGGTCGCGCGTCCGCAGGGGGCCTTCGCGCGCGGCGGGGCGGTGCCGCATTTCGAGGGCGGCGGCCCGAACGACCCGGACTCGGTCTACGGGGCGAATGCCCAGTACGCCGGCGCGGTGCAGCGCGGTCAGGTGGCGGCACCCACGCAGGGCCTGCCCGGCACGCCCGGGGCGATCCCCACCCCCGGCGCTCCTCCGAACGCCCTGCCCGTGGCGCAGCAGGCACCGCCGTCCGCGAACTCGGCCGGGATGCGCCCGGCCGATCAGAACGCCGGCCCGGCACCCCCGCCCTCCGAGGCGACGGTGACGAACGCGCCGCGTCCGCAGGGGCGCACGGGCTACTACCAGATGCCCGACGCGGAGGAGATCGCGCGGCTGAACAAGCTCGGTATCGACACCCTGCAGACGACGATCCAGACGCGCGCCCGTAGCGCGGAGGGGGCGATCCCCTCCGCAGATGGTCAGGCGCATCAGGAAATCCTCGCCAATGCGCTGGGCTCGAACGCCCTCGCTCCCACGTCGGGAGACATGAAGGTCGCCTACGACGCCGTCGACCCGGAGCGGAAGCTGTCGTCCGACGAACTGACGATGAAGACCCTGCAGGACATGACCGACTACTGGTACGCGCACGGTCGCCCGGACAAGGCCGGGCAGGCCGCGATGTCGCTCATGCTCTACGGCAAGAAGGTGGCGACGGGAGCGGGCCAGCAGGCGCGTGCCGCCTTCGAGGACGGCGATGTCGCCAAGGGCCTCGAGTGGCTGCAGAAGGGGTACTCGTACATCCCCGACGGGCGTACCGCTCAGTACAAGGTTGGCCCCGACGGCAAGTCGGCCGAGGTCTGGTTCATCAATCCCGACGGCTCCGAGACCGAGCACCAGAACATGGACGGCAATGGCCTGCGCAACCTGTCGCTCGCCATGTCCAACGGCTCGGCGTGGATGCAGGCCTCGCAGGGGGCCATCTCGCAAGCGAGCGGTCGGGGCGGTGGCGGCAACAAGAGCCAGTTCACGCAGCAGAAGCGCGAGGAGGACCAAGGCGCTATCGACCGGCTGCAGGCCGCCGGGCGGGCGATGCAGAAGAACCCCGACGACGAGGACGCCAAGCGCGCCTACGAGGATGCCTACGACGACGCCATCGCCACGACCGGGCGCGCGGCGCTCGTCAAGCAGGCCGACGCCGAGTTCCGGCCCGACCGCTACAAGCGTGGCGGCACGACCAAGCCGTCGAAGAGCGAGGCCGACGACCAGAAGTTCGAGACGACCGTCAAGCAGGGCGAGGACGAGCTCGACACGCAGATCAAGGCGGCGACCGACGACAAGACGAAGCAGCGGCTGACGACGGAGAAGACCTGGGTCCGACCCACGGCGGCGTTTAATCGGCAGAAGGTGGATCAGTCCATCGATCGCAAGGGGCTGGAGTCGATCACTTCGGATCGTGACGACGCCGAGAAGGTCTCCGGGGCGTATCAGGAGCTTGGCGAGAACGTGCTGCAGCGCAACCCACTGTCGGCGCGCACCGTCGTGCGCCTGTTCGACAGCCTGCGCAGCGGCGCCGAACCGAAGGTGCTGCCGGACGGCCGGGTGCAGGTCCAAGGCTTCGCGCCGCTGTACCTCGATATGTACACGCTGAAGTCTCTGGCGAAACTCGGCCGCTTCGAGCCCCCGAAATGAGTTCGATCTTCGATCTCAACGACGACGAGGAAGCCCCGGCGAAACCGGCCGTTTCTGTCCCAGAAAACAGGCCGGCGCCTGCCGCGCCTGCCGCTGCGCCGAAGCGGGGCGGCACGATCTTCGACCTCAACGACGACGAGGGGGATGCACCAGTCGCAACTCCTGCATCCCCACCCAAGGAGGACTGGTGGGAGGAGTGGAAGCGGCGGCAGAACGAAGCCGGCACGCCCAAGGTCGAGGCTCCGACACCGGAGCCGCCCAAGCCGCTCCAGCCTGTCCCACCAACGCCCACGGATGCGACCGTTCCGCCGCCGCTGACCGGGCCGCAGTCGGACAAGCTCAAGCCCGAGAGCGAGAAGACGTGGGCGGAGCGCCAGAACGAGGCCGGCGGCACCGTCGAGAGCGGCAAGACCCTGCTCAGCGACATCGGCCACAATCTCGTCATCGGTACGGCCGGTCTCGGTTCGGCGGCCGGCGCGCTGCTCGACTGGGGCTTCCCGAAGATACCGACCGGGCCGGGCTTCGAGTTCTTCAAGGGCAAGACCGGCACCGACATCCGCGAGGGCTCGAAGGCGCTGGCGGCTGAACATCAGGCGCAGCTTTCGCCGGCCTACAGCAAGGCCCTGAACACCAGCCTGTTCGAGAGCGACGACCTGATGGCCTCGATAGGGGCCAAAGGGGTCAACGCGATCCCGTCCCTGATCGCCGCCATCCCGGCGTCCATGGCCGGTCCGCTGGGCGTCGCGGCGTTCACGGGCGCGTTACAGGCCGGGGCCACGGCCGACGACATCCGGTCCTCGTTCGAGGCGATCCCACACGACAAGCTGGTGGAGATGTCGCCGGCCTACGTGACGCTGCGCAAGAACGGCTGGAGCGAGCAGGAAGCCAAGACGAAGCTCGCCGACAGCGTCACGACATGGCAGCCGGCGGTGGCCGGCATCGCCTCCGCGCTCGCCTCGCGCATCGGTATCGAAGGCATCCTCGCGAACAAGTTGGCGACCGGGATCGCGGTGCGGGCCGGGCTTGGTCGTGTCGGCACGGGCGCTGCCGCCGCAGGCGGCGAGGCCATCGAGGAGATGATCGATCAGGCGACGCAGAACTACGGCAAGCAGCAGGCCATGATCAAGGCCGGCACGCGCAAGGAGTTCGACTACGACGAGTTCTTCAAGGAGACGGCCGAGTCGGGGATCATCGGTGCTGTCGTCGGCGCACCGGGCGGCGCCATTCTCGGGGGCGAGCACGCTCCGAAGAAGCCGCCGGGAACGGATCAGACCGCCACGCCCGGCGGGGCCGAGCAGTCGGAAACCCACGGCCCGGCGCAGGGACCGCCAGCCGGCGGACCCGGGCAGGCCTCGCCCGGCGACACCAGCGCCAAGCCGGCCCAGCCGCCCCCCGACGCACCGGCACAGGCGGCCGCTGCCGACTCCGTCGAGCCCACGCCGGCGAAACAGCCGCCCCCGGACACGCTGGCCCCGGCCAAGGTCACGGTCACGGAAGCCGGCGCTGTGCCGGCCGCCGAGAGCGAGGCTTTGCAGGCTGCGACGGGCACGGGCGGGGCCTCGACCGCCGCACCGCCGCCCGCGCAGGGCGCGGTGCCGCTCGCCGAGGGCGATCTCGCCGAGGAAGTCACGACACAGAGCCCGGGCTATTATGCGAACACGGACCCTGCCGAGGCTGCTGCAATCGGTGCGCTGGCAGCGAACCGTCCGCCTCCTGCAACGGCTCCTACTCCGCCTCCCGCGCCCCTTACGCCGGCTGCGCCTGAGGCGGCTCAGGCGGCGCCAGTACCGCCTGCATCTCAGCCTGCTGCGCCAGCGCCACCCACCGCGCCGGTAGCGCCCCCTCCGGCGGCCACTCCTTCGGCCCCGCCGGCTGCAGCGGTGTCGCCTGCACCGCCGCCAACTGCGGCGGCCCCACCGCCGCCTCCTCTTACCCCTCAAGCGCCACCGCAGCCGGCCCAAGCGACGGTGGCTCCTGAGCCGGCCCCGGTCGCTGCAGCGCCCGCACCAGCACCGACTGTTGCAGCACCGGAAGCCGCGCTCCCGCCGCAACCAGTGTCAGGAGCGGAGGAGGCGCAGGTTGCGCCGGCCGGGCCGCCGATGGCGGCGGTCAGCCCGCAGGGCGTCGTGCAGGCGACACCCGAGTGGCAGGAGATGCCGAAGGGTGCGATCGTTCCCGGCGGGGCGCAGGTCTCGGCCGATCCCGATACCGGCAGGCAGTACATCCGCCAGCCGCCTTCGCAGGCCGAGCAGGCACCGTTCGATCTCGGGCAGTGGCAGGCGCAGCAGCCGACCCCGGCTCCCGAGGCTCCGGCTGCGAAAGCCAAGAAGACATCGGCGAAGCGCGGGGCGAAGGCTGCCCCGGCCGAGACGGTTTCTGCCGCAGAAAAGCCGGCAGCGGCGGCGAAGGCTGCCCAAACTTCACGCGAGCGCGAGCAGGTTTCTGTCGCAGAAAAGCCGGCTCCTGCCGCTAAGCAAGAACCGGCTCCGGCTGTAGCCCCTCAAGCCAAGGCCGAGCCGGCGCCGGCGGCCGCACCTTCTCCTGCGAAAGTCGAGGCAACACCGCCGGCGCCATCCCCGTCAACGTTCGAGAGCCTGCCGACGCCCCATAAAATGGCGGCGACCAAGCTCTCGTCGCGGATGGAGCCCGAGTTCCACGACGCAGCCATCCGCAAGGAAGCGGCAGCGCGCGCCGTGCGCGACCTCGCCGGCAACGAGAACCTGCCGCCTGGTTCCCTGAAACGCCTGTTCCAGCAGCATTACGCCGACATCGAAGAGGCGCAGGCGACGCAGGCCCGGGCCGAGGCGGCCCGCCCGCGCGTCGAGGCCGTCGCCAAGGAGAAGGCCGTCAAGGCCGAGGAGCGGGCGGCCGAGGTCAAGGCCGAGCCACGCAAGAAGGTGCGCGGGAAGACGCGTGCCGAGACCCCCGAGGCGATCCGCGACGAGGGGCTGGATACCACCGTCGAGCGGGCCAAGGCTGAGATCGCCGAGAAGGGCGAGCAAGCCTCGCCGGCGGCCAAGCGTGTCATGGAGGGCGTCGAGAAGCAGGCCTCGCGCAAGCGCGGCGACATCGTGACGGGTGCTTCCTACAAGCGCGAAGGTCGCGAGATGTACGCCAAGCAGGCCGAGGAGGCGGCGAAGAAGAACGCCCCTCCGACCGTCGAGCAGCAGTTGGCGCTGGAGGGCGAGGGCGCGGAGAAGGTTCGCGAGGCGATCCAGAAGCGCAAGGTCGAGGCCGCCCGCAAGAAGACCGCCGAGAACGAGGCCAAGGCCAAGGACGTGCTCGAGAAGGCCGAGCTCCCGAGCGCCGACGAGATGTCGGGGCTGAAGCCGGGCGAGTGGATCAAAGAGGTTCAGGACGCCGTCAAGTTCATCAAGCAGCAGGTCAAGGAGCAGGGTGTCGAGGTGCCCGAGCGGCACCAGACCCTGCGCGGCCCGTACACCAACCTCCTGACGCTGGTTCAGAACGCGTCGGCGGACGGCAAAATCCTAGGGCCGAACCCCGACCTCGAAGCGCTGGTCGATGTGGCGACCGCCTACAACGACGTGGTGCACGAGGGCAAGCACGAGGAGTTCTCCGAGGAGATCAGGTCCCGGGCCGAGGATCTTGGTGGCGGTGCCACGAGCTACGACGAGAACGGCATCGCCACCGGGGACGAAGACACAGCCCCCACGCAGGACAAGCCGCTCGATGAAATCCTGCGCTTCCAGCAGCACAAGCCGCCGAAGCACACGCCGACCGAGTCGGGGCAAAGCTACACCTCGTCCTCAGGCGTGCAGACCTACCCGGAGAACACCAAGGTCAAGGCGATCCCGGGCAAGAACGAAGCCGACCGCACGATCTACAACGTTCAGAGCGGCGTCAGCATCACCTCCAAGAAGGTGCTGCGCGCGGCCGACATGCTCAGGGCCGAGAAGGCGAACTTCAGGGGCGGCGCGATCACGCCGGTCTCGAAGGCGATCTGGAAGCGGCTCGACGAAATCCTCGCCAAGGCCCTGCCGAACTTCGAAATCCACATCGTCTCCAACGAGGACGTTGAAAGGCTGTTCGGCCGCAAGCCGGGTCAGGGCAAGACCGGCGGTGTCTACTCGCTCAACGACGCCAAGCTGATGAGCCAGGGCAAGCAGGGCGTGCTCATCATCAACGAGCAGTTCTGGAACGGCCCGCAGCAGATGCAGCGCGGGGAGTGGGTGACGCCCGGGCAGGTGCTGCGGCACGAGTTGGTGCACGCGCTCAGCGAGATGGTCATTCAGGACGCCACGCACCCGTTCCGCAACGCCCTCTACCACCTCGTCCACGAGACCCAGTTGACCTACATCCAGTCGCTGGGCATGGACCCGCACAGCCTCGACGATCACATGATCGAGGCCATGACGGCGGACATCTACGGCTTCTCGCATCCGGCCGAGTTCCTGTCCGAGGCCTACTCCAACCCGCAGTTCCAGACGCTGCTCGCCGAACTGCCGGTGACGGAGCACATGGAAGAAGCCATCGCCAGCATTCCGCAGGGGTCGGCGTGGGACAAGTTCATCCGCATCGTCACGCAGATGCTGGGGATCATGGGCTTCGGCAAGCAGGGCATGTCGAGCCTCGAAGCCGTCATCCGCCTCGGTGAGAGGACGCTGCTCACGAGCCAGGAGACCGCCCAGTACGCCGCAGATTTTCTGTCCCAGAAACGCCGCACCCAAGACGGCTCGATACCGCAGCCGGGCATGGTCACGGCGACCGACCTCGCCGAGTTCCTGCGGCAGGACAAGGCCCCCGATGTCGACATCTTCGGCAGCCCGCCCCGGGCATGGCAAGACAACACCGCCGCGCGCTTCCAGCAGTGGTTCGACAAGCCCGTGGGGCGTGCCGCCGACACCGCCATCACGGGCGCTGCCGAGACTGGCCGCACCGGCAGGATCGCGAGTGATCAGTCCGACGCCATCCTGCGCAGCGTGCGCGACAAGGGGCTTCTCGATGTCGATCCGAACGACGGCCTGACCAGCCTCGACCGGCTCTATCAGGCCGTCGAGCACGCCGAGTATCTGTCGAAGGCCGAGCGTGCCGATGGTCAGAAGGTTCTCAAGGACTTTCGTAATTCGTGGGAGAAGTGGACGCCGCAGCAGCGCAAGGATTTCATCGACACCTCCATCGACTCGTCCCGTGCCGACATCCATCCCGACGACGCCATCGGGCAGGGCAAGAACGGCCACGTCTCGACGACCGACGTGAAGGATGCCGGCAAGCGCGAGGTGCACAAGGACGTGTCGGCGACCTACGCCAGCTTCACCCCGGAGATGAAGGCGCAGTTCAAGACCGTCGGCGACTACTTCACGACGATGCAGAACAAGCGCTCGCAGGCCATCGGCAAGGCGCTGATCGACAACTGGATGGAAGACCCGACGCACAACCTGCCGGCCGGCTGGACCGCCGACAGCGCCGCGCAGTGGGTGGCGGACGGCAATCTCGCAAAGCCGGTGGCGCAGCAGAGCCAGGCCGAGAAGGACCTCGTCACGGCGCTGGGCAAGTTCGGCAAGACCGTGAAGGAGGCTGCCGGGCTCACCAAGATCAAGGGCTACTACACGCCGCTGTCGCGACGCGGCGACTGGGTCCTCTCCGGCTGGGAGGAGTTCGATACCCCGACCAACGGGCAGTTGCTTACGCAGAAGCAGGGCGAGAACCGGGTCGGCTTCAACACCGCGCAGGAGGCCGAGGCGTTTCTGAAACAGAACCCTTACGCCACCTACGACGAGCAGACGTGGGCGCAGGACCCGGCGACCGGCAAGTGGCAGCGTGTCCGCAAGGGCACCACCGGCGGTCAGGTCTTCCACATCGTCAAGGTGAACAACGAGTACGTCTCGTTCCACGACAACAAGCGCGACGCCCGGCGCGAGCGGCAGCGGCTCCTGACCGATCCGGCGCGGCGCTTCAAGCACCACACCCTCTCGCAGGTCGAGCCGCGCAGGACGTTGCTCTACGGCCAGCACGAGATGGGACCGAACGTCGTGCAGTCGATGCACGCTTCCATCGACAAGCTCGATCTGCCGGACGGCCTGAAGGAACTTCTCAAGGGGCAGGCAGAGCAGGCGGCGACGCGCCTGATGAAGGGCAACCGCGTCAAGCAGCGCGACCTGCCGCGCCGCAATATCTCGGGCTACTCCAACGACTATGCCCACAACATCGCGGACTATGTCGACTCGGCTGCGAAGGGCCTCGCCGTTACGAAGCAGGCCCCGGTCATCCGCAAGCACGAGCGGGCGCTCGACAAGGAGCGGGAGGACAAGCGCTACGACGACAACGCAGAAGCGCGCGGCCGTGCGATCGATGAGATCAAGAAGCGCATCCAGTCGTTCCAAGCCGGCGAGCATCGCACCGGCAAGGCCAACAATCTGTGGCAGCGCTTCGTCTTCGCGAACTACCTGGGCTCGCTGCGCTACTCGCTGACGAACATGATCCAGCTTCCGACCTGGGGCTGGTCGAAGCTGATCGGCGATCACGGCGAGAAGAACGCCACCATCGGCATGATGCGGGGCTTCAAGGCGGTGGGCTACTGGAAGAGTCTCGGCAAGGGCATCGTTCGCAAGGACGCTCTCGAAGACCTCATCGCCCGCGTCGGGCAGTCAGGCCTGCCGCGCGCGCAGGAGCACGTCGATCTGCTCAACCACGTCAAGGAACGCAACCGCCTCGACATGGACACTGCCGGCATGGAGATCGAGGCCGAGGCCCGGCGCACGGACACCGGCATCAAGTCGTGGGAGATCGCCAAGGCTGCCACCCGGGGCTTGGAGAACATGCTGCGGGCGCTGCCGCGCGCGGTCGAGCTGGTCAACCGGGCACCATTGCTCATTGCCAGCTACGAGGCGGCGCGCGAGGCCGGCAAGAACCCGGCTCAGGCCCGCGTCATCGCGCTCGACACCGTCAACGAGAGCCAGTTCAATTACGACCCGCTCAACCAGCCGCGCTACACCAACAAGCCGTCGCTGAACTGGGCGATGAAGTTCAAGAAGTTCGCCTTCGGCGCCTACTCCAGCATGGTGCACCAGATCGCCCGCGCCGGCGGCATGTTCTCCAAGGACCAGAACACCCGCATCGCCGGACGACGGGCGGCGCGGGGGTTCATGTACCTGATGCTGATGCACTGGGCCGTCTCGGGGCTAGGCGCTGGGCTGCCGCTCGAACCGATCGCCATTGTGCTGTGGCTCATGTCGGCGGCCGGGCTCTGGGACACCCGGGACTGGGAGATGCGCAACGTCCGCAAGTGGCTGGCGGCGAACTGGGTCGGCGAGAAGACAGCGCGGTTCATCACCGACGGCCCGCTGCGCACGCTCGGCCGCATGGACCTCTCGTCCTCGATCAACCTGTCGCAGCTTCTCTTCTTCAAGATGCCGAAGAGCGGGGATAAGAAGGACCTGTACGAGTGGATAGCGGGGCAAGGTTTGTTGGGAGCGCCCGGCGAGATGATCTTCAACTCGTTCGATGCGTTCCGCGATATGAAGAACGGCGACATGCTCAAAGGCCTCGAGAAGCTGGTGCCGCTCAAGGGCGTGAAGGATGCGCTCAAGGCGTGGCGGCTGGCTCAGGAGGGCGGTCAGACCAAGGCCGGCGTACCTTACTCGTCACCGACCGACACAGGCATGGCGATCCTGCAGGGGCTCACCGGCGTCAAGCCGGCCCGGCAGACGGAGCAGGAGGAAGAGGTCTTCGGGAAGAAGGGCGAGGAGGCTCGCCTGAAGGAGGCCCGCAACAAGGCCATCGCCGACATCGCCGAGGCTCGCATGGGCAAGGACCCGGAGGCGAAGCGCGCGGCGCGCGAAGCGCAGCGCGAGTGGAACAAGACCCACAAGGGCGACGAGAAGATCACCGAGGAGACGATCATCCGATCGGTCGAGCGGCGTAAGCAGAACCGCAAGAAGGCCAACAAGGAACTGGAGAACATGTGATGGCTAAGGGAAAAACTCTACCGCCGTTCCTCAAGGGCGGCGGTGCCGACAAGAACGCGCAGGGCACGGAGCCCTTCGGTGCGAAGTCCAAGAAGCTGCCGAAGATCAAGCCGAGCGGGTTCGCGAAGCCAGCGGGCAACCCCTTCGTCAAGAAGGGCGCGAAGTAATTTCTGTCACAGAAACGCGCCGGTAGTAGCAGCCCACCGTCTGCTGCCGGCGGATGCGGGGGCGCAGTTCGTAACCCTTCTTCGGAGGGAGCTTGCAATGATCAGGACGCCCTACGACTGGCCGAGGCCGGAGCTTCCCTACGAGGACTCGGAGCGGTGGCCGGTCAACGCTTGGCGTGACGCTGGAGTTACGCTCGAAGTGATCGACCCCAAGCTGATGCTTGTCGTCTTCTCGAACGGGATCGCGTTGCCGATCATCGCCCTCTACGATGCCGACGGTTTCAGGGTCGAAGAATGGGAAGACGCTTGGACCTACGACTTCGGCAACGCCTGCTTCGGGTACGGTGCTGCGAAGGCCGCTCACAATGACCCCGCCTACCTGAGCTAGGGAGTTGTCCCATGCCATCGAAATCGGCGAAGCAGGCGAAGCTAATGCGCGCAGTCGCTCACGGATGGAAGCCGACTGGGATAAAGGGTCCGTCGAAAGCGGTGGCTCAGGAGTACGCGAAGGCTGACCAGAAAAAGAAGGGGAAGCGTCGTGGCTGACAAAGACTATCCCGGCCGAAACTACGCCAAGGAGTACGCCACCTACCAAGGCACAGCGGAGCAGAAGAAAAACCGGGCCGAGCGCAACAAGGCGCGGCGAACGATGGAGCACAAGCTGGGCGCTGCGGCTCTGGAGGGGAAGGATATCGACCATAAGAAGATGCTCATCCACGGAGGTTCGAACGACCCGTCGAACTGGCGGGTGTCCGGCATCAAGGCGAACCGGAACTGGCGGAAGGGGAAGAAAGGGGGGTGGTGATCGAGGCCGGCAGGTCGATGTCGTAGCAGCGGCTCTGCGTCTTATCGAAGACGCCCCCGAAGATCGGCACGCCCGCTCCCAAGGTCGCCTTCGTGGGGCGCATGTTGAAGTGGCTTTTCAGCACGTCATGCACCTCGGTCTGGTTCTGCCCACGGGTCCTGATGTAGTCGCGGAACTCCCCGGCCTTCACGCGCAGCACGTTGTCCTCCTTACCGATCTGAGCCCAGACATTGGCGAGCTTCTGTACGTCGCCGGCGACGAGCTTGATGTCCCCTTTGGGTCTCGCATTGGCGTCGTGCAGGCGCGTCGTCATGACGAGGTGCTTGTTGAACAGATCGCGGATGAGCCGGTCCAGAAACTCTTCGCCGTCGAAGGCGGTGCGCATCTCCTGCACCTCGACCGCCAGGCGGTCGCGTAGTTTGAACAGGGTGTCGGCGAGAGCCTTTACCATCTCCGGGACGTGGAAGTCGGCGAGGCCCAGCATGGAGGCGTAGCTGGCGCCGGCGATCAGCGAAGCCATCGTCGCCACCCAGAAGCGCTCGTCCGGGGTGGCGTTCAACTGAGTTGCAAGCCGGCCCTGCAAGGTGCGGACCTCACGTTGTATCTGCGCCGCTTTCTGTCCCAGAAACTGGGCGTAGACCTCGCCGGCCCTGCCGTAGTTGCGCTCCAGATCGGAGAGGTCGGCGGCGACAGTCGTGAACTCTAACTGCTTGTCGACGTGGATCGGCGGCACGACGATCTCGAAGACCCGGTAGGCCCCGGCCCGCGTGCCCTGCGTGCCGTGCACCACGATGTTGAACAACGAGTCGTTCGAGCACGCCGTCATCATCGTGGCGAAGCTGCGCACCTCTCTTGCCTTGCTGTCCCGGTCGAGCCTCGCCTTGTTCTTCCCCTGTCCGAGCTGGAACGTCACGTTGATGACGCGCTGGTACTGGTCCTTGGTCTTCATCTCGTCCCAGTACAGCGGCAGGTGCCTGAGGTCCCCGACCTTGGCGATGATCGCGTTCTCGGTGTCGTCCAATCCATTGACGCCGGTGACGGGGTGGCCCCACACAGCCTGTCCGATCTTGAGCGCCGTCGATTTCCCGATGCCGCTCTCGCGGGAGTAGACGCTCAAGAGGACAGCCTGCGACAGGGACATCTTGAGGAGCGGTGCGGCGAACGCCGTCGCCAGCAGCACCTCTAGCTCCGGGCGGCCCTGCCCGGTGACGTAGACCGTCGTCTTCTTCCAGACATCGAGCGAGCCCTTCGGCCCGTAAGGGTCGAGGTACTGCCGGCCGCGCTGGTAGGCCGGCTCCTCGCCGGTCGGCGTGATGATCTTCTCGGCGTAGCAGAAGCCGTCGTCGTCCGTCCAACCGAAGCCCTGTGATTTGATGCGGGCCTGCAAGTTGTGCTGAAGCATTTCGCTGAAAGCCACGATGAACCTCCTGACCGCTTCGAAGTGATCCTTGTCGATGCGTAGTCCCTGCTCGAACAGCACACGCATACAGTCCCGGGCCGACGACATCACGCCCTGCGGCACGACGACAAAGCGGGGGACCTTACCGATGTCGGCCTTGAAGACGAGGTCGTCGTTCTCGTCCAGCGCACCCTCGTGGACGTGGCAGCGCAGGATCGTGGTGTAGACCTGCGACTTGCCGCTGACGCTGTAGCCCTTCAGGTAGCCATCAGCGTCATACGAAAAATTTCGGGGCAGCCCGGGCACCTCCTCGGGAGCGATGTCCGGTTGCTTCGGCGGCCAGACGAGATGGAACGGCGTCTTGTCTTCCTTGCGGTGCGCGCAGTCCTTGCAGTGCGGCGACAGCCGGTCGAACTCCCGGCAGGCAGGCCAGCCCACGTCGCGCGCTTTACGCTCGGCCTCCAAGGTCTCGATCTTCTGCTGCGTCTCGGTGAACGAGTAGTCGTCGTGCTCCTCCGAGACCATGTGTGCCGCGCCGTGCGGGTCCGGGTCGAAGCGGGCGGCACACAGCATCAGGAACCAGAGCGGGTAGTCGTAGTCCCTGCCGCCCGTCAGGATCGCTTCCTTGAACACGGCGCAGCCGGCGTCGGCCACCACGTCGAGAGCGATGGGCGGCACGGTCGCCGGCATCTCGGCGAGCGCGGCGTTGAGACCGGAGCGCGGCTTCTCGGTGACGGAGGCGACGTAGAGGTGCGGCACCTTGAGCGCCGCCCTGATCTGCTCGACCGGGTAGGACTGGCCCGGCTGGCCCATGCGCACCTGCGTGATGATGCCCTTGTCGCGGTGCTTGTAATTGTGCGTCTCGGGCGGGCGCAGGATGCGGGCCACGTCCTTGGTCACGCCGGCGTCGCACTTGATGTTGCGCGACAGGAGGGTGGCGAGCGCGTTCGCCATCGGCTGCCACTCGGCAGCCCTCACCCACCTCATGAACCGCCAGTAGGCGTGCAGCCCACCGGAGCCGCTGTCCATTAACAAAGACGGAACGGGAAACTTAATCCGGGCGCAGAACTCCAGCAGGTCGCGCACCGCCTCGCGCTGGTCGGCGTAGGCGTTGGCCTTGCCGACATCGATGTCCGCGAACAGGCATTGATGCGCCGAGATATTGTAGCCTCGACGCAGCGACTTGCGCCACTTGCCACCGGCCTTCGGATCAAGAGACTCGCTCTGCGAACCCAGCCCGATGTACACGTCATGCTGCCAGCGCGTGTCGATGACGCGGGCCTTATTCGCGAGGCCGCCGATGGTGTTGTCGGCGTAGCCTGCGAAAATAGGTCGGCCATCCTTGCCGGGCTTCTCGGTGTTCTCCCAAACGGACTTCCAGGTGTTCGCTTCCTCCCCTTCCCACGGCAAGACAAAGGCAAGGAACTCCTCGAGGTGTGACATCGCCGCCCCACGGATTTGAAAATCGATTACGAACAGGAATGTGTGACGGTGCGCCGCCTAATAGACCGGCGCAAGGGGGACAGGGCGTGAACCCTGTCCCCCTCGGGAGTCACCCTTGTCAGCTACCCGGGAAGAGACCCGAGAGCACGTCGAGGACCTTGTCGCTGGCCTTGCTCACCGTCTGCTCGGTGCCGTTCCCGTTGCCCGGGGTATGTGCTTTCGTTTCTGTCGCAGAAACGGCCGCTGGCTGGCTTTCCTCGGCGGCCGCTGTCTTGCTCGGGCGGCCTCGACGCTTGGCGCCAGCGCTGCCCGCAGCCGGCTCGGCGGGGCGCTTCGGGGCCTCGCCTTGCCCCTCGTCCGTCCCGGCCATGAACGAGCCGGGGATCGGCTGGCCCGGGGGGATGATCTCAGGCTCCGACTTCGTCGGAGACTGACGCTGGGTCGTGCTCTTGCCAGCCACCCACTCCGTACCGTCTTCGTTCACCATGCCCCCCGCCTGAGGCGAGAAGTACACCCCCGGCTGGTTCTTGATCGCCACCCAGCCGGTGCGGTCGGGACCGCGCTTGGCCTCGACCGGCGGCAGGATTTCGCCGTCGGCCGTGACGCGGCTGCCGTCGGCGAGGGTGTGCACGATGACCGGCTCGTCGTCCTCATCGACCGTGGTCGAGGCGGCCTCGGAGGTCGGCGTCGGCTCCGTGAACGAAGCGTACTTCGTCTCGGCGACCTTGGCCTGCGTGTCCTCGTCGAGCGGGTCGGCGTTGACCGCATCGATCGGAGCACGAAGCATCCGGTCGATGGTCTCGTCGGTCGCCATCTTGAGGATCATCTCGAACTCCCGGTCGGGGAGCACGAAGTCATCCTCGAAGGTGATGACCTGACCACCCTGCTTGGCGTTCGGATCGAACCCCAGCGTGGTGGCGACCATGTTCGCCTCCAGTCCCATGCCGTCGAGCTTCTTCGAATAGTCCCGAAGGTTCTTCAGCGACGTGGGCGGGATCGTCAGCAGCGCCGCCTTGAGCTCGCCAAGGATTTGCGGCGGGATCATCACGGCGATGCGACGACGGTCCTGACAGTCCTTGCCCTTGCTGGCGACACCGTCCCTCGGCTTGGCGGAGCCGAAGATGTTGCGCGGGCAGGGAGCGCAGGTCGGCGACTGCGGCTTCGGCACGCCGGCATCGGGCTTGATGCCGTCGATGGAGGCGCAGTCCGGCGGCGGCCGCACGGCCGCGTTCGGATCGAACGCCTTCTCGTACCACTGCTTGGTGATGTGCCGCGAGGCCGCCAGGATCACGACCCGAAGCTCGGTCGCCGGCTTGTTGTTCGCGCCGGTGACGATCTTCTCCTGACCCTGGAACTTCACGCGCCACACACCCGACCGGAACGAGACGGTGGGGAAGGAGTCCATGACCCCTTCCTGCAGCGCCGCGTTCAGGCTGTTCCGGTTCTTCTCCCGGTGCGCCAGCATCAATGCCGACGCCTTCTTCTCCGTTACGATCTCGTTCATGACTCTCCGGCCCTCCTGACGCCGATGGTGTACCGCACTGAATAGTTGAGCCCGGGCGGCACGGGCTGGTTGGAATCGACCAGACCTCTGACCTGCGTCTTGTTCGCACGCCAGTCGATCAGGTCCCAAAGCTGGTTGCCGGTCACGTAGTCCCGGAACACTTCCTTGTCCCGGATCGTCGCGCTGGCCTCTTCGACACGGTAGGCGGTGCCGTAGTCGGACGAGATGCCCTTGAGCTTGCGGGCGTCGAGGTGCCCCAGCATCTTCGCCGTCAGCAAATCCATCTTCGAGTTGATGTTGCGGTGGATGGCGTCCTTCATCCTCTTCTTGACGATGGCTTTGGCGTCGCGCAACGCAACGTACAGACCGACCATGTCACCCTCGGTGAGGGTGTCGAGGTCGGGGAGGTCCGTATTCATGGCCTCAATGGGATCGATATTGATACTCATGGTCTGTCTCTTTCTCTCTCCACGGTTAGGACGCCGTGATCTCGGCAAGGATGTCGAGCACGCTGTCCTGCAACGCCTGCTTCTGGCGCAGACGTTGATACGTTCGACGCTCGGCGACGGTGCCGGCGAGCATCAGAACCTGCTGCTTGTGGGACTGGCCCACCCTTCGGATGCGGGCGTTCGCCTGCTCGAAGGTCTCGTTCGAACTGATCGGTGCAAACCACACGATTGTGTCGGCTGCCGTGAGGGTTAACCCATGGCTCATGCACGTCGGGTGAGCGTTCAGCACCTTGTACTTGGCCGAGCGCTGGAAGAGGTTGAAAATCTCGGAGCGCTGCGACATGGGAGTGCTGCCGGTGACGGTCGAGAACGTGAACCCCTTCTCGCTCTTCGCTTTCTGTTTCAGAAAGTCGGCGATGCCGTTCGCGCTGTGTATCCACGGCGAGAACACGATGACCTTCTGCTTGGCGTTGTCGATGATCGACTCCAGCATCTCCAAGCGCTCGTCGTTGTCGAGGTGCACCGTCTGACCGTCGTCGGTGTAGACGTACCCCGCAGAGACCTGCAGAAGCTTCATCAGCACGACGCCCCCGTTGACGGCGGTGATGCGGCCCTCCTTCAGGTCGAGCGCTGCCTTCTCCTTCATCTTGATGTAGGCGGCGCGCTGCTTCGGCCCTTGCGCCACGTCGAGCTGCCGCTCGATCAGATCGGGAAGCTCCACCACGTCGTCGAGCGAGTACCGCGTGGACGGTTGCAGGAGCCTCGCCACCGTATCGGCCGCGTCGGGCTTCGGCTTCCACACGAAGCGATCGATGTTGATCATCGTCATGTCCCTGAACCTCAGGAACGACGACGGTATCCTGTTCGGGATCACCAGCGCGGCAAGCCCATAGGCATCGGTCGGCGCGTTGGGTGTGGGGCTGCCGGTCATCGGCCACGCCCACTTCGCCTTGCGCACCAGCTTGCGGGCCAGCCGGGAGCGGATGCTGCGATGGTTGCGCAGCACGGCAGCCTCGTCCAGCACGATGACCTCGAAGTTGGTCTCCATCAGCGCCGCGAACATCACGGCGAGGCCGTCGTGGTTGATGATCGCGATGTCCCACGGCTCGGCCAGCGCTTGCAGACGCTTCTCCTTCAGGCCGTGCAGCACGGCGACCTTCATGGACGGGCAGATGATCTTGATCTCCCGCTCCCACACGAAGCGCATGGTGCTGATCGGGCACACGACGAGCATCTTCTTGGCGAGGCCTCGCTTCTTGAGGAAGTCGAAGGACCAGATCGCGCAGCGGGTCTTGCCCGTGCCCATGTCGTTGAGCACGAACATGCGCCCCTGCATGGTCATCATCGCCGTCGTCAATTTCTGTACCAGAAAAGGACGCTGCGGGCCGGGGTAGTCGTAGTGCTCTGCGATGGGTGCCGGCACCCTCAGGTCGAGGTTCCTGAGCAGCTTCGTCTCCTCGATGCCATGCGGGATGGCGATCAGGTCCTGACCGTCCACGATGAAGGGCTTGGCGTGCGGGATCAGCTTCAGCACGTCCGCCCGGAACGGGATCACCACACACTGCGGCCGTGGGTGATGCGAAATCTGGATGTTCACTGTACGCTCCTCTCCACGGCGTCGAGCCACGTCTTGAGTTCGAAAAGGACGGGGCTGTCCTCACCGACGACTACGAATACCTTCGCGCCCGCAGCCACCATCTGAGCCGCGGTCACTTCCTGTCTCGGGGTTAGCTTCTTGCCTGCCGTCTTGGTCTCAATGGCGAAGAAGCAACCCTTGTAGCATCCGATGACATCCAAGGACGTGGCACCCAGTCCGGTCGATACAGGCCAGAATTGATACAGGCCGGCGTAGCGAGCGAGGACTTTACGGACCCTGTTCTTGACGCGACCCTCTGGTGTCGCTGCCATCTCGTATACCCCCCTAATGTAGTCATCTTAACTACAGATGTCAAGCACTTTCTGTGCTGTTCACGCACGTCCCTGTGGACAACTTTAGTAGGCCCCTTTCCCGTGGTAGGGGCAGGACTTCACGGGGCAGTATTCACGGCACAGACCGTTGGGTGTGGGCGGGTAGTCCAGCGCCCGTTCGGCCGCCTCGATCTGCTTGAGCTCGGGCAGGAGGCCGTTCCACATCGAGAGCAGGTTCGCCTGCGTGTAGACCTCACGCGTGGACGTGTCGTGCTTGAGCCAGACGTAGGAAGCCGTGACCTCTTTGATGTTCGGGTAGTGCGAGAAGACGCACTGCGCGGAGAGCGCGAGTTGCTGCGAGTCGGGCTCCACCTTGCCGGTCTTCCAGTCGATGGCCTGCGCGCGGTCGCCGTCGATGATGAGCACGTCGATGCGGGCATTGAACCACGCGTTCGGGTTCTTCCAATCGGCCTCGGTCGGTGCGAACTCCTTGTCGAAGGCGAGCTTCTGTTCGATCCTGATGCGGGCGCCTAGCTCTTTGACCCCGGCGAGTATCTTCTTCGCCCACGGCTCGTAGGGGTCCATCACCGGCGGCAACTGCGTGCCGCGTTCGAGGCGCATCTCAAGCGCCTTGTGCACGGTGTTGCCCCAGTCGAGGTGCTGGCTCGACTCCTTGAACTCCTTCTTGATGTCGCAGTGGTAGTGCCGTTTCGGGCACGTCCTGAAATTCTTGAGCTTCGTAAAGCTCCACTTGAACGGCTTCGCCTTGGCGATGGGCGGTGCGTCGATCGTATCCGGCACGGACATGGGGTCCCCTTTTTCTGCGGCAGAAATTTCGATGATAGGAGTTTTCCCTCGTGCAAAAATTTGCGCGGTGAAAAAACCCAAAGTAGTCAGTCTCGCTACTCCTTGAGCCAGCCGACGAACGCGTAAATCTTGTCGCCCTCGTCCACGTCGAACATCTCGCTGACGTGGCCGCCGTGCTTCTCCTTGTCGTAGGGCTCCTCCACGATCAGGCCCAGCGCCTCGGCTTTGTCCTGAATGCTACCGCCGTCGAGGTCCCCGCCCTCGAAGCAACCCTCGCGGATGACCCAGCGGGCAAAGCCCACCAGCTTCGCGATCTCGTCCTCACTCATGGTTGTACTCCCCGGTATAATCCTGACACGGAAATCATGCTATGAGCGTCCACCCGATCTTCGCGGGGAGGAGCAACATCATGGCAATCATCTTCGGGGGCAATGGCCCCGACATTCTCAATGGCTCGCCGGACGCCGATCAGATTTTCGGGCGCGGCGGGCCTGACGTAATTTCCGGCAATGCCGGCGACGACTTCCTCGCTGGCGGGGCCGGTCGCGACACCATCAACGGCGGCCTCGGTGCCGACGTGATCCTCGGCGGCGACGGTGCCGACACGGCGAACGGCGGCGCGGGCGGCGACACCATCCTCGGCGGCAACGGCGCCGACATCCTGAACGGCGACGCGGGTGCCGACTTCCTGTTCGGCGGCGCCGGGCGGGACACGCTCAACGGCGGCGTCGGCTCCGACAACCTGCGGGGCGGCGACGGCAGCGACATCCTCAACGGCGGCCTCGGGCAGGACTTCCTGAACGGCGGTCAGGCGCGGGACTTCTTCGAGTATTCGAACCTGCTCGATAGCCGTCCCGGTGCGAGCACCGTCGATCACATTCAGGACTTCCGGCATCTCGTCGACAAGATCGATCTCAGCGATCTCAACCTCGACCGCACGGGTGCCGACCGCGACCTCGTCTACGTGACGCACGCGGGCGGCAACACCTTCCTCAACGTATCCACGGAAGGCGACCGCGCACCGGAGTTCCAGATCCAGATCGACGGCAACGTGAACCTCCGCGTTGCCGCCGACGTGATCCTCTAATCGGAAGAACGAGGCGGGCATCAATCGCCCGCCTCCCTCTCGGCGTTGTAGCGGACCCAGGCCTCGCGCATCAGCTTGGTCGCCGGGTTGAGCCCGAGCACGAAGTATTCGGCCCCGTTCGGCTTGCGCGCCCCGCCGGGCACGAGGTCGAAGATGCACCATTCCCCGCACGTCCCGCACAAGGTCGGATCGCCGCGCTGCGGCTCCATGTCGGGATCGGCCATGTCGAAGTTGCCGTGCTCGTCCACGTCGAGCGCACCCTCGGTGATCTCGTTGTGGGTGCCGCAGAACGGGCAGATGATGTCCCTGAACATGCTCATGCCTCGACCTCCGGGACGGCTTTCTTGTAGACCTGCGCGAGCTCGCTGCGCCGGGCGGCGACGCTCTTATCGGTGATGTCCTGCAAGAGGTACGTCGCCATCTTACGCCGCCAGACTAACCTTGGGTAAGCTTCCTCGATATCGAGGCGAGAACCGTAGAACCGCAGGAACTTCCACGCCACCGTCCAGACGCCCCATATCGGCCTGTTGCCGCTGATCAGGCAGGAGGCGTAGTGCGTCGCCTTGAGCGCGTCGCCGTCCTTGTTGGTGGTGCAGAGCGCCCACACGCCCTTGTAGGCGAGGATCGGGCCGAGTTCAGGGACATGGTAGGCGAGGGTCTTGATTGCAGTGTCCACGGTTAGCTCCTTGGTTTCTGAGACAGAAAGGGTGACGGCTTGCGAGGTTTCACGGGGGACCATGGTATGCCTCCGGGGAGACCCGAACCTCGCCTTGTCGCGCCTTCCGCCGGGGGGAAAAGGCAAGAACCCCCGGCGGTACGCTCGCCCGTTGCCGTCGCGGCTGCGGGGGAGTTACCCTCCCCGGGGCAACTTACGGCGTCGGCTTGCGCCGGCGCGATCCGAGACTGATGGGCGCGACGGGCGGCTTGACGCCCGGCTTGTGGAGCTTCGCCGGCGAGCGCTCCATCTTGCAGCGCATGAGCCCGTGCACCTTGAACAGTTCGACCAAGGCCTCGCCGGGCTGCAGGTGCGCCGCCATGGCCTTCGCCGCCTCCGACATCTCGGGCAGGATTTCCCGAAGGATGTGCGGCTGGCGATGCTTGAAGATCAGCATCGAGTTCATGTTGTGCCGGATGCGCTCCGGGATGTCGCCGGCCGACTGGGCCGACAACAGGAAGCCGATGGAGAGCGAGCGCCCTTTGCGGACCTGCTCGTGCACGGTCGACTCCATGGCCCGGCGGATCGACTGCACGGGCGACAGGAAGATATCGGCCGCCTCGTCGATGAGGTGGAAGATCGGCGGCGTCGTCGCCGGCTTGTCGCGCCTCAGGTCGGCGGCCTTCTTCATGGCGTAGTCGAGGAAGAGCGCGTAAGAGCGCCCGTCCCCTTCGGGGCGGATGCGGATGACGTGCACCGTCTTAGCCTTGAGGTTGTCGAACAGGCTGTTGGCCGAGAGCGGGTCCTCCTCCGTGCCGGCCCCCGTGGCACCGCCAGTCGGGAAGGCACCGCCGAACGGCGTCGGCGAGAAGGCCGCACCGTGGGCGTCGATCCACGACGGCACCCGCTTCGGCCGCAGGAGCTTGCGGTAGACCGCCGCGTAGTTGTTCTGGTTGGCGACGAACGGGATTTGCAGCTTGCCCGCCGCCGTCTGCCAGTTCTCCATACCTGGCTGCCGCAACCACGCCCGCAGGTCGCCCATCGTCCACGTCGTATGGCCGGCGGACGCCTGCAGATCGGCAAAGCCCATGAGCAGAAGCTCGCCGGTCTCCATCTGCTGATCCTCCTTCGGCTGAAAGAAGATCGTCGCCGCGAGCAGGCCCAGATCGAGCTCGCTCGCCGCCACGCTGATCGCCTTCTCGTTGGCGTTGGGCCTGACCCCGAGCGACCAGAACTTCACGCCCTTGACGCCAGCACCCGCGCCGGCGGGGAGTTCGTCGTTGGGCTGGTCGATCTCGGAGTAGTCCGGCTTCATGTCGTAGACGATCGTGCAGAAGCCCTCGTGCTGCGACGCGAGGATGGCCTGAACGTGCGAGTTCGACTTGCCCGAGCCGGTCGAGCCGGCGGTCAGGATGTGGTGCCGAATGACTTCCTCGGTGATGCGCACCGGCATGACGGATGAGTCCCGCGTGTGGATGCCGGCGATGATGCCGATGGGGTAGGCCGGGGCAGCCGGCAGGTTGGTGTACCGGCTGATCTCGTCGGTCGAGGCGATCTTCCAGCGAGCACCGGCGTAAGGCCGCGTCGAGGGCGCGGAGAGTTCCGTGCCCACGGCCTCGACGATGATCTCCGTGCACTGGTACTGCGAGCGCCGGAAGAACGACGGGTCCTGCTGCTCGCCCTTCTCGATGCGGTGCACCGACTCCATGGCGTTGGGGTCGAAGCGGTTCTGCGCCGAGCGCGTCAGCCACATCGTCGGCCCGCGCATCTGGCCGAAGTAGGTGGCCTCCGGGGTGCGGGTGATGACGTAGGAGAGGGTCGGCACCTGCTGCACCAAGTCGGTCGAGAGGAGATGCACGACGGTCGGGCGCTCCTGATCGCGCGGCTCGTCGTTCAACTGGATGAACAGCTTCTCCTTGTCCTTGACGACGGGAGCGGCCTCCTTCTCGTCGTCTTCGTCCTCGTCCTCGTCGTCGGGCTCGTCTTCGAGTTCGATGTCGACCGAGTCGTCGGCCTCGCCATCCTCCTCGTCGTCGGTTTCTGTGTCAGAAAGCGTCTCGCCGAAGACATCGCGAATGATGTCTTCCTCGCTCTTGTTGTGATCCATCATGTCGAGGATTTCCTGGAACTGATCGACGTTCCAGTCCTCGATGCCGTGGCGCTCGAGCATGTCGCGCGCCTCGTCCTCGTAGGGGTGGTAGCCTTCGGCCGCCATCTCCTGGGCATTGGGGGGTAGGGTCCTCTTTATCGGGCTCATCTCCACGTTCCTTCACTGGTAAGCTGGTGGTAGTTCGGGCTCTCGGAAATCAGGTTCTCGGCCTTGGCACGGGCGTCGACCATGGCGCGGATGCGCTTGTCGACCGTCTCCAAGAGGAACGGGATTTCGAAGTTGAGTGTGCCGGCGCAGGTGATGTCCGAGTGGATCAGCGCGAGGCCGAGCGGCACGAGGTCGGGGTGGCATTCGAAACAGAATGCACGTCCCTGCTTGCGGTAGACGGTGCGGACCCAATCGGTCTGCAGCTTGAGCCAGTCGTTGACGTTGCCCCAGCGCGCGCCCTCGAACTTGGCATCGAGGAGCTTGCGCCACGTCTTGACCGTCCAGTATTCGCCCGGCTGCAAGGCGAGGCCTGCGTAGTGCAGGATACGCACGTCGGACATATCCTTGATGAAGCCGATCAGCCTCTGGTGGTGGGCCTGCATCGGCGTGAAGACCTGATCGCGGGCAACCTCGTGGGCGAGCAGCGTCTGCGTGTAGAGCGGCCCGTCTACGAGAACGACTTCCAGCTTCAGGTCACGGATGGCGCGCAAGGCCTCGACGCGCACCTTGTACTCGCGCAGCGCCTTCATCCACGACTTGTCCTGCGCCACCTTGTCGATCTTCTCGACGGCTTGCAGGAGCGTGGTCCGGTTCGCCGGCACGGGCGGCAACTTGCGGTGCGAGAGCGCCATGGTGATGCGCGGATCGTGCAGCGTCGTCGCCGTCGCCGTCATCACGGCGCAGGCGTAGACGGTGCGGGTCGTCACATCGATGGGGGCGATGGCGTCGGTGGCATCCACAGCGCCGATGCGTCCGGCGAGGTGGGCGTCCTCGGTCGCCTTGAGGAGCAGCGGATGGACATCCTTGGCGATCTGGTGAACGCCGCCCTCCTTCTGCATGAGGTCGCGTATCTGCTGGAGGAACGCGGCCTGATCGGGGAGCTTGTCCGACGCCGTTTGCTGGAGCTTGCGGTCGTCGTAATACTGGTCGGTGATGTCCTGTTCGTCGGCAAGGACCTGCCTGAAAACTTCCTCGGTGTCTTCCATGAAACCTCTCC
>Ga0190266_10000005_pt1 | contig 41837 bp, 58 predicted proteins | sample Popmic220T_FD_132448 | JGI IMG/M metagenome (GOLD analysis project Ga0190266, IMG submission 132448) | Populus adjacent soil microbial communities from riparian zone of Indian Creek, Utah, USA - 220 T | ecosystem: Environmental > Terrestrial > Soil > Riparian zone | place: USA: Utah | collected...
CCCGGTGCTGTTCTCTCGTGGACGCGTACCCGCAGGGCTCCCATAGCTTCGAGATCGTTGCCACGATGGCCGACGACCACAATCTGACAACTCTCCTGGCCACGGGGCCGGAGTTCGGATGCGTCCATCATGCCCCCAAAGAGGCGCTGACCCGAGATGCCTGAGTCCCTACGGGAGCCCCCTCCGGGGGCTTCCGCGGAGTCTCAAGCCCGAGACCCAAGGAAAACAAGAGGAGGAGAGTTAGATGAGTCAATACAGAGACGACATCGGCAGCAACATGATTGAGAACAGAGACGCGGGCCACCGGCGAACCACGCACCTCGATCGCCCCGCCATGTCGCCGAGCGACGAAGAGCTTGCCGCGAAGGCAGCGGCAGAGGCCGAGCAGTACCTCTCCAACTGGCGCACCAAGCTCGCCGGAAACGTGGGGATGTGGTTGCCTTTGTATGGACCGGCCTCCGAAGCCTTCCGCGAGGCCATGACCCCGAAGAATCGCGGGTCCATCGTCTTCGAAGTGAAACCGGATCCGGAAGGCGGGGACCTGATCCGGTACCGCGAGACGCTGACCGTACCAAGGGGGTAGGCCTGGAGCTTTCACGGGGCCCCGTTCTGGCGGGGCTCCGCGGAGTCTCAAGTCAGAGACCTGGAAAGGAGGAGTATTGCCTGCACGAAGAGCACGTGGCATGCCGGACGTCCCGGCCCGCCGCAAGAAACCGCCATCGCCCATCCCCGGCACTCACCGGTCGTACCGCCTGAACGGCGACGACCGGGAGGCCATCGACTATCTCCTCGAAACCTGGGGAGAGGATGACCCCCTGATGACCGAAAACGGCGTCATCAGAAAGGCCGTCCAGACCGCCGCCGCGCTGGAGCGCGGGCGGCGCGCCCGCTGACCGCTCACAAACCAACAGGAGACTTTGCCATGGCTGACTGGAGAACGAGAGTCAAGTCCGACTACTACAAAACCGAAGACGTCGAAAACGGTCCGATCCTGCTGACCGTCAAGGAGCTGATGGAGGAGGAGACGCCCTGGACAAAGGGGGAGTATCACGACGTGATGCTTTTCAGGGAGCGCGGCTCGAAGAAGCTGGTCATGAAGCCGGCCCTCTACCAGAACGTCGAAGACGTCACCGGCAACAAGGACACCGACACCTGGGCCGGGGCCGTGGTCGTCCTCTTCAAGGACTCCTCGGTGCAGATGATGGGGAAGCGGGTCGGCGGCGTGCGTATCCGCGCCCCCAAGAACCGCCCCCAACAGGCGCCGCCCCCGCCCCCCGTACAGCAGCCGGCCTACGAAGAGTGGCCGGAGCCCGGCGCCAGTGACGCCGACACCTACCCGGATGATCCCTTCTAGGAGAAGACCATGACCGACCTCTACGGATACGGCCCGGATTGCTGCGGGCCAGATGACAGCGCATACAGCAACCACCCCGATCCCGAAGGCTGCCTCCCCCTGGCTGACGCGGCGACCGGACTCACGGGTCCGGCCGCCAATGCCCAGGAGTTGACCGCTGGCAGGCCGCAGGAGCCACGATCGGAGCCTGCCCCTGCCATCCCCACGCCTCCGAAGGGATCGGCCCTCAGAATCGATCTGAAGGCCGGAATCGTGGATCTTCTGTCCATACCCCTCAACCTCCTCTACGGCGACCGTCAGGGGCAAGGCCGGGTCGCTGGTGAGGAGATCACCTGGAAGGATGTTGGGGAGTATCGGCGCGTGCTCGATCTGGCGAGCAATGGCAGGTGGTGCTGGTCCACTACAACGGTTCCGGGCGTCGCCATCATCAACCGACTTGCGATGTCTGGGGGCACGGCATGAGCCTCGCGACGCATCAACCGGTGACCCGGGCGCTGGAGGCCTTCGCCCGGGAGCACCTCGGGAACCATGAAAGCCCCCTCTTCAGAAAACAGCAGGAGATCTTTCTCACCCGCCTGCAAGAGAAGCAGGTGGAGTGGCTGTCCCCTCACGACAACGAGGGGGCCTATGGCATGTCCGGGGCCGGCTCCTGTCTTCTCAAGCAGGACCTCTCCCGGGACGGCGTCAAGGGGACGCCGGTCGAGGGGTGGACCCACATGACGTGGCACCACGGACACATTGTCGAGGTCGAGGTGGTGTCGATCCTGGAGGCCCTCGGATGCGTGATCGAGGGGACGCAGGCGCCCGTTCGCACCTACCGGGCGGACGGGTCTCTCCTCCATAGCTCGAAGGTGGACGGGATCATCGTCTCGGCCCCGGCCGATCTCCAGATCCCGACCCCCATAATCCTCTCCGTCAAGAGCACCGCCTACAAGATGGCCGCCTTCATCAAGGGCGGCAACCAGAAGCGGAAAGGCTTCGCCGCCCTGCCGTTCGGCATCAAGGGCGAGGAGCCCTCCTGGTACATGCAGGCCCAGCTCGAAATGCACGGCTCCGACCCCCAAGAGGAGGGCTACTCCAGGATTGATCGCGTCCTCCTGGTGGCGGTCGCCAAAGACGTGGTGGCGGCCTATTCGCAGGATGAGATCCTGCAAGATGCCGGCTCGATGGCCTTTCACGCCGAGATCCTCAAGTACGAACCGCACATAGCGACTCAACTGGTCAATGCCCGGGAGACCTTCGACCACCTCGCCGCCGTGCCGGTCCCGGACGGCCTCGGGGTCGGCTTTGTCCGGCTGCCGGAGCCGGGCTCTCCGGGCGGGCAGAACACTAAGGGCTTTAGCATCTGGGGCGGTCCCAACCAGGCCGCCACAGGGACGTTCAATCCCTGTGGCATGTGTGAATTCAAGGCGCACTGCGCCGCAACCTATGGAAGAGGGGCCACGTGAACGGCGACTATGAGCGCATCGACCAGCACCTCGACGATGCCCTCCTGGAGGGAGACGACGACATCCATCCTGGTATCCGAGAGAGCGGATGTCCCCACGAGTGGGCCTACACCGGCACTGCCTACGGCGGTGATGACCCGCGCTGGTCTGGCGAGGGTCGCTGCTATTGCGTCTACTGCGGTGCGGACGGTGACGCTTGAAGCCGGTCACCTTCATCGAGGCCAGGGTCCTCGCCGCGATGGCGCGCGGCGGGACCTTGGCCCGGAAGCCGTCGAAGGTCTCCAACCCCCTGCACTATCCCTGGGAGCTGCGGGACGGTGGCGGGGGGATCGTCTACTACCCCGCCAAGTACCGGCGGGAGAACCGCCAGGAGGAGGGGGACTGCCCCCTATGGTGGGCGAAGAAGCTGGCCCCGCTCGTCGAGCGCGGCCTTCTCATCGCTGACCATCCCACTTTCATCAAGGCGGCAAGGCTCTACATCACGGACGAGGGGAAGGGGGTCGCCTGGAGGCTGCACGTCAGCGGCAACTACGGCAAGCCCATCCCCTGCCTCATCTGCGACCGCCCCCCGCACGAGGCGACGGACCACGAGTATCAACCCGCCCTCAAATGGGCGAAGGAGATCAAATGACGCAACTGCGGGAGTACTACGGACTCTTCCCGGATCGAGACTTCTTGCGCCGGGTGAGCGGGGTCAATGAGTGGATTCAAGGGACGACGAGGAACGGTATGACGAAGAGCGAGAAGGAAATCAGGCGGGTCGAGGAAGAGGCGCGCCGCCGCGAGGCGGCTGCCCGTCCCTTTCCCTGGTGGACGAAGGGGGAGCTTCTGGGGAGGAATGATCTCATTGCCAAGCGCCTCCAGGCGCTCGCCGGCCAGGAGGCAGTCATTCTCTTTGGGAAGGACGCTGATCCGCTGTACCCGCTCGGAGCGGGTACAGCCCGTGCCAAGGTGAGCCTTTCTCCTCCTGCGAACGGCTGGGCCTGGGCCACGATCGGAGAGGTCTATCACGGCTTCCGGCTGGACAAGGTTCTGAGTGTCTTCACTCCTGAAGAGGCGATGGCCTGCGAGGTGTTACCGTGATTTCGTACCTAGGAGTAGTGCAGGTCGAGACCTTCTGGCAGGTAGATCCGGATGGCGGGAGAGAGGTCCTCACGCTCCAGGAGGCAAGGAATGCCATTGACTCCATGGTGTTCCAGCTCCTCAATGACCCTGCCATCCTCCACCAGGAATCGACATATTCGGATCTTGAACACGCGATGGGCCGGATCTTCGGCGTGGAGACGGAGTCAGATGCAGAAGCCTCTCCCGCATAGCCCGGAAGCGGAGCGCGCCGTCCTGGGCGCGCTCCTCCTGGAGCCGGAGCGGGTTGGGAGGCTTGCGGACCGGCTTCGCCCTGAAGATTTCCATGTCGTCCAGCATCAACACATCTACAGGGGGGTCCTGGCTGTCGCAGCGGAAGGTGGGACGCCGGAACCCCTCGCGGTTATGGCTTGGCTGCGGCAGGCGGGACTCCTCGAAGACGTCGGTGGGCTGGGTGCCCTGGCGGAGCTCGAAGACCTGACCCTGGCGACGGAGCGGGTGGGAGAGTGGACGGGGATCGTCGTCGACCGCTCGGCCCGCCGCCGCCTGATCGAGGCGGCGGGCGAGGCCATTCGAGAGGGCGCTTCCTCCGCCGCGCCCATGGCGGAGATCCTGGCCCATCTCTCGGGCGAGATCCTGGCGCTCGAAACCCGCCTCTCCTCCGGGAGCGGCGGCGAAGCCCTGGGGGACATCCTTCAGGGGGACGAGGCGAAGGCGAACCCGTCCAGGGCCGGTTGGGGGTGGTCCTTCGCCGACCGCTTGACGGTCGGCTTCGCCGAAGGGACGCTCACCTTTCTCGCCGGGCAGGCCAAGATGGGGAAGAGTGCGGCGGCGGCCTCGATCATTCGCTGGAATGCCCGACATGGACGGCGAGTGCTCCTGCGGAGCGTCGAGGAGTTTAAACGTCCCTGGGGGCGGCGGCTCCTCGCCCAGGAGGCGAAGGTCAGCCTTCACCGGCTGATCGAGTCGAAGGGTCGCATCCGCGCAGGCGGACTCCATCCCGACGAAGCCGGGCGGGTCGCCGTCGCCGAGGCGGCGATGGCCGAGTGGCGGGTGGTCGTGGTTGATTCGGCGCCCAACGCCCGCGGGGTGGCGGCGCCGGATACCCCGGAGGGGATCGTCGCAACGGTCCTCGCCGAGCATGAGAGGGAGCCGCTCGACCTCGCCGTCGTCGATCATCTTCAGGACGTTCGCGGGGACGACGGCTGGGAGGGGATCATCAAGGCGGCGAAGGTCCTACGGACGGTCGCACGGCACGGGGTCCCCGTACTGGTGCTGTCGCAGATCTCCCCCAAGGTCGAGGCCAGGGCGCAGAAGTTCAGCCCGAAGAGCGAGCGCGCGGACTGGCTGAATGCTCTGCGCCCCACCCTGACGGACCTCGGCGGGGCGGCCCGCCTCGACTCGATCGCCGACGTCGTCGGGGCGGTCTTCCGCCCCGACTTCTTTCTGCCGGACGGGGCTGTCCCGGACGGCAAGGCGGAGCTGCTCATCCGGGCCAACAGGTACGGCCCGACCAACAAAATAGTGCCGCTCCGATTCGATCCGGAGAGTACTTCTTTCGAAGGGAGCTGAGAGTTATGGGAATTCATGGAACCTTCGGCGCGAAGATCAGTGGACCTGACTGGAGCAAAATCACGGAGGACGAGGCAGGGATTGCGCTTCGTATTGTCAAGAGATGGGAGAGGGAGCATGGCAAACCCCCGGGGTACAAGAGAATCAACTTACTCATGGACATAGAAGCGGCCCACCTCGATTGCCGTATGAATCTTGAGAGTTTGCTCGAAAGTGACTCCGTGACCTTCGCGCATGACATCGGTGGTATTACCAAGCACATGGATCGAGCTACGGGGAAGCTCGGTGGCTGCTTTGTGCCCAGAACGGCAAGGGGGCTGCCTTGAGCTGTTCCTGCCCCGGCCCCTCTGGGGGTCGCTGCTCGACCTGTCGGGCCAGCACTGCCCATGCGCGGACGGCTGACGTCCCTGCCGGCCCCGGGGTGGAATGGGGGGTGTACACTCCGGGTCCCCTCCGGGACCTCGCCTCGAAGCTCGCAACCGAGCGGGGAATGTCCCGCTCGGCACTGGCCGCCCGAGCCCTCGGGATCGGCCTCTACCACATCATGAAGGGAGGGCTCTTTCGTGCCTCAGAAGATTGATCGTCAGGAATGGGATCGGCTCCTCGCTCGTCTAAAGCTGCTCTCGAATGCCCCTTTGAGCGATGTCCTCACGGAGGTGCACAAGAAGCTCGACCGACTGAACGAAGTAGAGATCGAGCTGGTCGAGGCGGGCGACAGAATCAGCGACCTCAAAAATGCCGAGCACCCGCCGAATGAGGCGGCGGCGCGCCTCGTTCATGCGCAACATAGCAGTACTTTCCTTCTCGACCTCAGGCTCTGTCCGCACCCTGACTGCGAGGATATCTGGAGGGATGTATGAGCAGGAAGGGGTACGACCGACAGGGCAACCCCCTCCCCTGCCGCCCTCTGCATCCGGACGAGGAGGAGAACGTCATCCCCTTGCCGGGCTTCGAGCATCTGATCGGCGAGCCGGTGGTTCCCTCTTCCGCCGGTCGGGCGGAGCTGCATGACAGCCTCTGCCCACAAAAGAAGCGCAAGGAGAAGCCGCGGCCTCTGGAGTACCGGTTCTGGCAGGAAGTCAGAGAGGGCGACCGGGTGGTCGTCGATGGCTCCCAGGAAGGGGTGGTCATCGCGAACGATGTTCACGTCGAGAAAGGAGATGTCGTCCGCATCGTCAACTACTCCGTCGTCCTGCTGGACAACGGGGACGAGATAGAGGTCCAGGAACACTCCCGCATGAAGCGGGTACCGGAGGGAGCATGACCAGGAAGGAGATCTACGACACGATGGTGAGCGAGGTCGTTGCCCGCCTCGCTGATCAAGGGGGAGAATTGCGAAGTCGTCAGGTTGATGCTGTCCTCGTCGAGGTGGCCGGGCTCGCGGCGGATTTCTATGAGCGGCTCGATCATGTCGAGCAAAGGCTCCGCCTCCTGGAGAGGGCATGACCGGCAGCGAGCCTCCACAGATCATCGCGGCCGAGACGCTCTCCACCGGCATTCGTCTGCTGATTCAGGCGGCGGACGGCGAGAAGAGAATCTGCGAGATGAGTGCAGGAGAGCTGTGGGCCATGGGCTCGTCCAAGCCCCGAACCTGGGATGGAAAGGAGAAGCCTTGAGCGCCGAGCCCTGTTCGACCTGCCAGACCAAGGCCTGGAAAGAGTGGAGCGACGATCGGATACTCCGCGGGGAGGGCATCATCCACGAGATGCCGAAGATCTGCGACCCATGCCGCGAGCGCCTCGGGCGCATCGCGGCTCAGTACCAGCCGAAGGAAGTCTGGCGCCCATCCCAGGATGGGCGGGATGTGCTCGTTCAATTCCTGGACGAGGAAAAGAAGTGAGCCGGTACGGGAAGTACGGCGTCGCGCCGAAGGTGGAGCGGACGAGCCGGGAGGGGATCGTCTTCGACTCGAAGGGCGAGTTGTCAAGGTGGGAGGAGCTTCGCCTGTTGGAGCGGGCCGGCGAGGTCTCCGAGTTGCGCCGGCAGGTCAAGTACCCGCTCGTGGTCAACGGGGTCGATCTGGGGTCCTATGTGGCGGACTTCGTATACGTGGACGAAAGGACCCTGCTCGTCGGCGGCAGACAGGTCGTCGAGGACTTCAAGGGAGTCCGCACGCCAGCCTACCGACTGAAAAAGAAGTTGATGCTGGCCATCCATGGAATCGAGATCTTCGAGACCGGCGCGCCGCAGCGCCGGACTCGCAGGAAAAGAAGGGAGAATCGATGAGGCTGGCGCACCAAGGATACGACGAGTTGAAGAAGGAGCTGACCCGCGAGAAGCAGGAGCACGTCTGGGCGAGGGCGAGGATCGCCGACTTCCTGATCAAGGAGCAGGAGCTGGATGGGCTGGCCGACAGCCTGGAGGGGAAGGGGCAGCAGGTCAGGCCCCTCTCCAGGGCAGAGATCGCGGAACGCATTCGCTCCATCCTTCGCCTGCCCGAGTAGGGCCGCTGGCCGCCCGCGCGGCGGCCAGGCGGCGGCAGGGCAGGGCATCCCCACTGACCAGCAGGAGAGCGCCCCTCAGAGGGGCGCTAATCAAGACTTTTTAAGGAGACCATCATGAACGACAAGGAAGCCACTCCGGCCGAGCCGGAGGTACTGTGGAGAGTGCCGCCCGGCACGACGGGTGGCTGGTACGCCTTCAAGATTCTTGCGGATGGCAGCGCCTGGTCTTGTCATCCTCTGGGTGGCAACTGGATCAAGATGGACGGCGACAGGATGCATCCAGCTATTCGCGAGCTGGCCCGCCGCCTGCTGACCGAGCGGGCCGAGCAGGAGAGGCTCGACGACCACAACGACGAGATGGAGGCGAGCCAGCCACTCTGGGTTGTGGAGGCGGAGCACCTGGAAGAGCGCCTCAGGCGGGTCGAGGCGATAGCCGATCCGGTGGCGCTGGCCATCTTGCGAGGCCAGAGCGGCCTCCATTCTGACCCCCTGAATACCCTTGAGGCGAAGATGGCAACGCTGGGGCATCGCGTGGAGGAGCTGGACAAAAACCTGGCGCGTGAGGTCGAACGGCGCGCCCTGGAGACGAAGGAGCAGCACAGGAACTGCGCCGTCTATGAGCGCGTCCAGGCCGATCTCATCGCAGCGGTGGAGGGCTTGAGGGCCGCCCTCAGTCGGCCCAGCCCGGCCGCGGCGCCCGAAGCGCCGCCGGCCCTGCGCTGGGAGAGGGGTGCGAATCGGATGATCAATTCGGACGGCGTAGAGGTCCTCGATCTCGGGGACTGCGACAACCTCCGGCCGGAGGAGCACGCCTGGCTCTCTCGCCTGGCGGATCTGTGGTGCGCATGGGGGGATCACGGGTATCTGCGGGAGCGGCTCGTCAATGCAAGCGGTAGGGGCAATGCGACCACCAAGGGTTGGTGGCAGGACCATCCCGATTTCCGCCAGCTCCGCTCCGAATTGTTGGCGGTTCCATGGCTCTTCGAAAGGAAGGAGGGGATATGAGCAGCGACAACTGGCCGGGCGGGATGCTGGCTGCGCTGATCATTCCTTGGCACGCAGCGAAGAATCTCAAGACCTGCTTCTTCGGCAAGCAACTCAAGGAGCTGCGAGTCGCCCTCAAGGTGGCGACCCGCTACGAATACGACAACTCGCACGATCGCTTCGAGTACATGGGGCTGGAGTTTCCCTTCAGCTTCCATGAGATGACGTGGGGCATCGGGTCAGAGCTGGAGAAGACGTATCGGTCCAAGTTTGGACGTGACTGTCATGGCGGGCCGAACGGCTCGAACGTGCGCATGCTCAATATCTGGAGCATGAACCAGCAGAAGATCCACGAGGAGACATTCCTCTGTGAGTGGGCAGGCCCGCTTCCCGACGGAGCCGTCTCCGCCGCCGAGGCGGCGATGCTTCGCTTCTACAACAAGGAGATCGCCTGCTCGGACTGCGGGGACGTCATCCCCCTTCCGGGGGCTGGTCGGTACTTCGCTGGAGTCTACTGCTCCGGTTGCTGGGAGGGAACGAAGGGGTGTTATCGCGGCAAGGGCGGATGGAAGAAGACCGAGTCCGAGGAGACCTACGACTAAAAAAGACCCCGGCCGGGGAGACCGGCCGGCCGGGGAGATGGGAGGGGACAAGAAGAACTAGACCTTGGTGGCCGCGGTGGCGGTCGGGAGGACATAAGAAACCAGCATGAAGGAGCGACCGGCGTTGCCGGCGGCGCCGACCGTCGTCACGATTCCGGAGATGACGCGCGCCGCGGCCGAGTAGGCGGCGGAGCGCAGGCCGGTCGTGGTCGAGAGGTAGGCTCCCGGCTTCCCTCCGGTCTGGGCGAAGTTCAGCTCCTCGCCGACCAGGAGGTCGGTGGCCTTCAGATCGATCCCGATGAACCAACCGTCGTCATCGGTAGCGTCCCCCACCTTCAGGGTGGCCGAGGTGGTTGCCGTCCAGAGGACGGTCGACCAGAACTTGATGTCAGTGATGAGCGCCCCGGCCGGGACGGTGACGGAGCCGGTGTAGGTGCCGGCCCCGGTCGTCTCGGTGAAGGACACCATCTGGGCCTGCGGGATGAAGCCGGTCAGGCCGTCAATCTTGCCGAGCTCTGCCGCGGTGAGGGTGACTCCGTTGACGATGAAGTTGCCAGAGCTGTCGGCTTCGAGGAGGGCGCCGGTTCCCGGCGAGCCCTTCGATCCGATGCGAAGCTTCTTGACCTGGACGCCGGACTTCCGGTTACTGGTCTGTTCGTTAGACATAGCTAAATCTTTCCGCCATCAACATGGCAATGGCGCCGGGGCAGGAGTGCTCCGGCGGAAAGGAGTGACATGGAAGTTTTTCTGATGGAAGACCTGGACCTTGAAGCTGTCATCGAGGCGGCGGTCGACGATGCGCCGTCGCCGATCGTCGGTGAGCACGTCATGCGAATCGTCAACAAGGCTCTTGCGGCGGAGCGAGCCAGCATTCGGCGGGAGCTGTACGACTGGCTGGTCGGCGACATCGATCCGCGGGACGCGGGCCTTTACAACTCTCGGCGCATCGTCGACGAGATCAATCGCATCTGCCCGAAGGAGGGATAACTCATGGGATTCTTTCGCACCCTGCTCCGCATGGAACCCCCTCGTCCTACAGCCCTGGAGCTGGCCGAGGCAAACGAGATGCGCCTGAAGAACGCCAAAGAGGCCGCTGCCTGGGAGCGGCAGCGACTGATCGTCGAGTGGCTGGTGTCTCGCGCTGGTGCCACGGGAATCGACGAAGACACGAAAGCAACCCTCTTTGTCATCGCCCGCCTGATCGAGGATGGCGAGCCGCTCAAGGCGGCTCGCCCTAAAGGGCGTTCTCATGGTCGGTTGAATGCGAAGTAGAGTCCGACGATGGTAGCGAGGAGGCCGATTGCGCCGACGATGATCTTGGTCGTCTTCGAGATCCCCTCCTCCCGATTCTCGAAGCGGGCGACTCGCTCGGCGAGCGCCCGCAGCTCGCGCTCCAGGGCATCCCTGCCGGCAAGGACCCATTCCTTCTCCGCGAAGGTCGCGGCCTGCCGGTCCATCTTGGTCTGGAGCTGGTTGTGCTGGTCGAGGCGAGCGGTCGCCGACTCCTCTGACTTAGCCCCGGACTTCTCCGCGGCGGCAAAGGCCGCGGCGACGAGCTTGTCCTGGGATGCCAGGGCGGCATCACGAGCCCTCTCGGAGGCGCCGAAGCGCTCCTCGTATCGGCGGTCCATTTCAGCCAGGACCTTCTCGATATGCTCCTTGAGGGTCGTGACGTCCCAGGGCATTTACTCTCTCCTGTCGCCGTCCTTGCTGTCGGGGCAGGGGCACGGGCATGTCGGCGGTGGCGGCGGTGGAGGTGGTGGAGGAGGTGGTTCCTCGTCCAGGATGTTGATGAGCGTGCAACCCTTCCTCCCACCTTGCGGCGTGAGTACGGGCTCGGCCCAGGCCTCACCGAGCTTCCGGCCGGCCTGCTCGACCTGGCAGGGCAAGGAGGTCTTGCAGCATCCCGGCGGGTCGATCGGCTGGAGGCGGATGTTGGTGCCCCGCGGAACGTCCTTGCAGTCGGGATCCGCCCGGCCGACGAGCCGGAGGAAGTCCTGGCACCCGAGCTGCCGGACGGCTCCATGAACGATGCCGAAGTCGAGGACCTCTTCGTCGGTCGGAACGCGCGAGATACCGGCGTCCACGAAGAGGGCAGCGAGGATCGAGTAGGCGGCCCCACCCTTCGTCTCGACCCCCTGACTGGCGATGTAGCGCCCCAGAACGTCGCGCCGGCCCTCGGCATAGCGGCCGAGGTATCCGAGGTCGTCGGCGTTTGAGCCGCTCCACTCGACCGCTGGATTCAGGTGCCGCTGGATGTCGGCGCCTGTGAAGGTCCGCCAATAGACCGTGGCGCCGGCAGGCGGGCGATAGCCGGAGGCATCCAGCGTGCCGGAGAGGCCAGCACCGATCATCGCCGCTTCGACCTGCCGAAGGTCGGGCGAGGGCGAGGGCGAGGAGCGCGGAAGCTCGTGGACACACCCAGCCGTGAGGAGGAGCAGGCTCCCGAGCATGATTGCGTTCTTCTTCATTTGCTTGCCTCGACCGGATGTCCGAGATCGATGAGGATCGCCTTCATCTCGGCCTTGGCGTACCGGTTCAGGCGCTCCAGGCGCTGCCTTGCGGCCTCAGCGAAGGCGGCGTCTCTTTTGGTGTCTCCATTCGGCATAGCCTCTGGGAGGGTGCGGGGGATGAGGAGGTAGCCAGCGCCCTTCGTGGTGCCGGCGATCGCCTGGGCGGCTTCGAGCGGGACGCCCAGATGCTCGGCGAGGGCCGCAGCCTGGCGATCAGGGGGGCAACAAACACCGAGAACACAACAAGCTCCTCCCGGCATGTCAATCTCCTCTCTTTTCCAGGTGACCGAGCACCCGGATATTGATTCCATTTTGTGTATCGGACGCCTTCTCTATAACGGACAGGCGTGCGTTCAAGTCAGCCAGCGTCTTGATGGTTCCACGATAGTTCTGCTCGTTCTCCTTGAGGTCGCCCCTGATCTCGGCAAGCGTGTTCTGCACGGTCAGGAGGGCCTGGGCTTGCCGGCCGTTCGAATTGGCGATGAGAACGGCGCTCCCACCTATGGAGATCGCCAACGTGATTGGAATGACCAGTTCTCTTCCTGTCATTTAAACCTCCGGCCTCATCTTCCTGCCCTCAACCGGCGCTTCGCCTTGCGCTTGGCGCCCTGGATCATGAAGCCGATGGCTTCGTCGTCGTAGCCGTTCTGGCGGAGGATCTGGATGATCTCCGTCTGACGGGGCGAGTCATTTTCGTAGAGAGCCTGGGCGAAGAGGTTCTCGGCCTTGTAGGTCGACATCCCCTTCGACTCCGGGATCGAGATGAGGAGCTTCCGGAGGACGTCACCCGGGTCCTCGGCGTCCTGGAGGGAGAAGGGGAGGGCCATCTCGGCCGTGGGCTCCAGGCGAGAGGCGATGTCCTCGACCGGTCCCGGCACCTCACCGGTCTTCTCGCGCTCCCTGACCAGCTCCTCATAGGGCGAGGGGAACTCGGTGACCGACTTCCCCATGAGGCCGGCTGCCGCCCCCACCCAGGGGCTGGTCTTGCCGGCCAGGAACTTCATCTGCTGCGCCCCCGGCGTCCCCCAGGCGAAGTGAGGCAGCTCCTGGGCATGCTTCCCGATGCGGTAGAAGATCTTCCTTCCCTTGTCGGTCCTGAAAGGGGTCTCCAGGTCCATCTTGTGGCCCTCTTCGTTCTCCCACGGGAAGTGCGGTCCCTGCTCCGAGCCGGCAGTCAGGGAGTAGTTGAGGACCGAGAAGCCGGCGGCGAGCGCCGTGATGTTCGTCCAGTAGGTACGGCCGATGACCCGATGAACCGGATCGGAGGAGAGGGGGGAGAGCCCCGAGCTGATGGCCGAGACGTTCCAGTCTGGGGAGAGGAAGATGCGCCGCATCCACTTCAAGGCTCGCGGGTCCGAGAACAGCCGGTTCCTGCTCAGCTCCCAGACCTGACCGCCGAAGTGGTTGTTGATGCCGGAGGCGACGGCTTCGCCGATCTCCTCGTCGGTCATCGCGGCGAGACGCGCCCTGGTGCGGTCGGTCAAAAAACGATTCGCCACTCCGAGCGCTCCGCGATCGCCGTTCCTGGCCGCCATGAGCTGCGCCTCCCACTGCTCAGCCGCCGCGATCTTGATCGGGCTGTGGAGAATCTTCCAGATCGCTTCGTCGTAATAGGCGGCGGTGGCGCGGAGGCCCTTCCCGGCGGCCCCCGCTGCCCTCGCGACCGCGCCCGCCTTGCCGGCGGCGCGGGTCATCATGTCCTCCCAATCGACCATGGCCCGCTGGAAGGAGTCGGTCATCATGTCGGCCGATGGCGCCTCCACTCCGAGGCCCCTGCGGACCCACTTCTCGGCGACCTCACGAGTGAAGGGACTCGCCCAGCCGCGGCGCTCGGCGAGCTGCGCGAGGCCCGGTATGCCGCCGCCTCTCGAGGCCCATGCCTTCGCTCCTTTGACCGGCCCCATTGACTGCATGGCGGCGAGGCCGAGCTCGAAGGGGTGGAAGATCGAGCCGAGGAACTTGATCCGCTTAACGGTCCCCAGGAGGCGGTCGATCTTGAGCGGCTCGGCGACGTCTAAGACCGGCTTCAGCTCCTCCCAGATCTTGGGGTGGATCCAGAGGTCCCCCGGGGTCGTCGGAGTCCGCGGCGGCCGGAAGGTCTTCGGACCGAGCCCCTCGGTCCCCGGGAGCGACGGCTGCTCGATGACGGAGGGAGCCGTCCCACCCTCCGGGGTGTAGCGGTAGAAGCCGCCGGCCGTCTCGGCGGCCCGGCGGCTCTCGGCCTGGAGAAGTTCTGCATGGCGGACAGCCTCGGGGAGGGCGCGAGAGCTGGTCGCTGAGCGCTGGGCGGCCTTCTCCAGGACCGGCACGCCGGAGACCCGGACGTACCCCTTCGGCTGCTTCCCCATCGTGGCATAGGTCAGAGCCGGCCTGCTGTCCTGAAGGAGGGGCATGGTCGCAAGGTCGTCGACCAGGCCGCGGATCGCCTGGGCATGGGCGAAGACCTTCTCGGTCTCGGCCCGGAGCTGCGAGAAGCGGAGCGTCCTGGGCGTCCAGCCGGCGGCCATCGCCTCGGAGGGATTCAGGAACGTCCGGGAACGGGTGAGTCCCGGCGTAGCGCCCACCGAGCCGAAGGACAGAGGATTGACCGTCTTCACCCCCTTCGGCGGCACGTAGGTCATGTGCATGTAGTTCTTGACGAACCCCAGGTCCCACATGTCGGAGAGATCGTCCCACATCTGCTTTGTCTGCTCGCGCCAGGAGGCGACCTCCTGAAGGGCGGACTCGGCGTTCGGGTCAGCGAAGATCTGCTCGACCACCCGCCGCTTGGCGCCGGGCCTCTTGGCGATCCGGGCCGCCACCTTGGCCGGCCGGTTCGCGTAGGACCTCGGATCTCCCAGCTCGTGGAACATCCAGGTCAGGGCCTCGTCGGTCTCTTTCGGGATGAGCTTCTGAAGCTCCTCCGCCCTGGCGCCGGCGCGGTAGCGGCCGAGGCGCTCAGTCGCTGCGTACTCCTTCCGCATGTGCCAGGCCGCCTCTTTCGCTGCCGCGTCAGCGGGCGGCAGGGGATCCGGGCGGAGCTTGATGAACCCTGCCTCGTTCGATCCTGGGCGAGGCCCGAGAGGAGGCAACGCCAGCGGCGCCTCGGCGAGGGGCGGTCCTCCGAGCCCAGAAGATACTCCGTCAATTACCTTCGTTGAGTCGAGAAATGGAAGGGGAGCGCCTTCTTTTAGGGTGTCGAATGGACCACCCATATTAGCGAGCGCTTCTTCGGCGACTACTGCGTTTGCTATTGCACCATCGGGATGATGGAAGGTTACGCGGACCCGTTGAAGCTCGGGCCTGAAGGTAAAGTTTGCTCCTGTCGCCGAGACTTGATGACCAGGAAACATGCTGGCTATGTCGGACGCCGTCACTGTTCCCTTGTTCCTCTCGAAAGACAGGATCAAGTCATCACCATTTAACTCTGCCGCGCGCAGTAAAGGAGAGCCTGCCAAGGCTTCATCCCTAGAGGTGCGGCTCAATCCGAGAGGAGGTGATGCTGCTGATGACGGCCGAAGGCCGTCGAGTGATTCCGCAACCTGACCACTGAGAGGAGGTGATGCCGCCGCCCCCAGGGCCTCCGGGCCTGAGGGGGCGGCCTCCAGGCCGCGGAATCCGCCGGTCCTTCGGTGCTCCTTGAGGTAACCGCGGGCCATGATGGACTCGGGGGAACCGTCATCAGGAATCTTGGCCAGTGCGTCGTCAATCCATTGATTTGGTTTACCCTCTACTGAACCGATTCCGTAACGATGCAGGGTCTTCCCGAGAAGCTTCTGCTGCGCCATGCTGATGCCGGCGTCATCGGTGATACTGGCGGCCGACTGACGTCGAGTCGCGTGTCGACGCCCAACCCGCTCCGCGGTCTCGATTTCTTCGGGGGATAACAAGCCTCGCCAATCTTTGAAGGTCCTGGCGTAGAGGTCGAGGTACGGAGAGCTTCGAGGCGTGCCGGACTTGGCGCGCGAGAGCTTCGCGACCTGAATATCCCCCTCCGCCACCAGGACGAGCGAATCGTACCCCTTGCCGTTGGCCCATTTGACCAGCGCCTCCTCCGCCTTGTTGAACGGAGCCTCCGGCGGGACGAGCCCCATTGCCTTGGCTGACTTGGAGGCGCTCTTGTTGAGGACGAGTGGATTCGCGGGCGTAAATGTCTCGGCGGCCAGGTTATTACCACCGAGGCCGGTGAGGTGCCGCGCATAGGCGGTCTGGTCACCGACCGCATAGAACCTAATTCCCTTCACCGCTCCCTGATCAGGCTTGCCGAGTTGCCACCTGGTGAGAGGCAGATCACGCAGCTCGAAGGGGAGGTCCTCGACCGAGATCGGCCCTGCCGGCACCTCCCTCGCCAGGCGGCGAAGGGCCTCCTCCGGGCCAAGGCCGCCGACGTTGCGCAGCCGCAGGCCGGGATTGACCGCTGGCGGGGCCTGTGACGCACGATCTCCCTGCTGGAGGTAGGGTGGGGTGGGCGCTGCATCCTCGGTCTCCTTGAGCCGCTGTAGGCCCAATTCCACCTTGTCCAGGCGATCCTCGTAGTACGCCTTGCGGTAGCCGGGGTAACGGTTCAGGTTGTCGCGCAGGAGAGCGTCTGCCTCGTCGAGGTCCTGGAGCTTCCCGTAGCCCTTCTGGAGGGCGGCCTCGGCGCGAGCTCCAAGACCTGGCCGCTTACCAGCCGCGATCGCCGCCTCCTGGGCGGCCTCGGAGAGAGCGCGGGGCGCCTTGCCGCCCCCAGCGAGGGTTGGATCAACCAGCATGCCGGCCATGGTGGCGGCCTGATGGACGCCTACGGCAACCGGGGTCGGGAGATCCAGCGTGGCCTCGGCGAGGCGTCCCCTCGCCTCCTCCGTCCAGCGGCGGGTCGTATCAGCGACCGGGGCCAGGGGATCAAGCTTCAGGAGCCGCGCCTCATGGCTGTCCTGGATGGCCTCAGCCATCGAGGGGTTGCCGAAGAGCTGCATATAGGCATCCGCCCGCTCGCTCTTCTTCTGCCGCCCTTTCGGGTCGAGATTCCCCGCCCCCCTCTTCAGGGTGTCGGCGGTCGCATTGAGCACCAAGCTCGGGAGGCGGGCGGTGCCGACGTTGACGTCGGCCGCCGTCGCCCCGGCGAGGCCGAGGGCGTCCTTGGCGATGGCGGGAAGAGAGGTGTTAGGGACCGGCACGGCGGTCGTGGCACGCTGGCCGCCCGGGACCTGCTTCAGGCGGCGCTCACCGGTCCTCGTGTTGACGAGAAAGATTCCCTCCTGGACCCATTCCGGGCCGGCGAGGGCGGGGTCGAGAGCTGGCCGGCTCGCCCCGAAGAGAGTCTGGTACCGGTCAGGCATGGAGGAAGAGATGAGATTCGGAAGGAACGTTCCCGTCCCGGAATTTGATCGACCGATCCGCTCGACCAAGGAGGTCGAGCTTGCGGCCGAGGTGGGGGTCGCGAGGGCGCAGTATGCGGCGGTCTCCGCCCTGGCCGGCATCTATCGCGAGGCGCTTCGCATCCTGGCGAAGGGCCTCCTCGAGGCCGCCTCCGGTACCCTGGAGGGGCCGGACATCGAGGTCCTTCTGGAGAAAGCGGAATTGATCTTCTGGACGGAGTACGACCCGGACAACCCCGTCCATCGGGGGGCCTTCCTTGAATTTGAGGTCTTTCAAGGGGACCGGGTCTGGCTGGCGACGGACTTCGCCCAGGAGCTGCTCAAGCACGGGCTCCTCCCTGCGCCGCCATCCGGATGCGGGCCAGGATCGACTGCGCCGTCATCCCTTTCTGAAGCTCCTGACGGACAAACGTCTCCTGCTCCGGAGTGAGGGAGCCGAAGCTCTGGCGGACGAGGGAGAGCTTCCGGTCGACCTGCTCCGGGTTAGGTCTCACCTGGGCCTTCCCGCCCTCGCCGCTTGAGGCGGCGGGGCGGACGTCCGGGCCGGCGGTCGGGGCCTCACGAGGACGGTCAAGGTTGGCCTGCTTCCGCGCTCCGGGCGGCTTCCAGTTGGGCAGCGGGATCGGGGTCCGGTTGCCGTTCTCGTCCGGGAAGACGGGCCAGAGAACCCCCTTCTCGGTGTCCTCGTAGTACTTCTTGGTAGAGATCCCGTCCCCCTGTTCGATGATCCGCATCGGGGGCTTCTTCTCTTCCTGCTGGGGCTTGGTGGGGTAGGCCGAGGCAGGGATGCCGCTGGCTGGCGTCCACTGCCCCTCTGGGCCGCGCTCGAAGACGCCCGTAGGCGTCTCTATGGTCTGCGGGCGCTCCGGCCTCTCAGGGCCGCTGGGGGCGAAAAGATACCCGTTGCCGGCGCGCCACTTCAGATCCTCCCGGTTCCCTTGGCGCTCGATCTCCTGCTTCCGCTTCCAGTCCTCGAAGTCGGCAGCCCTCTGCGCCTCCTCTTCGGCCTCCTTCTGGGCCTGCGCCTCGCGGTCGGCGACGACCTTGCGCCAGTCCGGCTGAGCCAGGGGGTCGAAGCCGGCAGCTCTCGCCGCGGCGTAGTCGGGGAGCTTCTGGTAGAGGGAGGCGAGGTCATCCATCTGCCCCATGCGAGCGTAGGTGTCGGCGAGGTCCGCGAGGGCGGGCTCCGCCTCGGCGACCTTGTTCGCCATCCCGGCCAGAGAGTTGGCCGCCTGGCGCTCCTTAACGCCCTGGGCCTCGGCCTGGGCCTGCTGCTGGCGGGCGGTCGCCTCGGCGATCTGCGCCTGCCAGTCCGCCTCCCGGCGGGCGGTCTCCTGGGCGAGCATCTGCTCCCTGCCGCCCTGGACGTTCTGGGCCGCCTCCCCGAGGGAGACGGCGATCCCGGGACCGCGGCTGTTGGCGCCCTGGGAGAATGCCATCCCGACCTGAAGGATGATGTCCGCCCGGAGCTGCTGGCGCTGCTCCGGCGTCAAGTCCGCCATCTGGGCGGGCGTCGGCATGGCGATCGTCGGTGGCGCCTCTGGCTGCCCTTGGTAGAGGTCATCGGCCGAGAGTTGAGCTCGCTGCGGCTGGGGCGGCAGGGTGGCGCCCGAGAGGTCCGGCATCCAGTCTTCTGGCGGGTTGCCAAAGGCCGAGAAGCCGCCCTCCTCGCCGCCGTAGGTGTCGAGCCCGAAGTCGCCGCCGTAGAAGTTGAATCCCGGGAACGCCACGGCTCATCCCTTTCCGTAGGTCTGCTGGTAGGCGTTGCCGAGACTCCAGCCGGCGGCGGCCCCGCCGACCGCCGCGGCTCCGGAGTTGATCGAGCCGAGGCCTGAGGGGGTCTGCCCGAAAGTCCGGCTCGTCCCGCCGCGGTCGGAGGCGTTGACGATGTCCATGTAGCGCGACAGGTCCATGAAGGGGACGTCGTGCTGGTAGCGCTGCTGGTCGAAGGCGAGGCGCTGGTTGGTCGCGTTGACCCCGGCCCTCGCGGCGTCGGCGTTCCTCTTCCCGATGTCGAAGCTGTTGCGGTTCTGGTCGGAACCGAGAGAGAGCTGGCCGGCCGCTGTCCAGTCGCGCATGCTGAGGCCGGTGATGTCAGGGGTGGCGCCCAGAGCGAAACGCTGGTCCTGGCCGTAGAGGTCGGCGAGGGAGCCCATGGCCGAGGACCTGAATTCATTCTGGCGCTGTCCCATGCCGACCGCGTTCTGAAGGGCGTCCAGGCGGGCGAGGTCCATCTGGCCCCTGAGGGCCGCGGCCGAGGCCCCGGCGGCGTTCGAGGAGTTGGCGGCCGACTGTGCCCGGTCCTCGGATGCGATCTTCTCGCGGCTGTTCCTGTCGAGGTAGGCGGTGTCGTAGCCGGTCCCCAGGTCGAGGCCGTGTTGGTAGAGACCGTAGTCCGCCATCGCGAGCGAGTCGCCGAGCTCGCGGGCCGAGGTGGTGTTCACGTCCCCCAGGGCCTGCGTCCAGTTGGACGAGCCCATGTTGCCGTTACCGACGTAGAGCCCCATCTTGTCGGCGATCCGCTTGTTCCACTCTTCCTCGTTCCTGCGGGCGATGGCGTCCTTGACGTTCTGGGGGGCGCCCTGACCGGCGAGGAGAGCCTTGATGTCGTCGACGACGCCGACCGGCCCCTCGGTGGGGCTGGGGGTGTAGGTCGGATTCGAGGCGTAGGCCGAGTTGACCGTGCCGTAGTGGACCTTGGGGCCGCCGCCTGTGGCGGCGCCACCGCGCGGCCGGGCGCCCTCGACGTCCGCGAAGAGCATGTCCTTCAGGCGGCGGATGTCCGGATCATCCATCCCGCGGACCATGTCGGCCGTCTCGGTCCTGTAGCCGTTCCTGTCTTGGCCGGCCAGGGTGTCCGAGATGAAGTCCTCGGCCTCGCCGTAGAGGGGGTTGCCCTTCTGAGCCTGCTTGACGGCGGCATCGACGACGGTCCTGGTTTGGTCAGATTGCCCTGTCCACTTCCCGTCCGGGGCCTGGCCTGGCTTCCCTGGCTTGAGCGGATCGGTGGGTTTCTTGCCCCCCTTCCCGCCCTTGCCGGTGGGCTTCGGGATGACGGTCTTGCCGTTCGTGTAGACGACGTTCGGGTCGGGATTGCCGCCCGGATTCGGACCGCCACTCCCGGCCGGCCCCTCGCCTGGCCGGTTGCCGGGACTGCCGTTGTTATAGGGTCCCTTCCAGGCCGGCGTTGGATCGTTCGGATTGAGGATGCCGTATGCCTGCTGCATCGCCCAATTCCGGTATCCGGCGGACTGGTCGGAGGGGGAGGTCGTGGTCGTCACGTCCGTCCAGCCACCCTTGGCGTTCTGCTTGTTGGCGTCGTCAGCGCCCTTCTTCGATATGTAGGCGCCTGCGATTGCCGCGAGCCAGGCCATCAGCACACCTCCCGGAACCAGCCGATCACATCAGGCCCGCTCGGCTGCCGGATGCAGCCGCGGGCCTCGAAGCCGTAGCGAGGCGCCCGCCGCTCCCAGAAGGGGAGCGTCGAGAGGAACATGAAGCCATTCAAGCCGTGCCGCCTCGCGACCGCGAGGGCGGCGTCGAAGTACTGACCCACGAGGCCACGGCCTCGATATTCAGGGGCCACCCATAAGAGGTGGCCCTGGAGGTAGTCATGAAAGACAGAGACGACATCGAACAGGGGTGGAGCGAAGCGACGGAGGGTCTCGCTGGAGACCTGCTCGACATTCTCGACGGGGTGACGGCCAACATCAGGCTGCGGCACCTGGCCCGCCTCTTCTACCGGGAGGGCTGGGAGGACAAGGCGCTCAAAGATTTCTCTCGGCTTCTCCGGCGCGCCATGAGGGACACCAAGAAAGAGATCCAGCAGCCCGCTCCCGAGGCCGCTCCGGAAGAGATCGAGCGCCCCCTCGACGGGGGCGCCGTCGATCAGGGCGTCGCTGGTCCTGCTCCACTCGGCGAGGCCCCTCTCGATGAGAGGCCAGAAGTCGAAGGGGTTGGCGGCGCAGGCAAGCTGAAGTCCCACTCTTGGAGCGGGGGACTTTACGACTTCACAGCCAACGAACATGGCCCCCTGCTGTATGGCCCCCTGGGTGAAAACCCTCCCTATCCGACTGTCGTCCTCTCCGGTTCTTACGGAGCGCTGGTCAACGCCGAGATCCTCCGCCTGGCGAACCGGGTGAGGGACCTGGAGTTTCAACTGGCCGGAGAGATCATGGCCCATCAGGGGTCGAAGATGGTCGCCGAGGAACGGATCGAGGAGCTGGAGACAAGGAATCACAGCGTCGAGGCCAGCGCCGAGGTGATCTGCTCCCTCAAGGATGATCTGGCTCTTCGCGTCGGCACGCTGGAGGCGGTGCTTCGCACAGTCGCCAGCGATCTGGACCCCTATGCCGGCTTCGTCGCCGGGCCGATCGTTCGAGGGGTGCTGCACCGAATCGATCAAGCTCTCTCCTCAACTCGGCTCGTAGAGAATCCAGGCGACGTTGCCGGCATCGGCCGCGACGGCGCTCGTGATGGTGAAGGAGGTACCGACAACCCGGGCCGTGTTGGCGAGGGCGCCGACAACCCCCACGGCGTTTGAAAATGCATACACCCTGGTGTTGGCCGTCACGCTCGTGTTGGCCACCACCAGGAGGCCTGCCGCCATCACCCCCACGCCCATGCGGGCGTTCGCCCCCTCTTTGATCCGGAGGCCCGCCCCGGTCCGGGCAAGGATGTGGTTCCCGGAGGTGTCGTAGCGGGCCGCCTCGACGTTGTTCGTGCCGAGGACGAGGGGGGTGCTGTTCAAGGTCCCCACCGCGAGGCCGCTTCCGAGGGCCGTGCCACAGAAGCTCCAGGAGGCCGGGGTGAAGCCGAAGATCGTGGCGGCCGAGTAGGCCGAGCCGAAGACGATCAGCTCGGCGCGGCCTACGTTCGCCGCCACGCGGAGACGGGCGTCGGCGCTGGTACCGGTCGAGACGTTCTGGACCACGGCGATCGTCGCGGCGTTCTGGTCGACGTGGACGTCGAGGGGCTGCGTCGGGGAGGCTCCGACCCCGAGCCGCTGGTCGTTCAAGGTCGTCGAGACGATGGCCTGGCCGCCGGAGCGGCCGGCCTGAAGGACGGCGCCCCCGGTCGCCCCGGTCTCCAGGTTCTGGATGTCCCTTTCCGCCTGCCGGAAATTGTGATCCCACCAGGACTGTACCTGGGAAAGATCGAAGAGCTTCCCGAGAAGGCGGAAGCGGCCGGCACTCACGGTACAACCTCCCATGCGATCCAGAGTCCCGGCATTGCCCGCAGCTCGGTTCCGGCGGTGTTCGGAAGCTGGAGCTCGAAGTACTGCCAGGCTCCCTGACTCTCGACGAAGGGGAAGAGAGAGGTGTCCTCATCGGCATTACTGACGAACGTCGCCGTCTCCTGGCGCGGGTTGACGATCGTCGCTCCGCTCATGACGGTCTTGAAGTTCGGATCATTTGAGGTCGTGACAGTGACGCTCAGAGCCGCCGGCAGAGGCTCATAGGAACCAGGGGCCGGAACGCCCGTGAAGCCGACCTCGGTCGAAACGAGAGGGATCGCTCCGGTGATCCTCACGGGGGCAGCGACGGGGGCCTCCTGCTGCGTGAGAGCGAGGGCCTGCTGCCGAGTGACGAGCCGGGCGGTGAAGACGACCGACCGGGAGAAGGTGAAGCGGTAGGAGCTGGTCCCGGCCTGGGTCGTCGCGACGATCCCGGCAAGGGTCTCGGTCGTCGACGGAGTCGGCAAGCTTCCCAGGGTGCAGACCGAGGTCGTCGTGCCGGCCTCGCCGACGCCATTCCAGGTCGTGAACTCGCCGGTCACGGTCGAGTAGAAGATGCCCCTGGTCTTCGTCGCGACGCCGTCCGAGAGGCCACGATAGGCCCAGAAAACAACTCCGGTCTGGGGGTGGTAGGTGCCCTGCACCCAGAGATCCTCCTCGGTCATCGTCGAGGGGACCGAGCGGTTGACGGCGCCGGGCGAGAAGTCGACATCTGCCAGCCAGGCCGAGATGGCATAGGGGCTGATCCGCTCCGGCGGGTTCATTCCTACCTGCTTGTAGAAGTAGTAGTCCTGGCCGAGGAAGTAGATCGCTCCCTGGTCCCCGCGGACGACCGAGGAGGGCCAGTTGGTGCCGACGTTGTCGGCCAGGACATCCTCCCTCCAGGTGCCGCCGTTCGTACCGGTGACGTCACCGGTGAACTGGAGGGCATGCATCGAACCACGCTTCAAGACCCTGGCGAACTCGCCACCCACTGCCCGCATGATCTGGCCCGGGCGGCTCCGGATGAAGCCGGTGCCGCCGCCGCCCGACGCGGCGGCGTCCCAGACCGCCGGGTTTCCCGGTACGCTCCAGGCGTAGGCATCGGGGCCAAAGGTGGCGTTTGCGAGGTCGAAGGCCATCATGTAGTTCTTGACGACGCAGATGTCCCGCGCGATCGGCTTGAAAGTCGAGGTCGTCGTACCGTCGACGAAGCTCCCGGTGTTGCCGGCGCGGACCTGGAGGTTGTCGATCCGGTTCGTGTACCAGACGTCGTTTCCGAACGACGCCCACCGGCCGGCGGGCGGCTCGCCAGCCGCGGCGAGCCCGCTGCGGATCGAGGTCCAGGTGTTCGCTGTCCGGTTGTAGACATAGATGTTCGTCTTCGAGCTGTGCAGCTCGGTTGACTCATCGCCAACATAGGAAGCTGCCGAAGGGTTCGCGGGCCAGATGTGGGCGTAGACCGAATTGAGGGCCGAGTCGGCGACCGTGTTCGCGCCGGACTTGAGCCCCCCTTCCAGGGGGCGCTTGACGCCATAGGCCGGAACGACGTTCTCGGCCAGCGCCAGTCCGTCTCCGTGCTCGCCGGCCCCCCACTGAAGGGTACCAAAGTCGATGAAGGTCAGAGGCATGGATTCTCCAGGATCAAAAGCATCAAACCGTTACCCATGTACCGGTCTGAGTTGAAGCTGCCCACATATTTGTGTTGACGTATTCCAGGACGATATAGCTGCCCTTGGTTGATGACTTGACTATGCCACCAGCCAACGAAGCGACGCTGCCGGCGTAGATGACGTGCGATCCCTGGGCCTGAACAGTCAGCTCGTCGGTCCCCAGAATGACGAAGGCGTACCAAGCCCCGGGAGCCGGAGCAGCCGGCAGGGTGACTTCATCACTGCCGCCGCCCACAATGATCGAGACAGTCCTGCCAATATCCGCGGCGGCGAGGGTGATGCCACCGGCGCCCGCCCGACGCGCCCTGAGAGCACCAGAGAGGGCGTTCGCATCGTCGATCAAGACGCCTGTCGCTTGCACTGTCGCGCCGCCAGTCCCATCTGCGCGGAGAATGGCATTGTCGGTCGAGCCCGTCGAGCCGCCGATGCCGCTCCCGCTGCCCCCACCGGCGAGGCCAGGTGGCGTCTCGCCGCCCCAGAAGAACCTCACGAGATCGCCGCCTTTCGGCAGGAGACAATCACCCAGCAGGCGGTCGCGTTGAAGAACGAGAGCACCTGCCCCGGGGCAACCGAGAAGCTCTCACCCTGCATGACAGGCTCGGCCGCCGTGCCGTTCGTGACCGCCGCGCTGGGAGCGGCGGCGGTCGTTCCGGAGGCGTTCACGTAGAGGAGGCCGGCGGAGTACTTGACCCGAATGTGGTTGACTCCGGTCGGTACCGTGAAGGCACCGGCCGTCCCAGGGGCCGTGTTCAGGTCGACGACCTGGTTGTACTTCGAAACCGGAGGAGTGTCGGCCTGCGTCCTCCGGTTGATCGCAACGATCTCAGCAGCCATTCTACCCTCCTACTCGTGCGTCCAGTACCGGTTGCCCCAGAGGCGCCGGTCGTCGGTTTCGTTGCCTTCCACGCCCGTCCAGGCCGCGCGGGCCTGGCCGGAGGGCTTGACGTGCTGCCGGCGCTCCTCGAAGAGAGAGAAGAGAGCCTCGTCTCCCGAGACCTTGGCAAAGCCGGCGCGGCCCTGGTCCTGGAAGAGCGGGGTCTTGTAGAAGATCTCCAGGGTCTTGTGCTTCAGGGCTTCGAGGCCGGCGTCGAACCAGTCGTTGGTCTGGGTCGTCGAGGCTGTCGTGATGAGGACCCCGTCCGCCGTGTTCCGGCGGGCGTCCTTCGTGTAGTCGAGGTAGAGGACGAGGGCGCTGTTCGGCGGCGGCCCGAGGTAGAGCTTGCGGTCGTGCCAGGAGCGGCCCCGCGGGTACATCGTCGAGACCTCGTCCATCCAGAAGCGGAGCTCGTCCATGCTGACCTTGTTGATCTCGATCGGCTGCGACCCCACCTTGTAGTAGAGCCGCCGGACCTCCAGAAGGTCCTTGGGAAATCCGGTAGTCGTGCTGTCGTAGGTCGCCTGGCTGGCGACTGTCGTGAAGCTCGCCTCGTCCTCGGTGAATGTGGTCTTCTCCTTCGAGAGGAAGGTGAGGGCCTCGACGATCGACTGCTTGAGGATCGTCGAGGTCTTCGAGGTCTTCACGCTAATCTGCGCATAGAGCAGATCATGCAAAGATGTAAACGTCTCAGCCATAATTCACCATCCAGAAGGAGGATGAATGTTCAAAGCACTGGATCTGTTCTGTTGTGCTGGCGGAGCCTCGGAGGGCCTCCGCCGCGCAGGCTTCGAAGTGACCGGCGTCGACATCCGGCCGCAGCCCCACTACTGCGGGGACACCTTCGTGCAAGCCGACGCCCTGGAGTTTCCACTGGAAGGGTACGATCTCATCTGGGCGAGCCCTCCGTGCCAGGCATTCACGGCCTACAAACGACGACCATCCCATGTCGCGCCGTGCCAGAACCTGATCCCGGCGGTGCGGGAGCGCCTCGCTGGTTTGCCCGCGTTGACGATCATCGAGAACGTCCCTGGAGCACCGCTGCGCCGCAACTTGATGCTCTGCGGATCGATGTTCGATCTGAGCGTTCGCCGCCACCGCCTCTTCGAGCTCAGCTTCGAAGCCATCCAACCGACGTGTCGGCACCAGGATCAGGCGCCGCGATTCCCGCCGGCCTCGAACCGTCACAGCCTCCGGCGTACGGTCGAGGTAGGTGTCTGGAGGATTCCCCTGGAGGTACAGCGGGCCGCCATGGGGATCGACTGGATGACCCGCGAAGAGCTCTCGCAGGCCATCCCGCCCGCCTACAGCGAGCACATCGGTCGATGCGCCATGGCGGCTCTTGATCACCGGCCAGGACCTCCGTAGGCGACCCACTCGTCGACCCCGGCGGCCGGCGTGGTCGCCGCCGCCAGGACCTTGTAGCCGAGGACGGCCCAGCCGCCCGGGTTGGGGACCTGGAGGCCGGCTCCGCCGGTCCCCAGGATGATCGACTCGACCGCGGTGACCGCGGCGGAGAAAGGGGCGTTAGCGGAGGCGTCGTAGACGGTGACCTCGCCCGCCACGGCGCCCAAGGCGTCGTAGTACCACATGGTGAGGTCCATGTTCAGGGTGGGGCCACCGGTGTCGTGGTCGGCCGTGCGGAGGCGCTCGATGCGGTTGAGCCAGCCGCCGCCCGGGAGAGCCATGAGGGCGACCCGGTCGCCGATGTCGTCGACCGAGGTCGCGGCGATGGTCAAGCTGACCTGCTCCGACCAGAATGCGTCGCGCTTGTAGGGGCGCGACGCGATCGGGCTGAAGCCCTGGGTGTTCGAGGTGTCGGCCTGGAAAAGGCTGGAGTATGCGGTTGCGGCAGCCATGGCTTAAGCCTCCGTGGTCGCTTCCGTGTAGGAGTGATAGATGGCCGAGCCGAAGCTCTCGCCGTCGATGTGGAGGCGCTTGAAACCGAGGCCGGTGTGGTACTTGATCGACTCCCGCTCGTGCTCCATGTCCGAGGTGTAGTCGACGTGGTTGCCGTTCTCGTAGCCCTTCATCCACCAGAGCAGCGCGGCATGGCTCCCGAGGATGATGTTGGGCTGGCAGTTGGCGACGATGCCGGTCGCCGGAGTCGTCGCGTTGGCCGCGACGCCGTCCGCGGCGAGGGGCAGCCACTCGGCCGCCACGTAGATGACGTCGTTGACCGACTTGATTGCCGTGGTCTTCGAGAGGGCGCTGTTGTCGAAGCCCATCCCGCCGGCCATCTCGGCCAGGTCGATCTTCTCGAACTTCGAATCCGGGTCCGAGAACTTGATCTGGTTGATCCCCTCCTGCGTGGTGACGCAGAGGAAGCCGGAGCCGAAGGCGGCGAGGTTCATCTTGGTCAGGGGCCACTTGACGCCGAAGCGCTTGGTGGTGAGCTTGGCGATGAAGCGTGCGACCCCGACGTCCGAGAGGATCGCCGAGCTGTCGGCGGCTACGGCGGCAGTCGTGGTGAGCGGGGTCCCGGAACCCGAGTCGGCGAAGCCGATGTGCCGGGTGTCATAGTGCGTCACCTGGTTCATCCCGGACATCTTGTGGTCCGGGTAGTGGGAGAGGCCGGTGAAGGTCGTCCCCGAATTGTAGCGGGTGTCACCGGCCAACTGGCGGTAGAAGCTCCGCTCCATCCATACCGCCGTCGAGTCGTTGGCGTTCTTCCACTGCTCGTCTTCGAGGTTGCGCTCCGTGCGCTGCTGGTCGCCGGTGCCGTGAGTCAGGTAGAAGTCGTAAGGGGAGCAGTACTCGCAGAGGATGCGGAACTTCAGGGGTTCCGGGGCCGAGCGCTCGACGCCGATGACCGGCTCGTTGCGGCTCTTGGGGACCGGGTTGTTGTCGGTCAGGCGCATGAACAGGAACTCCTGCTCCAGGCCGGGCCGGCCGCCTTCGTCGTCGATCTCGATGATGGGGGCCTGAGACTTCCGATCCCCCCTGAGGAAGAAGAGGAGCTGAGGAAGCTCGCTCTCCCAGGTGGTTGTGTAGGAATTGAGCACCCTCGCCCATTGTGAGGATGCGGGAACGGTCGGTGCCATGCGGCTTCTCTCCGTGTCTCCCGGCGCGTGGCCGGGAGGTTCCGTCAGTTCTCGGAGCTGTCGGGGAGGGCCTCCGTACCCCTCAGGCGCGTGGCCTGGGAGCCCGTTTTCCTTGGAGGGAGGAGCCCGGGGCGCGGGGCCTCTGCCGCATGGCAGGTAAGCTACGTGTTACCAGGATACACTGGTACCAAGAAGGGAGTCAACCATTGTCTCGTCCAGCTTGTCGAAGCTTTGAGGGCTGCCGTGGGGATGGGTGGGAGTACGACCTGTGCGATTCAGGGTCCGGCCACACAGTCTACTGTGGCTGTGCGGCCGGTGTCGATCTGATGCGCGCGGAGACCGCTACGCCGACCGCCGCCCCAGGTCCCGAATCTGACCCAGAAGCCCCCGCTGCACCTTCGGCCAGTCCGATCCCCAGCGACGGGCCCCCTCTTTCTGGACCTCGATCATCCCCTGACGCTGCCCCTTCTCGGACAGGGTCTTCGTCATGAAGGAGAGAAAGTTTCCGTCTCGGGGGGCCTTGCCGTTCGTGCGGGCGGCTGGGGGCGGGGCGGCGCCCCCCTCTTCGGCAGAGGCGATGAATTCTCGCTGCTCCTGAACACGGGTCGCCGCCGGCCGGGGGGCCGCGGCGCCCGCTTCGACCGGCTGCACGATGCCGAGCTGGTGCGCCCACTGGAGGGCGGTCATCATCTGCTGCCGGCCGAGCATCTCGACGAGCGCGGCCGGGTTCGTGCCGGTCTGTTCGGCGAGGTCGGTCATGGCGAGCATCGAGGAACGGGCAAAAGCCTGCGCCTTCGGGCCATCACCGAAGAGCATGCGGCCCTGCTGGTAGCAGGTGTCCGCAATCACCCCCTTGTAGAAGTTGTACTCGCCGGCCCGGCGGGCGTCGCCGCCGACGTAGACCCGTTCAGCCTCCCGCACCCACTCCGCCCGCTCCGCGGCCCATTCCCCGAACTGCTCCTCGCGCTCCCGCGACTCGGTCTCACGCTGGAGGTGTTCCTCGCGCTCGGCCTTCGCCTCGCGGAGGGGGGCGAGCTGCTCCTCGAAGGAGGACTTGAGGCCGGCAACCTGCTTCTCCCACCAGGCCTTCTGGTCGAGGTCGAAGTCGGGCTCTTCCTCGGCGCCCCCCCTGCCGGGGGCGCCGATCCCCTCGATCTTCTTGCCGAGGTCGTCGAGCTTCTGCTCGAACAGCTCCTGAGCCCTGCGCTCCGCGGCCCGCTGGCGCCCCATCTCCTTGCGCTGCTTCCAGGTGAGATTCGGGTCGGTGCGCCAGGCATCATTCGCCCTCGCCCACCGATCCGTCTCCCAGCTCTCGCGCGGAGCCGGCTCCGGGGTGGTTTTTTCGGCCGCTGGCGTGACCTCTGCGGGCCGATCAGCTCCGCCCCCCTCCGCCAGCCCTGCCCTGGACGCTGCTTCCTCTAGGCGGCTCTCTGCGCGGGAAATCTCGGCCTCCGCGCCACCTCCCGGGTCGCTTCCGCTCTCGACTTCGAAATCAGCCACGATTCACCTCCGGACAAGAGAAAGATCTACCGAGTCCGCCACTAGTGTCCTTATGACCTTGGCGAATATCTCCTCCGCAACCCTTGCACCTGTATGGACAGGAGGCAGAACCGTAGTGCAGGCCGCCGCAAAACGAGCAATCTTCGATCGGGTTCGCATTCATTGGACCTGGTCTCCCTGCCCCTCCCCCATAGCTCCGGCGCCGGGGCCGAGCATCATCTGCTGGAGCTGGTTGAAGAATTGAGCCTGCTGCTCAGGCGGCAGGCCCTGGAAATACTGGATTGCCCCCTGCTCGGACTGTTGCTGCTCCTGCATGGTCCAGTCCTCCTCCGCCTGGCGGAGGAGGTCCTGCGCGGCATCCTCGGGCAAGGGGGAGTACTTGAGGACCATCCGGGCGACGATCTTCGGGCTCACACCCATCTCCTTGATCATCGAAGTCGCCATGCCATGGGTCGTGAACCAGTCGGCAATCGCGAACCTCTGGTTCGGGGTCGTCGCTCCGACGTCGGCCCGGATGTCGTAGTCCAGAAGGTCCATCTGCTTGAGGAGGCGGCCGGGGGTCGCCGGCACCATCTGGCCGGTCTTCCGGTCGAGGATCATCCGAGGGGCCTGCGAGCCCTGCTCATCCGCCTCCACGGTCACTCCGTCGATCGGGGCGACCTCGCCCAGGATGCGGTCGATCTCCCCGGCCGGCATGTGCCGGATGACGTAGGCGGCCATCAGAGACCCGAGGTTCGTGACGAACTGGATGCGCGGCTTGCGGAGCGGCAGGAGCCGCGCCGCGCCGGTCTGCTGGAGGTTCGCGACGTAGGCATTCGACCTGTCTCCCTGGCCGGTGCCCTGGAGCCACTCATTGACCCCGGTCACCCGGCCCAGGAGGTCGAGGCAGAAGAAAAAGATGTCCTTGAAGTCCGGGGGAATCTGGGCGTTGGTGTTCGCCACGATCCCGCCCGGCGCGCCCGGCATGAGCTGCGCCGGGGTGTGGTGCCAGTAGCCTGGTATGGCGTTCTTGGTCCGGAACTCCTCCATCCATTCCGGAGTCGCCGAGTCCGGGACGTGGCCGCCGCCCTTGTTGGCGCGGGAGACGGTGTCGACCCAGCTCCGAAGAGCCTTCATCATGTACTGGATCACATCGAAGCAGACGCGGCCGAGGCCGAAGAAGCGGATGCGATCCTCCTCGGGCTTCTTCCAGACCAGGCCGGTGACGGACTTGACGGGGAACTGATCGACGCCGATCCGCTTCCGGTCGAGGAGGTAGGCCGCGCCGCGGCTGTGGCCACCGGCCGAGGCGACAAAGGTCGCCTGGTAGTGGCAGTGGCCGATATAGGTATCGACCGACTCCTCGTCCCAGGTAGGCGGCTGCGGAGGCTGCTCCTCGGAGGCCATTCCCATGGAGACGGCCATCGCGGAGCGCTCGGCGTAGGCCTCCAGCTCCTGCTCGTATTCGAGCTGGTACTGTTCCCGGGTGGACTCGAACTCCTCCGTCGGCTCGTTCCGGTACTCGTCCGTCTTCGGATCGATGAAGGAGGTCCTGGAGTGCGAGCTCCGGTAGTAAAGGGTGTCGATGTCGACCGTCTTCCGGTGCCGGCGGCGCGAGCGGCTGGCGGAGCCCGGAGTGGGCGGTCCAGGGATCGGAGTCGTATCGAGGATCGCGCTCCCGCCGGCGCGGGAGCGCTCCTTGAGCGCCTCCGTGTGGGTTGGGTAGAGGGCGAGGGCGTTGTCGAGGAGCATCGAGGGCTCGCGGATCACGAAGTAGTCCGCATCGGCGTAGTTCATTTCCGTTGCGTCGGGGTCCGGCTTCACCCTCCAAGTCTGGAGGGCCTTGATGACCGGGCGGACGGGGCGCTGGTTCGTCGCGATGAAGCCGATCGCGTAGCCGCGGCCGGTCACCCCGCAGTCCTGGACCGCATCCCAGACGTGGACGTCGGCGTCACAGGCCGACCAGACCTTCCGCACCACCTTGGTCATCCAGTCGGCGCACGCCTGGTCGACAGGACCGAGATCCTCGCCGAAGAAGGCGGGCTCGACCTTCTGGGACATCTCGGAACCGAGGAAGGTGTGCATGATCGCCTGGAAGATGGCGACGTCGGTCGAGACCACCTCGGGGTTGGCGGCGTAGAACTGCTGGTCATCATCCGAGGCCGAGATCCCGGCGTAGAGCCGCCAGTGCCGGGCGTCCTCGCGGACGGCCGGCCCCTCCTCGGCCTCGGCGTCGTCGAGCGCATTCCGATAGAAGTTGACCAGCTCATCGTCGGACATCTCCTGTCCGTGAATCGGCTCGTCGGTATCCTCCCCGGCGCCCGGGAGACGGCTCAGATCAGACATCAGGCCCCCAGACACGATGAATCACATCGCCCCTGATAAAGATCCGGACCAGCTCCGTTCCGTAGAGCCTCGTCCGCCACTTCGACGGGGACCAATCGACCGCGAAGATCCTCATCCGGTTGGTCGTTTCTACGCCACTCGCCATGACGGCCTCCCCTTGCCTTGCGTGCGCTTCCTCTGCTTCATCGCGAGGAGCTTCCCGTGGCGATCGTTGTAGTCGCCGGACTTCCCGCCCGCCCCGCCCCAGGCGGGCGGGCCGGCGAAGAGGTGCTTCAGCTCATCGAGCGAATGCCAGCTGAAGGTGTCTAGCATGTCGTCGACGGCATCGGGCTTCTCGCCCTCCGCCTCGTTCCAGTCGAGGTACTCGTCATCGAGGAACTGGACGATGGTGTCGCGCTCGTCCTCTTCGAGGCCGGGGCCGTAGTGGCTGCCGTGGCCGAAGCCGGAGCCCGCGGCCACCCAGGCGCCGTTCACCTTGACCATCTCGATCGCGTCCTGTGAGCTGGTGAGCCAGTCGGCCGGCGGGGCCGGAAGCCAGATGAGGCCGTTCCGGAACTCCTGGTCGAGGATGCGGATGCGGGAGACCTTCGTCTTTGAGGCGACGCCCTTTGGCAGCTCCGCGGACCCCAGGGCGCGGATGCGACAGCGGTATTTCCGCTTCCCCTCGGCGAGGAGGCGGGCAAGCTCGCGCTTCGCCCCCGACACCCAGGCATCGGCGCCGCCAGTCTCGAACCAGATCTGAGCCGGGTCCTTGGAGAAGCTCTGCCACTTCCCGACGAGGCCGCCGTCCGCCACGTTCGGCTTCCAGACATGGCGCTCCGAGGTGGCCGACTCCCAAGAAGGGGGTCCAAAGAGGCAGTCAAGGGTGTCCGATTGGCCCATCTTCTCGCGGACCAGATCGAGGACGTAGCGCTTCCGGTCGGGGCGGATGGCGACGACCTGGATGACGGTGTAGTCGCTCTCCTCGCCGCCCTTGGCGTAGTCGACGATCATGTGGATGTTCGAGCCTACGGCCCAATGCTCCGGCGGCTCCACATAGAAGTGGAGGTCCTCGAAGCGGAAGCTCTTCCGGTGCGGGTCGCGGATGAGGAGATCGAACTGAGCCTCGGCGATCGCCTTGTCCTGGATCGCGCGGTACTGCTCGTCGAGAAACTTGAGGGTCCGGAGGACTGGCTTGCGTTCCTTGCGGCCAGAAGGGTGGAAAGAGATGCCGCCAACGAAATAGCCCTTCGCCTTTCGCTGGACGACCGGGTCTCGCCGGCCGTAGGGGGTACCGATGAACCAGATCGGCGTGTTGCCGCCACGGAGCGGGACCAGGTTGTCGAGCATGACGTCGACCCTTCGGGCCGTGCGCTTCGACTCGACGGTATCCATGCCGACCGGGTCCTCGACCAGGATCCAGGTAGGGTGAATGCCCTGGATGGCGGTCTTGATGCCGTGGACGGAGACGGAGGGGTCGCGGGGGCCGTGCTTCCTCTTGACCGTGATCCGGGTGTCGGAGCATTCGGCGAGTTCGCGAAACTGCGGGGCGATCCGCTTGAGGCGGTCGCCTTGCATGACCTTCGCGATGTCCGAGCCGACGAAGCCCTCGCCGACCTGGTCGATCTTGTGGGTCGGGATGGCGATCGTCTCCATCGGATCTCGATAGAGAATCCAGACCGTGCCGTTGACGGTGATGACGGTCGACTTGAAGTGATGGCGAGCCCACCAGAAGAGGAGGAACGACGTCCGCGCCTCGATCGCCTTCTGGACCTCGCGGATGCGAGCGAAGAGCCAAGGGTGCTCGATCCACAGACGCCCCTTCATCGGATGCCCTGGATCTGCGATCCGGAAGTCGCCGAGCGGCGTACAGCGCTTCGTGAACCAGAAGAAGTCAACCCGGCAGATGTACGCCTCGCGGAGGAGGGCGAGCTTCGGATCTCTCTCGTAGAGGAGGTCGAGCTCGGCTTCGAGCTGGCGATAGACCTTGTGGGTCGGGGTCGGCGGGAGCCGCCAGGCGAACTGGCGGCCGGTGGTCCGCAGGGTCACGCAATCCCCGTGGAGGCCGGGAGCTTCTTGATGTGGCCCTTGAACCAGTCCTGCTGTTGCTCGATGAGCTTCCGGTCCCCGTCTTCGAGTTGGAACTCGTGGACGATCTTCGCCTTCGGATTCCATTTGTCGGGGTTGCGCGTACGGAGGGACTGGAGGGCGAGGGAGTTGTCCTGCGACCGCGAGCCCGAGAGGGCCGCGGTGTCGAGCTTGTCTTCCATGCGGACGGTGATCCGGTGGTTGAGTTGGCTGAAGCGGCGCGTCGCCCGCTTGTCACCGCCGTTGATCGCGTCCATCAGGGCGTCGAAACTGACCTGCCATCCCTGGGAAGCAACCTCCTGAAAGGCGCCGTAGCGGTCAATCTTCCCCTCGTCGACCTGCTTCTCGATCGCGGCGAGATAGGCGACGAGAACCTCGGGAATCTCCTCGTCTTCGATCTCCGGCAGGATAATCTCGGGCTCCAGCGCTCGCTCCGCGACCGCGTTCTCGCGGTGCATCCGGCGGATCGCTGCCTCCTCGTCGAGGAAGTCCTGGTTGACCGACTCGATCCCCTGCTGGAGGCAGAGCTTGTGCGCCTTTTTCCAGCCGGAGAGGGTTCCAACCGCGATGCCAGCGCGCTCGCACACCCTCCAGGCGACGGTTGATGCTCCGGGCTCCTGGAGCATCGCCTGGAGGACGTCGAGGTACTTCCGCTGAGCCGGCGTCACCCCCGGTAGGCCCCCATCTGCCCGAATCCGAACGGGTTCGGCCCACCGGAGCCACCGTACTGCGGTGGACCGCCCCTGCCCGTGAACGACCCGTAGAGGTCGGCGAGCGATCCGGGATTGAAGCTCCCCTGCCGCATGCCCTGGAGGCGCTGCTGGAGGGCGATCTGCGGCGGTACCTGCCCGCCGGGCTCGGCGCCCGGCGGAGGGAGGCCGGGGCCGGGCGAACCAGGGCTCATGCCCCCGGGTCCGGCGACCGACATGTCAGGGCCGCCCGTGGAGACGGTCGGGCCGCCCGCTGGCTGCCCGCCTGGCGCACCAGGGCCGTACTGCTGGATGATCTGCTGCCGGAAGTTCGGATCGGTCGCCATACGACTTGCCACGGCCTCCTGCGGGTCACGTCCGGCGGCGCGGGCCGTCTCCCGCATCCGCGGGGGGAGCATGGAGTAGGGGTCGTCCTCGACCCGCGGGCCGGCGTTCAGCTCGGCACCCGGGGGAAGCGGCATCTCCCCGCCCGTGGTGGGCGGGCCGGAGGGGCCGCTCGTCGCTTGATCCATGCCTCCCGAAGGCGGCATGACGCGGACACCGCGAGGCAGACCGCCGCCGGTTCCGCCGGGGCTCATCCCGCCCCCGGGCTCCCGCATGCCGCGGGGCGCCGGGCCGCCGCCGGGCTGGAAAGGCATGCGAAGCCTTCGCTTCGCCTCCTCCATCTTGGCGATCATCGGTACCGCCTTGAGCTGGGGCTGGCTGGGGTTGGGGGCCGCGGCCGACTGGCCGCTGCGGCGGCCCCCCTGGTAGGACGTGGCATCCATGGCCATGGCCTATCCCTTCTTCGAGTCCCAGCCGCGGGACATTTCGGTCTTCTTGATCGGCTTGGAGCCCGGGATCTTCTTGCCGGCCTCGCCGCGGGCGCTCTTCGGACCCGGCTCCGGGAGAATCCCGCCGGGCTGCTTGACGACCTTGGACATGAGCTTCCTGCCTTTCGTGGTAGAGCCGGGAGGACGCCCCCGGCGTGGTTTCTCGGTGGACTCGCCGGCCGGCTTTCCGGCCGGCCGCGCGACGATCGCTTGGAGGGCGGCGACCAGGTCCTTCTGGACGAACCTGTCGAAGCGAAGCCAGATCGGAGTACGGCCGGCGACCGCGATGCGGAGGTACCGGCGGTGCTCGCCGGTGTTCGGGAGGCGGAGGCCGCCCGCGGAGTAGAAGCGGGGGACGTCGAAGGAGACTTCCCGCACGAGGCGGGCACGGAGCGATGGTAGCTGAAGGGACTGGAGGGCGAGACGGGCATGACCGCGGATTGTTCCGTGCATCACCGTCGCCGTGATCCGCTCCGACCCGCCGCCCTCTTTGGGCCAGCCAAAGATCACGCGGGACCCTGTCTCTGGAATCTGGACGGTCGCCATATTACCAGAGTACATAGGTAACAAGGTGTCGTCAAGGGGCGCCCTTGCGCTGGAGCGCCGGGCGCCGATACCCCCGCCTTCCCTGCTCAGGACCCTTCCTGGGTGGGTGGCTGCCCCTCGCTGTTCGCCCCGACCCCTGCGACGGCCAGGCTCCCGGCGAGCTGGACCGCGCCGGCCGCCTCAAGCGGCCCGGCGCCTGAGCATAGGACCAGGACGTATGCGGGATGCCGGATCGAACTACCGGCCCGGAGCCTGGATTTCTGCTCGCCGGCCCGGGGTGCGAGCCCCGGGTGCTGCTGTTGGCCGGGGGTCTCACCCGGTCCTCCTCGCTCTTTTCCCCCTCGCCCTCTCGGGGTCAACGGGGCCGGGAGCTGCTTTTCTTGACCGGGACGGTAGACGAGGAGGACGAGGCTGTGGTAGGATTGCTCCGTTCGCCACAGTCTTTCTTCGCTCCCGAGCCCGCGCCGTCACGCGGGCTCAACTCTTTGTAGGTCATCTGCACCACAAAAGCATCCGCCGTTCTGGCGACCCGGTCAAGGTGTCTGTTTTCAGACAGTGCGACATGTTACCGATGGTAACAGCGGTATGTATGCTTTTTCTTACATCTTGACTGGAGACAGGATTTGCTCTCAATTTATGGTTGTCGCTGCAAAGGAGGCTTGATATGGAGACCAAGCAGTGCAACAAGTGCAAGGAGTTCAAGGCGTTGCTTTTCTTCGGAAAGAGAAGGGCCAAGAAGGACGGTCTTTACGAGACTTGCAGGGATTGCATGAAGGACGTTCCGAGCAGGGTATCGGCGATGAATCGCAACAAGCTCAAGTCGCTGATCAAGAGGCGCGACATGATGGGCGCTCAACGCTGGAAAGATGGTGGCGGCGGCGCCTGAAGCGCCCGCCGCTCAGGGCCAGGAGACGCCGTGGCCCGAGAAGACGAAGCAGAGAACGAGCGCGCCACAAAAGAACAGGATGCAACCGACCTCGGCTGCCTTGGGGTTCGCGGCCAGGGCGTAGGTGACGAGACCAACGATGGCGACGAGCATGGGGATGATGGCGGTCATGCCGCCTGGACACCTGCAAAAAGGAGACCAAGATGAAGAGAAGTGAGTTCGAATCCAAGGTCCGTAGCTGCACGGCAGAGCCCTGGACGGACACATCATACGGAGCCGATCAAGTCCTTGCTCTGGTCGCTCAAGTCGGTGTCACCTGGGACCCGGAGGAGCCGGAAGCGCTGTGGGAAGCTCCAGAAACCGTGGATGTATATGCCACCCGAATACTCATTGACGGGACCATCGAATACCTTTCTTCGCTTAGGGGATGGCTGCCCATGGATTGCCCGACTACTCGCGAGCTTGCCCGCCGACTCCTCGCTGAGCGGGCGGAGAAGGCGAAGCAGGATGTCATGCAGCACAGCGTCCTGGCCGGACTCGCCGCCGACAAGGATCACGTCACGGACGGCAGCTCCTGCTGGTGCAATCCGGTTACGGAGAAACCGGGGATCGAAGATGTCCCGGACGGCGATATGGCGGCGGTTTCGGGGACCGCCGCCTGGATCGAGAGGGAGAGGGCGTGCCGGGACCTGGACGGAGAAGTTCGGAGCGAGGAGGCTGCCGGTCGCCGCCGGATCGCGAAAATACTCAAGGCCAGCAGGTCGTCGTACTGGTACGCGAGACACATCGGGAAGGTGTTCGAGGTCGAGTTAGTGGAGGCGGAGGGGTTATTCAAGGGGAGTGCGCGCGTTGCCGGTTATTGTGGCGGTCACTATGTTCAACCCGAGGACATGGAGTACCTGGAATTCCTGGATCTAGGCTCTTGACATTCTAGGATCTCTCATCCTAGAATTGTTGTTGGAGGCGGACGGGTTGAAAGCCGAAGCTGCTTGCCAGTCAAAAGATCGGCAACCATCCAACCCGGAAGCCCTGAGGCGTACGACCAGGGCGCCGCCTCCAACTCCTTGGATCGCAGGATTGCATCCTGCCAGGAAACGACAGCGCGGTAAGGGGACAGGGGCTCCAGTCCCCCTTCGGCCACCGGGAAAAAGCGCATATGCGGCGAGATCGTCGGCCCCACGACGCGACCCGCGAAAACCAAGACTTGTATCGGCGAGGTGGCATTTCTGGCAGGATGGAGTCCTGCGGAGATCGACCGGCCGCAGCCGAGGCCGGCGAAGATCCGGTACAGCGAGCAACGGGAAGTCCCGCAAGCCGGGTGGCCCCGCCGATACGGGGCATTCAATGACGAAAGGAGACCAGATGAGTGAAGTGCGGAAGATGAGGCGGAGGCTCATGAACATGAGCACAGGCGGGTATCCGATGGGGCCGGCTTCTCCGGAGGTGTTCAACGACATGCGGCGCCAGAACTTCGCCGAGGAGCTGGTGAAGCTGGGGATCGAAGAGCTGAGCTACGAAAGCTTCAGCGACACCCACAAAGAGGTCAAGCACGAGGGCAAGGAATACTTCGACACGGAGCCGACTCTGACCCTGGAGGGGTGGTTCCTGGCGATGACGAAGGCGGCCAAGGCCGCGGCCGAGGAGATGTACCCCGAGCTGCCTGAGGAGGAAGCCTGATGCCCAGGAAGCCGAAGGACGAAGAGACCGCCGTCAAGCCCGGCGCGCGGAGCCCGAAGCTCCGCGTCGCCATCCCACTTTCTCCGGAGGCTACGGCCGAGGTCCGGTCGAAGGCCTCCGTCTACCGCGGCCAGCTCACCCAGGAGGGGTTCATCGCTCTGATCGGTCTCGAGATCGAGAACCGCCTGCCGGTCATTCTGCGCCAGATCATCGCGAGCCTCGAAGCCGATCGCCGGCAGAGGTTGGGCCTGGAGCCGCCGCCGGTCGCCGTCGAGGCGGTCAGGACCGAGGACGAAGTCTGATGGCGGCCTCGAGGTTTCGGCCTCCGAAGAGCTGGACGCCGGCAGTGACGAGCCAGCCGGCTGCTGGTTGCGGCATTCGCAGCGGGGTCAACTTCAAGAAGGAAAAAGAGGAGGCCCCGGCCCTGCGCGTCTCTCGCACCGGCATCTGCAACAAACCGCGCAAGCAGAGGGAGGCCTTGCGCAAGGAACGTAAGGCGGACCCGAACGGTTTCGGGGTGCATTCCTGGCGTCGGAGGCAGTGGGTCGCGTGAGAGAGCTGGATTGGGGGCGGGCGATGCGGATGCTCAAGGCGTCCTCCGGCCTCTCGCAGGCCGAGCTCGCCGCGAAGGCCGGCATCTCCCCCTCCCACCTGGCAGAGATCCGGGCCGGTCGCCGCACCAGGGGCGGCCGGCAGTCCCATCCCTCGATCGACACCCTACTCCACCTCGCCGAGGCGGGCGAGGTGGAGGTCTCCACGATTATTTCCTGGGCGGAGGGGTCATGAGCTGTACCTGGAGAGAGGACCCGGACGGGAACTGGCACACCGACTGCGGCCACATCTTCTGCTTCGTCGAGGGAGGGCCAACTGAGAACCAGGTCAAGTTCTGCGGCTACTGCGGGTCCCGCATCTTCGATGAGCCGTTCGTCGACCACGAGGAGGAAGATTGAAAATCACAGATCTGGAAGAGCTGCTGATGGAGATTCACGGGCTTCGCGGCGACCTGGATCGCGAGACGAAGCTGCGAAGGAAGGCGGAGGCCGGGTGGGCGGCCATGTGTGAGCTGCTCGGGGAGCGGATGAAGGTCGAGGAGGAGCGCTGTCACTTCCAGATCAGGGTCACGGCGGAGGCAGTCCTCTCCGATTGCCTGCTGCTTGTGGCCGATACCAACCTCGGCCAGCTTGAGGAGCACCTCGCGGAGACACTGGCGCGCGCCATCTTCCTCCAGCTCCGCGCCGGCCGTGAGGGCCGGCTCTCCTTTGAGCGCGCGGCGGTTCCCAGGATGCTCCGGGAGATTCCGGTACCGGATTTCCCGAGACCTAGGATGACAGGTCCGGAGATTCCCGGAGCGGAGACCCTAGAATGAGTGGATTCTGCGACTCCCTTCGCGACGGCTTGAAGACCAGGATGGGCATATGTCCAACCTGTGGGGTCGGCGACATGCACCAGAGGGAGATGGCGCGGCTACTCAACGTGTCTCCTGCAATCCTCAGCAGGTTCCTCGGAGGCAAGGCGCCATCGGCAATGCTGGTTGACCGCCTCGTAGAGTATCTGGAGATTCTCGGAACGGAGACCCCAGAATGACTGCCAAGAACCGCCTGGTCCGCGTCGTGGCGGCCTACGGACCATCCGAGCGCGAGACGTGGGAAACTCTCTGGTTCGGATACGAAGACACCTTGCCGGCGGCAAGAGTGCCGTCTCCCCTGCTTGTTCCAGCCAATGAGAAATTCCACTTGATGATAGTGCCCTACTAGGGCCAGGACGCCACCAGAGGGCACCTGAGCCACGAACGCCTACCACCCCTCCCTACCTCACGAGCCCGCCCCTCCGATCCCCGTAAAAGCCAGCTTAGCGCGAAACAGGCCCATACAGGCCGCCGGCGCCTGAAGCGCCCGGCGGCTGAGTCCTGTCCCTCTGCTACCGCCTCGTCATTGTCCTCTTTGGGCTACGACATGCCTGAGCGACCCGCATATTGAAAGCGGGGACTCCCCCCTCTCCGCCGCCACCCGCCCTCGACCGGCATACCCCCCCCTTACACACAGGTGTGCTTGAATAACTCTATGGCTTTGTAGGAAAGACATGGTGCTCATGCAGTGAGCATGACTTGAATAATAGTTGAACTAGGGGGAGGCCATAGAGGGGAAGAGGGGATGGGTCAGAGATTGACCCACTACAGAGGGGAGGGCGGTGGTGTGGTGGATGGGTCAAAGATTGACCCATGGGTGGGACAAAATGTCGCAGCCTCTCTGGTGTGCTGGTGCTGTAGTACACCGAGCTGCTCCTTCCCCTCCTCCCTCCTCTCCCCCTTCCGGGTTCAACCATTCCTCAACTCCTGCGCAGTGAGTGGGTATCCGGGTAAGATCGTTGAATCTCGTTGGCTCCGTGGTATTGCGTTCCTCTGTCGCACGTGCGACACTCATCTTGTCAGGGGCGGGGGAGGGCGGGCGGGGCGGCGGTGACGGGTTGACATGGAGAGCGAAGGGCGGGAGCGGACCGGGCGCGAGAGCGCAGAGGTCCGCAAGCCTCCCGAGGTGCTCCGCGAGCTTCGGCCCGCGTCCGGTTGTTTCGGTTCCTGCCGGGGCGTGTGTGGTGCGTGGTTCCCTGGCACGGGGCGGTTCTGGTCTATGCGCGTTCCTCACTGCGCGGGCGCTCAGGCGCCGCGCAGGAGAGCACGAAAGGCGGGACGGAGCGGCGGGTCTCCCCGGTAAGAGTGGAGCGAGTTGTCCAAGCGGCAGCGACTCCCCAGGACGGCAGGAGCCGAGTGCATCCCTCTCCGGAGGCTTGCATCCTGCTACTTCTTTCCGGCGCGAGTCCCCTTGACCGGGGCGTTGTCAAGTGCCAGTAAAACCGCGACAGTGCGTAAGGGTGTGTGGAGGGGTGAGCGGCGACCGGTTGATTCCAGGTCACAAAGAAGAGGCGGCAGGATGGAACCCTCCGGACCAAACCTCAACAGAAAGGAACCCTCTCATGTCAGTCCCTCGCGATATCTATCTAACCTTCCCCTCGCCCCGTACGGCTCTTTCGGCAATGCGTCGACTCAGGGAAGTCCGCCCCAACGCCAGGGTACTCCGTGATCCCGGCTCCAGCATTCTTCGGATCTCCCGCACCTGGGAGCCCGCATCCCACTACACCGAAGTCCTCGGATGCGCCGCACCTGTCGTGCGGGTCG
>Ga0190266_10000006_pt1 | contig 40993 bp, 44 predicted proteins | sample Popmic220T_FD_132448 | JGI IMG/M metagenome (GOLD analysis project Ga0190266, IMG submission 132448) | Populus adjacent soil microbial communities from riparian zone of Indian Creek, Utah, USA - 220 T | ecosystem: Environmental > Terrestrial > Soil > Riparian zone | place: USA: Utah | collected...
AAAGGGAATTGATCCCCCAGCGTCCACCCGCCGCGCCGCGCTTGGCGCACTTCTCGCAGCCCCGGCAGTCGTCGCGCTAGGCGCTTCGGCCGCGATGGCTTCCCTTCCAGCCGACCGCGCCGAGTGGGATCGTGCCTTTGCCGCCTACGAGGCCGCGAAAGCCGAGGACGACGCTTTCAACGCGATATATGAGCGGCTGGACGCGCGATGCTCCGAAGCCCTTGAGGCGGTCGCGCACATCACCGTTGGCCCCGACCCCTACAGTGGCCGAAACCAGCCCGTCACCACCGCCGACCAGCGCGCCGTGATGGAGGCCCGCTCGCTGGTCAAAGGCGTGAACGCGGGCAAGATCAAGCTGGACCTCATCCCATCGCTCCAGGAGCATTTGGCCTTTTCCCGGGAATTGGCCGGCGCCGCCGACCGGCGAGACGCCGAAGTCGACGCAATCCGCGCCCGCTTCGGCATGGACGAGGCGGAGGCGAAATGGGAGGCTTTGGGGGAGCGCGTCAGCGATGCCAAATGGGAGCTGATGGCGCTTCCCGCCCCGGACGGCCCGGCGCTCCTGTGGAAGCTGAACGTGCTTCTGGAGGAACACGCCGTCACATGGGCGCCAAAGGCTATAGCCCCGACCATGGCCGACGCCCACCGACTCTTGCGCGGGGAGGGTTGAACCATGGCGACGACCCCCACCACGACCGCCCAGGCGCCCGCCAATCCCTTCGACACGCTGACCTCGGTTTCATGCGCGCTCGAGCAGCACAAGGCGGCGCTCGCCCTTCTCTCAACTCAACTCCATGAGATTTTGGAGGAGGAGCGGATACCCGACAACGCGAAGGCCCGCCTCTATCAGAATTGGCTCCTGCTGGAGATCATGCAGCGGGACCTCGCCGCGACCGATGAGGCCTTCGCCACGGCGGAGTCGGCCCTGCATCAAGCGGGCATCCCGGCGCAATTCGAGAAGCCGCGCCTCGCCGCCTGACCGCGCGACCCGAAGGGCGGCGGGCCGATCCTGCCGCCCTTCCAGCCGCACGGAAGCGGAGAAGGAGCAATATCACCATGACTTCACAGACACAGTTTGCGGCTACCGTCACCGGAGCGCTCGCCCAGGTCGTTGCCGACAAGGCCCGCGCATATGCCGACGACCCCGCGAGCGGCCTTGCCCGGGGACGGTTCGAGTCCGCCCTTTCCCTTTTCGACAGGCACCGCGAAACAACGGAGGCTGCCCGTTGCCGGGTGCCGAGCGAGGCCGAGCGCCGCTCTCGCCACGACCTGAACGACTACGTTCGCGAAGCCCGCGAGGAGCGGGAGGCCCGCGACGGCCCCACGGTGACGCAGCAAGCCCGCATCCTTCGGATTCTCGGCGGCCTTGCTCTCGACCTCTGCCACGACGACGAGGACAAGCGCCAGCGCATTGCCGCCGCGCTCGACGGCAGCGACGACGCGGCATTGCTCGCCACGATGGAGAAGGCGTTCGGCAAGGGACCGAAGGCCCGGCCTTTGGGACTCGGCGGCCCCGTCATCGCCCTGGAGGTTCGCGGAGGTTCCATGCTGCCGCGCTTCGCGCCCGGCGACACGGTTTATATTCAGCGGAACGAGGAAGGCGTACCCGCCGAGGCGATCGGCAAGAATTGCGCCGTTCGCCTCACCAGCGGCGAAACCTATCTCGGAAAGCTGGAGGAGGGCACGGAACCGGGCCGCTACACCCTCACCCACACCAACGCCGACCCCCGGCCCAATCTCGAACTGGAATGGGCCGCGTCCGTCCTGTTCCGGATGCCCGCCGTGCAGGACCCCGACTGACCTCCTGCCCCGACCTGGGCGGCGGCGCGGGGAGGTGCCGCCGTCCTAGCCGGGACAGGACCCGGAAGGAGAATGACCATGACCCTCACCATCGACCACGCGCAAAGCCTGCTTCTCGCCCTGCTTTGCTATTTCGTCATCTGGCCGCGCTTGCGCGAGGCCTTCGTGGAATCCCGCTTCGGCGGCCGGATCAGGGAGCGCCGGAGAGAGCGGCATTTCGCCTTCCTGCGCGAGCGGCGGCGCCTGCTGAACGAGGCTCAGCAGCGCCTCGACGCGGAGCGTGCCGCCCGGGCCTGACCCCCTGTCGCGAGCCCGAGGGGCGGGAATGGGTTCCATCATGGAAACCTTTCCGCCCTTCCACCCGCGACAGTGCGGAACAGGAGAATGACGATGGACGACAAGGACAGGCAATTCGACCCCCGCGCGGAGGCTGAGGCCTTCGGAAATTGGGACCCGGAGAACGCCAGCGATGATGAGCGATTCGCGGTCGGCATGATGCAGAGCGTGGCCCGATACGAGAAGGAGCGGATCGCGGAGTTGCGCGAGCAACTGGCGGCGGAAGCGGCAGAGCGAGAAGCGGAAACCCGTCGCATCGTGCGGGAGGAGATCGCCGCGCACGACGCCGAGCAGGGAAAGGCGCTACGCGACTGGAAGCCCACCAGCCTCAAAGCCGACCTCGCCGAGGGCGCCGACCGCTGACCCTGGAGGGTGGCGCGGCAATAGTCCTGATCCTCAATAATGCGAACAGTGTTCGCGAAATGAGGCTGTGCTGCCTCCTAGCCGCGGCCTTGTGGCCAGTCGGTAACAAACGCTTCGACTGGCCACATATGCGGCGAGCTGGTCTTCGGGCAGGCCGCCGAAGTGTGACCGCCCCGGCCGCAATATCCGCACCGCAACCGACGGCGGTTACCTTGGCCGCCTGCCGTCTTCGGGCAGAGATCGGCGACATGATCGGCGGAGCCGCAATATGTGCATCGCCTACGAGGGAACAACACCGTCGGAGTTTCAGGCGTACTTGGCGAGGTCGATCGGCCGGCCCAGATCGCGGGCAGCGGCGGCAATGCGAATGAGCCAAGTGCCTGGCACGGATCCGCGCTCGAACCACTTTTCCACGGTGCGGTGGCTGACTCTCTCGCCCGGGGAGCTCAGCATTCCCGCCAAGGCGATATACTGCGCCCGCTTTGTTTCTGCCGGCGGGCAGCCCGTTGCATCGCTCAAAAGTTGATCGAGCTTGGGTGCGGATGCTGATTTCGCGTTCGCCATTTCCGGAGCATGGTCAACAAACCCCCCTAGGTCAATGACAGTTTCGACGGATTGTCGGAGATTTTCGTTGACCGCTGATATCCCCAAGATGTAGGCACGACGTTCACTGTGCAAATCGCGCAAAGGGGATCATCATGACCAGACAGCCGCGCCACGCCTTGCCGCCAGCGGAAGAGGGCCCCGCCGGGCTGGAGCCCAGGGAGCTTTCCAAGCAGGAGTTCGGGCGGCGCCTGATGCACTTCACCGCCACGAAGGGTTGGAATCAGGCCGAGCTTGCCCGACAGGCGGGCATTGGCCGGGACTCGGTCAGCAACTACGTCAACGGCAACCAGTTTCCCGGCCCGAAGGCGCTCCAGAAACTCTGCGATGCGCTGGGCGTCACCAGAGAGCAGCTTCTGCCGAACAGCCTTCGCCTCGCGGTCGATGCCGAGGAGCCGGCGATTGAGCTCAAGCAGGCCCCCGGCCATCCGGACAAAGCGTGGCTCAAGATAAACCGAGCTATGAGCTTCGGGACCGCGGCGGCGATCATCGCCCTGATAAAAGAAGAAGATGCTCAGGCGTGACCGAGGAGCGCCGCTTCACCAAGGCCGAGTGCGCCGCTGAAATCCGGAAATCCGTCCGGACGATCGACCGCCTGATTGCCAGTGGGGAGGTCCGCTACCTTCCCGGTCGACCCGTCACCATCGCGGAGAGCGACTGGCGGGCGTATGTCGAGAGGAATTCCCAATGCCGAGAGCGAACAACGGGCCGTACATCAAGCCCAACCGGTACGGGGTCTATGAAATCCGCTGGTCGGAGGGAGGACGATCTTGCCGCCGCACGACTGGCTCGAAAGATCCACACTTCGCTCAGAAAGCATTAGCGCACTTCATCCTGCTCGAGGAACGTGCCGCGCTCGCGGAGAAGAGTGAGGGACACCTTATGGTCGCGGAGTGCATCGGCGACCCGGAGGTGCCGGGCAAGGATTATTGGCACGAGCATGTGGTGCCGAAAGTCGCCGCGAAGGAGCGGGCTCGGCTCAACCGGCTCAAGCTGATTGCGCATTTCGGCGCCCTGGCTGTGCGGGACATCACTCCGGATGACGTCCAGGATTATGTGGACCGGCGATCCTCCAAGCCCCGCCACCTTTGGACCGAGCGGGCGCGAAAGCTCGGGCCGCTGGGTCGTCCGTCCTGTCCGCACACGATTTCGACGGAGCTGTCCACGCTCAACGCCGCTATCAACCATGCGCGGAAAAAGCAGCGGCTGCCTCGCGAGCACCAGCCTTTCATCCAGCTTCCTGGAACGTCCCCGCCAAGGGACCGGTGGCTGACCGAGGATGAGGCCGACGCCCTCCTCGCCGCCGCCTGCGAGCCCCAAATTCGGCAGAAGGACAAGAAGCGCCTGCCGCGGGTCTATATCTTCGTCGCGCTGGCGTTGAACACGGCCAGCCGGAAGGCGGCGATCGAGCAGATGAAGTGGACGCAGATCGACTTCGAGCGGAGGCGCATCTACCTCAATCCGGAGGGCAGGGAGCAGACCAAGAAGCGCCGGCCGACCGTGCCTATCAGCGACGAGCTGTTGCCGATCCTGACCCGGGCGCGAGCGGAGACGAATTCGGATTACGTCCTCGGCCACCCGGGCGCGATCCGCACAGCCTTCGACAATGCGGTGGTCAGGGCGGGCCTGGAAGCGACCGGCAAGAAGAAGGCCACTCCTCACGTCCTGCGACACACCTGGGGCACCTGGGCGGCTCAGGGCGGCATGAGCATGTTCGACATCGCCGGGGTCATGGGCGACACGGTGGAGACGGTCACAAAGACCTATGCCCACCATCACCCGGACTATCTGCGTGATGCCGTGAACAACGTTCGCCCCTCCTCGCGGCAGCAACCCGTGCTAAGGGTGGTCGCATGAATGAGCGTCAACCTCTTTGGCCCATGCACCTGAGCGAGGAGGACAAAGCTGAGCTGCTGCGTCGTCACGAAAGGCTTAGCCCTGACGATTACCGCAAGCTCTATCTCTGCGACTGGCCAATCCCAGATGAGCGCGAACCGGGGCGTTGACCGGCGCGTAACGCCCCGCTGCGCATTGATTTTGTCGGCTTCTGTCGATCAACGGCAGGGTGCCGCGAGAGGCTCAAGCTGTTTATACCTGTCGATCAACAGAGTTAGTCAGTGTGTTGACATCGCAGGGGTCGCAAGTTCAATCCTTGCCACGCCCACCATTAGAAAGTCCCGCCGGGTCAACGGCTTGGCGGGACTTTCATCCTCCAATCAACTCCGGACAACATCCCCATTCTGCGCACTATGCTGCGCGCTACGATGCGAAGCCGGCTCGAACGGCGGCGAATAGGTCCGCGGAGAAAGCCGGGTCCGGGGCAGGGCTGATAAGCGTAAATCCCAACAGGTCGCTAGAGCGAGCAAGGTCCCTGGCCTGGCTCGCGGTCGACGTGCCATAGGGTCGCGGGATAGAGCGAATGGCGAGAGACGCGCCCCCTCGCTGCGCATAGTCGATAAGGGCCGTGAAGCGGTCGCGGCGGTCCTCGCCAACGAAGAAGACCAGTTGCCGGGCGCCCTGATCCATCAGCTCGCCGAGCGCCGAAAACGGGTTGGTGGTTAATCTGGCCGAGGTGCCGAACGCCCGATCGACAAAGGCTTTCTTTGTTTCCGGGGGTAGAGGATTTTTGTCTCGATCCTTGGTCCGCGTCAAAAAAACTATCGCTTCGCCGCCTTCGGCTGCTGCTGCATCGGTCAAGGCGGCGACAAGCGCTCCGTGGCCGATCGTTGGCGGGTTCATGCGGCCACAGGTGAAAAAACAAATGTGGTCGGCGCTCACCCTCCTGCTTCCTCCATCATCGAACGCACCGGAGTCGCCTCGCGATAGAGGGTCCGGACCGCCATAGCCGCCTCGGAATGCTGCTGTTCGGCTATGTCGCAGCGGCCTCGGCACCGTCGCGCATCACGCGGGCAGCAAAGGGCCTTCGCTATGTCGTGCAGGGTGGGCTCGGCCATGCAAACAGTCTACACCCGCCGCGGCGCCGGTGCTAGTGGCCGACGGGCGTCCCCTCGCAACCCCATCCTGTGAGACTCCCTAGAGGGGGTGCTTAGCATGCATGCTACCATCCTCATTAGGCGGCGATACGCCTCCGCCCCTCACAATCAGATACCAACTGACTGTGTGCACGAGCCGAAAACCAGCACACGCTTGAGGCTGTTTTTGGGCAGGTAGAGATAGCAATTGACCCGCTAAAGTCGGTTAGTTGGAAACATATCGTCGCCGCATGCCGTCTTTTCCGACCCGACCTAGTCGAACCTATCCGCCGTTCGCTCCGCCTTGGCGCTCAGCTGGGCGGTTTCCACTGACCAGCCTTCTGCGCCCGATCAAAGGCGGCATCCATGGCCGCAAAGTCGCTGGCGAGCTTGGCGCTGATCTGCCGCTTGACGGGCGCAAGCTCGGGCGGAGCCTTGGCGCCGTGGTCGTCAATGAGTTGTCGGACGCTGTTGAGGGCGACCCCGACGAGCGGATTGCCCTTGCCCAGCCGATCGGCGGCGAGCTTGAGCAGCGCGTCGGCCGCGGGCTTCAGAACGGCTGGCGGAATGGGAAGGCGGCTCATTGGATAGCTCCTTTGTACCTGTCGAGGATTTGGGTAAGGCGGTTGATCGCGCCGTCCATCTTGTCGAGATGGTCGTCATAGGCGGCGGCGTTGCGGTCCTCAAAAGCGCTCTTCGCCTTCTCGCGGTGATAGGTGATCTGGCACCTCAGCGAGAGGGCGTTGCCTCCGTCATCCAGGAGGGCTATCTGTGCGAGGTTGGCGATGACCATGGGGCAGAAATTCGGATGCGCCGTGTCGGGACTGGTCGAAGCCGGAAGCCTGCCGGTCTCGAAATAGTCGGCTAGCCTGTTGCCCTCGGACGTCGCGAGCCTCACCTTGTCGCTTAGCCGCTCCTCGGTGATCACGACAGGCTGGGCCTGTTGCTGGGCCGTACTGCCCGCCACCGCGCCGCCGAGAGTCGCCACCCCCATCATGATCTCGCGAGCCCCACACCCCCCGAGCAACAGGGGAACGAGTAGCAGAGTGAGCCTTTTCATTGGAGGTCTCCTTGGTTGGATTTCGACTGCTTTCGGCTGCCTTCGCACCTGTAATCGCTCCCACGATCGCACGGCGTGACGTACCGCCCCTCCGCCTGGCTCCATCCGGCGCGCTCACAAGTCGGACCTTCACTGGTCCAGTCTGTGGCTCCCTCCGGTCCGCAGATGATATCGCCTAGGCGGTCAAGCTCGGCACGTGAGATGGTAAGCTCGTCCGGGTGGTCGTCTCTGTAGAAGGCGCGGCTCGTCGCGGCCGCGTAGACGTCATCCGCCTGTTGCTCGAAGCCTCGAGCCCTTAGGTCGCTCGATATCTCCAGAAGACGCTCGACGTCGGCTTGAGGAAGGTCGTGAGGAGGGGCCACGCTCAAGAGCATGGCGAGGATGATGGTCTTCATTGCTGCGACTCCATCAGACTGATACCGTCTATGCCGGCGTTCATTTTGCCCCTCTCACGGTCCTATTCCTCGGATTGGCTTAGATCCTGCGCCAACCTCCGAGCTGATCGAACCCGTTGAACGGACTGGCGTAGTTCCCCCGGGTTGTCCGCGACGTCAGCGAGAAATTTGCGCCAAGCGCGGGTGGCCAGATATTTGACGACATCCGACGCAGCGATGGCCAGGACAGCAGCCGTGAAGGCACGGAAATTCGGGTCGGTTATGCCGGCGAGGTCCACGATCACGGTTGCAGCCACCCCGACTGCACCCATCATCAGGCAGTGACCGAGGACTTGGCGTAAGGTAAACTTCTGGTCGAGCGCCATCATTCGACCGAACTTCGCCGCGGTCCCTACGACCAGCCCGAGCAGGATCGCGCCATGCTTGGCAAAGAAGGTGGCGAGCGCCACACCTACTCCGGACACGGAAAGCGACTCACTTGCTTCTCCATGGGGTGAGTGCGCCGCCCTGGCGAAGACTGCCCCTTCCCGTTCACTTCCGATGCTCGACACGGCTATTCCGGACCAAGATCATTGTTGATCGCCCCCGCCTACACCAATAGACGAAAATCAACAACAAGGCTAGTGGTCTTTGGACCTTCTCTCCGCTTTGCGGGTGTCTAACCGGTCGCCGCTTCGGTCGTCCCCATCGCTGGCACGTTCGCCAGTTTCGGTGCCCTTTTCGCCAACGAACATGGCCGCGAATTCATCGGCGGCGACGGGGCTAGTGACGTAGCCGGTGGCCACGCCGGTAGTGCTGCTGAGGATGGGACCGCCGGGCGCAACGGACAGGGCGGCGCCAGCCCAAGGCGAGATGCCGAGGCGATAGGCACCCTTGATCGCATTGAACTCAGTCGTGTTCGTCTTGGAGCTGTTCCGCACGAGGGGGGTCAGAACCGATTGCGTGTTGGCGGCGATATTGCCGATGGCAGGGCCGAGCGGGACGGCGGTTAAATCACGCTGATACTTGAGGCCCGTCACCCCCTGCACAACAGGATCGATCGGGGTCCCGAAAGTGCGAGTGATGCCCAGCCAGATAAGCTCCTCCTCGAGCGTCCCCTTCTCCTCGCGCTCTTTCCACCGCTCCCGGTTGGTCAGGAACTCGCGAAGGGTCGAGAAGACGAATTGACCAAGAAGCAGCAGCGCGGCGGCAGGGAGTATGCCGAAAGCGGCCTTCTCCGCTGCGTAGGCCGGTCCGCTGCGCTTTCCCTGCTCGATCGTGCGGACGAGCGAGCCTTTCAGCACATTCCGCCAGAAGGCGAAGTTGAAGGCCTGGATCCCGTACGCGAGCCGCCCAAGCCAGCCGCCGGCCGCCGCTTCGGGCCTGTCCATTATCGTAGGGTTCTGAATGACCTGATCGACCATCCTAGCGACTGCCGTCACCCAATCGAAAGCGTAGGGATTCTTGCCGTCCATCGCGGCGGCGAGTTCGTCCACGGTCGGCAGTCGGCCCGTCGCGCGGATCTCGCGGGCGAACGCCTCCGGGTCTCGAATGCCGAGCTCCTTCATGCGAGCGACGGCTTCCTGCAGATCCTTATAGGCGCGGCTCTTGGTATTGAGCTCTCCTTCAGCGTTGCGCGCCCTCGGATCAAGCACGCGACCCGCCAAGGCATCCAGAAACGCGTGGGCGGGAGCGATCATGTGCGTTCGCTGGGCCTGGGTGAGCTTGACCAGCCCGCTCTTGTAGAACATTTTCGCGGCGATGCGGTCCCAGCGCGTCATGTCGCCGTAGGTCCCGCCGAAGCGGTTCAGAATGATTTCGTGGCCACCGTACGCCTGAATGATGCCCATGAACCGGGCCAGCTCCCGCCTTTCCTTGGCGCCGGCCGTGCTCAGAGCGCCTTCGACCAGCGCGACGAAGGCTTTCACGCCATGCTGAGGCCCGCCCATCACAATGCCCGCAGCGAGCGCTTCGGCCAGCGAGGAGAAGACGGCGCGGGGCAGAAGCGCGATGGTGCCGTAGATCGTTTGGATGGCAGAGGCGAAGGAGTTGACCGCCGGTGACAGCCTGTTCGCCGAGCGTCCCGTCACCAGCGTAACAATGCGGTCGATGTCCTCGATTGCCTGGCTGGGCACGCCCTCGCCCGCCATCTTCTCATACATCCGACGCAGCTTCGCGTTGTCTTGCCCGAAGCGCGTAGCGTACTCGATCCGACGTGCCGCCTGGGTTGCATAGGTGGCCATCACCTCGACAGGATCGTTGATGTAGTAGTCTTCCAGAAGCTTATCAGTCTCCGGGGGCAGTGAGCGCTTCTTGCTGAAATCGTGGCCCGGGCCCCGCTTATCGAACTCGTCCGGCGAGGCAGTCTTGATCCGAAGGAGCCAGTCGTCAGCTGACTGCTTGGCGAACGCGGAACGCACCGGGTCGAACAGCTCCCCCATCGCATCCTCGAGCTGAGCCGATACGACATCCATTTTGGCGAGCACGGCAGCTGGGTCGTCGGAGTCCTTCATCGACGCATCAAGCTGCTTGAGCCGCCGCAGGAGGTCGACCACGGGCTTCACGTCGAGGCCGGCATGTGTCTTCGCAAGCTGCCGCGCCAAGCGAAGGAAATCGGTCAGCTTGTCACCGTCGCTTAGGATGTCCTTCGGTTGACCGAAACGCCGGTCGAAGACGATTTCGTAGACCTGGGCTGCTCGCTCCAGAAAACCCTTGTTGTCGGCCTCCAGCTTCGGAAGATCCAGCATCCGAGCCAGATGGCCGTTCCGAGTGTAGCCGACGTCGATGCCGGCTCGCTGAAGGTCGTAGAAGATATTGTCGGAAAGGCGGCGAAGGCCGGCTGCCAGCTTCACCAGCCGCTCGGGGGCGCCCGGAGACTCTTCGCTGATTAGGAGGTCGCGGACAACCTTCGCCTCGGCAATCGTCAACTCCTTGCGCACGCCGCCGGTCCTGGGCGGGCCGTGCTGCTCAAGAATGCGATCGATGGTGTTGACGTAATTGTTCACCCTGAGGTCCGTCGCCAAGAGCAAGCCGCGGGGCGCGAATTTGCCTTCGCCCGTGTTGTGGGTGAGCATGTCGTGAAGAAGCCGAATGGTAGGCGACTTATGCCGCTTCCCGATCATCTTCATCCGAGCCGTCAGCCCGTATGCGAAGTAGCTGAGGATGTCATGTCCGGACTGGAGTGGTGTCCGGGGATTGGACGGCCGGCCCTCCGCCATCTTCTCCCGCCGAATCCGGAAGTCCTCGAACGCCGCCAACTCTTTCGCCGCCATCCGCTCCCACCAAGTCGAGTCTGTCTCTGCCGGGGCGGGCTGCGACAGGTCTGCCCGGGTGGTAGTGACGGCTTCGGGGACGGCGGCCACGCCCTTGCCCAGGTGCTCTTCGGCGGCAAGGTGCCTGAACAGGACGTCGTATGCGGCGAATATCAGCTCGCGCTCTACGCCTTTGGGAAACGTCTTGGCGAAGCGCTCATCGGCAGTCGACAGATAGGCCGCATCGCCCTTACCGATGAACTCGGTCGAGAACCCGGCAAGCTCTGCTCGGTAGGAGACATACGCCTCGAAGGAGCGAGCCAGCATTTCGGTCGGGCTGGTCCAGTAGTCGCCGCCGGGGCCATCAAAAATCTGAGCTCCGCGATAGAAAGCCGTTCGGCCTTCCTTCATTTGTGAGGAGCCGGCCCGGATGTTATCGATCTGGGTCTGGAATCGCGCTTTCTGCGAGGGCGCCTTTGTGGCCGCAATCTTGGCCTCCAATTCCAGGATCCGGGCAGAGAGCGCGGCCCGGTCGAAAAACACGACGTTCAAGAGGTCGATGAAGGCTTCGCGGACGTTCCGGCTGGGTGCCAGCGGGCCATCCGCCATTTTCTCGCCCCGCTTCCGGATAGCGCCAGAAAACCCGTGGCCTTGGCCATCTCCCAGCTTTCGGAGCAGATACCAGTCGAGCCCGTGCTTCCATTCGTGGGCGAAGCTGTTGGACCGCCCGGGCAGGGTGATGGTGTCTGTTCCGGTCTCGAACATGCCCAGAAACCGACCCCGCTTCTGGAGCTTGAGACTCAGCCTCCCGCCCAGGCTGATGCCCTTGGCGGGGATGCCCAGAATGTGCGCCATTCCCTGCACGTTCTGAAACGCATCGAGCATCTGGTCGATCGCGAACCGGTCCTGCATCCCAGCCTTCACGTCCACACGAACCCCGAACGTGTCGAACATGACACGCTTGAGAAGCGCGATTTGCCTCGGGGCGGGCAGCAACCGGAACTTGTCCGGATCCACACCGGCCGCCAAGGCGGCTGTGTCGTAGATCGAAGTTCGACTGGTGAAGCTTTCGGTGGCGAACTCCGGGTCATAGGGTCCGGCATCGTGCAGCTCGCGACCAACTTCATAGGCCCGCGCTGGGTTGTCGGGCTCGGCCGGTTCCAAATCTTCGTCTTTGATCGACGCCGCCGGATGCCGGTCAATCACCGGTTCCACTGTCCTATCGCGAACCACGGGCCCGGAGGTCGAACTAGCGTCCGCTACTGCGCCGCGCCGCCGCCCAGGGGCTCTGTCTTCGGCAGCCACGGAGTCGGGAGGGGGACGGCGAGTGAAGCTTGGCGTGGGAGGGATGGGGCTCCCGCCCCCGAACAAGCTGCCCGTGCCGTCGCCATCCCGACCCTGCAACAGGCGCTCGAGGATTTCCGCGGGCCCGATGTCCCGAACGGCAAAAAGCTTGGGGGTGGTCGTGTGCTCCGAGGCGCGCCGGACATATCCAGCGAGGACATCGCCTATCGCGCTGCGTCCGAGTGCGCGGGCCAGGCCGGCATCATAGAAGGCCCGAATGAACTGCTCCGTCACCGGGTCGACGTCACCGAACATTCCTGTCTGCGAAAGCAGGTCTCCGATCTTGGCGCCCCTCGCGCGCGCATCGCTGACGATCCGTGCCGCCTCGACCAGACGTTCGGTGACGTCGTATGTGGGCTTCACTCGGCCTTCCTTGACGTCGGCCCGGAGTCGAGACCACGCCGCCGAGACATCGAGAAGGGCGCCACCAATGGACCGAATGTTCGTGTCCCGGCTCTCCACCAGCTTCTCGAGCAATTCCGGACTTTCGTAGGCCCTGGCCATCAAGGCGTTTTCGACCCGCCGTAGCCCGGCCTGGCTGAGCTGGTTGTTGCTGTCGATAAAACCGGCGACTTCGCCCGCCGGAAGCCGCCGCTTGAAGGCGGTGACGAATGGTGCGTTTTCTGCCTTGCCGATGTCCCCGCCGCGGTAAAGGGCCAGCGTGTCAGCGTCGAGGCCGTCCGCGTCACTACGCGCTGTCTCTGTGGCGGTCATGGACAGTTTCGCGTCTTTGTTGCTGTCGACGACAAACTGGCGGCGCTGGTCGTCCGTGAATTCGGTCGTGCGGCGACGGATCAAGACTGGCCGCTCCATCCCCACAGTGCTGTGACCCTGGCTTTCGATGAAAGCGCGATAGGCGGCGGCCTTTTCGGGATGCCCCTCAAATATGCGATTCAGGGCCATCACCCTGCCATTGCCGCTCTCGACCACATCGTCGGGACCAACGATGGGCGCCCCTCGATCGCTCTCAGGCGCGTCACCCAGGCGCGTCGGGTCGAACCCCGACACTATGTCTTGAATCTGAAGATCGGTGGATCCTCGGCTTCGGTCTCGGTTCTGAAGCTGGCCTTCGGCCGCGCGCAAGGTGCTGGCGTCCACGACCTCGAAGCGAGTACGAACCTTGTTCCCTGCGGGAGTGGTGACGTAGGCCTCTCCGTCCTGAAGGGCCCCCGGATCCGGACGAACCTCTTTCGGCGCCATCGGGGGCGCTACGGGCTCAGGGGCGGGCGGTGAGGCTCTGGGCGGGGTCGCAGGCTCCCGTTGCGCCCTCAGTGGCACTGGCGGCTCGGCCGAGACCGGAGGCTCGGCCTCTGGTTGAGGAGCGGGCTCGGGTGCCGCCGCCTCCTCCGCGCCAGCGCGAGCACGCCGACGCAAGACGGCTCGCGGGCTGTTCGCGTCCCACGCGCCAATCTCGTAGTCTCCGGCCAATTCGTTCCGAACTGCGAAGTCGGCGGCCTCGCGGGCATTCTTGAACGCCACCGGCGCCCCATCCGCGCCAGCTATGATGCCGTCTTCGGTGTGAGCCCAGCCGCCATCGGCTGCGGCAGGCTGCTCGCTGAAAGCGCCGTGAAGCTGCTCCGCCGCATCCGCATTGGCGCGGCGGGCTTCGTAGTCGGCCGCCATGCGCGCCGCTTTGGCTGCACGATCGGCCCGAAGGCGAATCGCCACGTCGAGCGGTGCGAAGAGAGCTTGAGAACCGAAGGCAACGGCTCCCTCGGCCTCGCTGGTTTCCCGGCCAATCGCGGCATTGCCCGCTATGACCGCGGCGAGGTTACCAGTGCCCTGGATGCCAGCCTGCACCCCGACATTTCCAAGTTGGCCGACCGGCCCTCTGAACGGGGCAATCGGCAGGAGCGCGCCGGCCGCTGCGGAAACCGGCAATTCGGCCAGTGTTTGCACCACACCGAGCCGAGCCGCATCCTGCACGCCGGCCCCCTCTGAAGCGCGCGCCGCAACGTTGTCGCCGGCATGGGCTGCGGTAATGCCAGCGTTGAACCCAGCGCCCGCCGTTCCGATCCGCGCCCTTGCTGCGGCCTGAGCGCCGATCCGGACGGCCACGTTCTCCAGGAGGGGCGCGGCCAAGGTCTGCGCCCCCTTGGACGCGAGACCACCAACGACCAAGCTTGGAAGCGCCTCGGTCAGCACATGCGGAAGCGCCGACGGGTTCTGGATCAAGGTGTTTCCGAACGCTTCGACGCCGCCCGTGAAATCCGGGGCCGCCTCGTAACGCCTTCCGGCGAGCTCGAGGCGGGGGTCCATCGGCAAGCTGTTGAGCCTGGCGATGCTCGACGCGAGAACCCCGCGCGCTCCATCCGGCTGCATACCGAGGTAGCGAGTGCCAAATTCGTTGATGCTGTCGACTGGCCCGTCGCCGACGATCTTTCGGACGCCAGTTTCCAACCCGTAGGGAAGAAGGTCCAAGGTCGTGCCAAGGCCCGCCAGCCCGCGCTCCAGATTCTGGCGGAAACCCGGCACCGGCGGCGGCGACGGAGACTCCCCAGGCGGCCCAAAGTTCGGCGCTGGATGACCGCTCGCCATTGTCTTCCGGCGGGCGGGGAGAGCCCTGCGAGGTGAGGGCTGCTGAAAAGGTCGCGGCGGCGCAGCGCCTTCCGGTGGTCCGAAGTTGGGCACGATATGACCGCTCGCGGACACTCGTCCTGAGCTTGACGCTTGGTCGTCGGGCCCCATCCGCCCCCAATCGAACCGCGGACCCGACCGGACAGGCGCCGGGCGCGGAGCTGGCGTCGGACGTGGGGCAGGAGCCGGGACCTTGCCTCGCAAGTGGTCCTGCACAGCCTTGTCCATGATCGCATCCGGCGTTTCGTCAGGAAACTCCAGAATTGTCCCGTCAGCGAGCTGCGCTTGCTTGGTCACGAGACACGACGACCCTGCGCATCGTACCGGATAACGCGCGGGGCGGCGCGAGCTGGGGCGGGGCGGCCCTTGACGGCCGGCTTCGGCCCTGCCGGCGCTTCCTTACGCTCAATCAGGTAGCGCGCCTCGCGAAGGGCTTGGCTGACCGCCTGGGCGGGATTGCCGCCGTACTGATAGATGCTCACGGCACGGGTACGAAGCGCGGCCATCGCTCTCGGGGTGGTATTCCCGCCAAGCTGGGCGCGGATCTCCGCGTCGAAGTCGCCCATCTGCTTGACCGGCACAATCCGGGGAGCCGCTCGCCCGCCGGTGATGCCGAAATGCCAGTGCGTGCCCTCGTTCTTCGCTTCGACAACCCTCGCGCCCCGAGCGGCGGCGGCCTGGGATACGCGCTGCCTCGCCTGATCGAAGGTCATGCCTTTGATGGGCCGGACATCCCAACCTTCGCCCGTGTAGTGCCAAGAATTCGCCGGTGGCGTCTTGCCGGGGTGTTGCTGAGCATAGATGCGCCGTGCTTCAGCGCGAGTACGCTCGTTATCCGTCACCATCGCTCCAGGTAGCGCGGCGCCGACGACTGTCTTGCCGATCCCGTTTCCGATTCTGGCGCCCGCCTTGTAGGTGAGTGTCCCGCTCGGGGTGTCGTGCTTGTAGATGGCGGTTTCTCTGGTGATGTCTTGGCCGCGGCGCGCGGTGGTTGCCGACACATCCTGTCCCCGTCGAGCCGTCGTCGCCGAAACGTCCTGTCCACGCCGCGCCGTGGAAGCGTCGACGTCGGTGTCGTAGCGCCGATCACCGGACTGGATATTCTCGACGTCCACAGCCTTGCGATATTCAGCATCATAGCCCTGGCGGGCGATGGCATCCCGTCGCTCTGGCGTGATGGCGAACCACTCTCCGGGGGTGTCGCCGGCACCGACAAGCCCACGCCTCGCCAGTTCGTCGCCACCCGCAAAGGCAGAAACCGCCCTGACTACTTCGTCTGGCTGGTCGACATCCCCCCGGATTAGCGCGCCCAGCAAGGCGGGCAGCCCTTCCCGAAAAGCGTCGACGTCGTTTGTCGCCGTAGGCATTGGCACGGGCGGCGTGGCGATGATCGGGCCCGGTGGCAGGCCGAGCTCTTGCCGGGAGGCCGCTTCCAGATCGGGCAGCAGCCGAGCCGTCCAGTCTCCATCCGCGCCGCCGGCCGGGGATAGGGCCATTGGCGCGGATGAAGCTCGAATGAGGTTGGCGATTATTCCGCCGACGCCCTCGCGGCCCTCGTACTTCTGGGTCTCTCCCATGGCTTGGGCATGGTAGTAGCCGCCGCGCTCCCGATCCGCGTTGGCGCCAGCCAGGAGCGCATCGATCTTGGCTTCCTCAGCTTGCTTTTCGCGAGCTGCGGTCGGGTCACCGAATAGCGCCGTCACTAGGTTCTGCCCGAGCGCGCCCCATGTCGGATCGGTCGGGTACGGGCTACTGCGGAAGGGGTTCTCGAAGCGGGCCATCAGATCGACACCGGCGGGAGTCGGTGAAGCAATGCCGCAATGTCAGTCTTGGGCATCAGGAAGGGCGATTTCGCCTTGAGAATGCTGTCGGAGATACCCCCGGCCGAGCTCAGCCCTTCCGGGGCGCCCGCCATTGCCATGCCGAGCTGCTGTGCCAAGGAGCCCAACCCGCGAAGGAACGAACCCTTCTGGGCCGCCGCTTGCAACTCTGCGTCGAGGACGCTTGCCGAGCCGGCTTTGAAGCTGCCAATCTGGTTGATAGCGCTGGCGTTCCGTCCGCTGGCGATATTCGTAGCGAGCACTTGGTCGCCAGTCCCTCCCAGCCGGGCCAGCGCCGCCGCGAGGGCGCTACTCGCCACGTGCCGAGCGGCAGATGACCGATCCGACGCCACCTTCACGACCGATGGCGCGCTCGAGGAGCCCGGAAGGTATGCGCCAGGGCTCGCCTGGGGAGCGATGACGGCCGCCAAGGCCGAATTCCGGGCGGCGGAAGCCCTTTCCTGCTCCGCCGGGTCCTGCAAGTCGCGAGCGTGCTCAAGCGTGTCCTCGAACCGCCCCTGCTGCTGATTTGTGAACGCGGTCTGGCGACTCTTCTCCGCCATCAGGCGACGGTTCTGAGCGTTCTGAGCCTGCTTGTTGCCGAGGAACGTAAGCCCTCCGGCCAAGCCGCTGAGCGCAAGGGGGAGCAGCGGGATACACATATCAGCCTCCCGCTCCGACAAGCCGCTGTGAGCCCTTCGAGTTTCTGAACAGCGAGCTGCCGCCGCCGCCGAAGAAGCCGGCATAATTGTTGCGATCGTTCGAGCCGATGCGCGACAGTCCGCTGACGAAATCGGTGAACAGGGAGCCCAACGGCGAGAAGCCCTGTGGCATATTCAGATTCTCGGCTTGCCGGACGGCAGCAGCGGCGGCGGCTTGGTCGTTGCCGGTGGCGTTGAGCTGAGCAACCAGCCCGCTCCGGATCCCCTCCACGTCCGAACGGGTCCGGTTGGCGAGGTCGAGACCCTGATTGGCGACACCTATCCGCGCCTCGTCCATTTCGCGGGTCAGCTCGGTGTTTTTCCGGATAGAGGCGCTACTGTCGAGATTGCCGCGGCGGCCGAGCGCGTAGATTAGCGCGCGGGCCGCGTTGGACGCCTGCTGCTCAACACCGGGAAGGGCATAGTCGATATAGTCTTGGGACCGCTTGCCGTAGAAGGCATCATCGAATTTGCTGAACGTGTTGTCGATCGACTGCATGCCACTGTTGATGCGCCGCTGACGAGCATCTTCATCCGCTCGCTGCTGCTTCGCCAACTTGCCGGCACCGCCGTCACCGAAACACATTCACCTGCCCCCGACTGCCCAAGTGAAGACGTGAAAATCCTCGCCCTGGGTCCCTAGTCCCCTCTCTGTCCCCTCCCGGGAAGCCCCGAGAGTTGCGAGCCAGCGTTGCGCCTCTTCGTGCCCCTCCATCGAGCGGCATTGGAGCCGATGGGCGCCAGCCTTCTGCAGCGCTGGAATGATACTCCGCTTCACGAATTTTGTCACCGATAATCCGACTTTGTTGATTGACGGCGTGGCGAACATCCACATCGACCAAACCCCCGGCCACAGCTCGGTGCAGCCAAAGACGGCTATCGGCTCCATGTCCCGGCCAGCGACCCAAGAGACGTCGCCGGCAGCCATCACCATGTCGAGAAGGCCGGTGTCCGTGGGCTCGAAAGCAGGAGTTGCGAAAATCTCCCTGCGATCCCACTCCCGCATGCGCTGGATCACGAAAAGGGCGAGCCCGGGGTTGCCCTGGAGAGGCAGGCGCCACGCCGTCACGCCGCCTCAGCGGAGTGATAATGCAGCATGATCTTGGACAGCTTCGCGGCTGAAGGTGTCTCAGAGACCAGCTTCAGCTTCACCAAGGGAGAGTGGCAGTTGAAGCCGATAGCCGGATCGGCAACCGTGGTATCTGTGACCTTCGTTATAAGGGTCCAGACGTCCGGCGCATTCGGATCCGCATTGATGTAGACCGTCCATTCGCCCTCGCAAATGATGTCGAAACCGAAGAACTGCTTAAAGGTCGCGACTTGCCGGCCATCAATGTAGGGGGTCTCGATAGTGACGGTCGACGTGTCGTAGGTCACGCCGTCATCCCCGCCAAAGAGATAGACGGTATTTCCTGCTCGAGCCCAAAGCTTGCCGTCATCCGAAACCAAGGCGGTAATCGCAAAGTCGAGGTCGTAGCGAGACCATGCCGAAATCTGCCCGTCGGTGTAGTGCGAGAAGACGTAGCAACGCGTCCCCACCGCGAGCATGTACCTGCCGTCCACCGGATCGATCGCCGCGACAGCAGCCGCTCGCTCCGCCTCGCTCAGCGTGGCTAGGTAGGCTATCAGCTCCTCATCTATCGGAGTGCCGACATCCGTCACCCCGGCCCGATCCGAATTCGAGCGAGCCCGAAGGCTCCGTATCCCGGTGTCGGCCAAGAAGAAGACATCAATCTCTCCGAAGCTGACTATCGACCGCGGAGCGAATGTGCCGATGTTGGAAAGCACTTGGCGCTGAGCGTTGTTCGCGTCATCGATATCGAGCTCCCAGATTTGCGTGTTTCGGCGGGCGAAGACCGCCATCAGGTTCTGGTACTTGCCAAGGCCGGTCAGCGTTTCAGATCCCGACGACTGATTGGCCATGTTTTTGAAGCCCGCCCCGACAGCCGGCGGGCCGCTGTCGACCCAGGTCACTGGATCGTCGATATTCGAGAAATGCAGGACGCTATCCGCCGTGCCGTACAGCTTCGAGCCGAATGTCAGGAGCGAGGTCAGACGCTTGTTTTCAACGTCCGTCCCGCTTCCGGGCTCGAAAGCGGGGACATCTGCTCCGTCGTAAAAGTGGATGACGTCGCCGTTCGCGTAGCGCGCAACGCTGAAGATTTTGCCGTCGAAAAACTCGGTTGCGAGAAGGCTATTCATCGCCTGCCCGCTGCCATGCTCAAGGCGCTGATAGGTCACCCCCGAAGGGACCGCCGGGCTCGCCGCCGAGCCGAATGTGTAGAGAACACCATTTGCGCCCTCGAGGCCGAAGGTCTGACCGGGGGGAAGCGCGTGTTTGGCCACGAACGCCTTCCGCTTCTCAACTTCGCCGCCGCGAGTGATGTGGGCATTCGAGCATGTCTGTAGACTGCCCGCCACCGACGCGGCCGGCATCTTCCGCCGATCCAGGCCGGCGCGGAAGTCCTCGATGATGATGTAAGGCACGGCGGCCTACCGGGCGTAGGCAACCAGCGGGGTCCGGTCCCGCTCGCACCCCTCCGCCGGGTCGCTGGCAGTCCCCAGCCCAAAGGTGTTTCGGCGTGTCTTCGTGACCCGCCCTTGCAGCGTTTCGAGCCTACCCTTCGCCTTCGTGAGGGTGATCTGGGCAGAAGCGTCATTCTTCGCGGCGAGCATCGTCGCAGCAACGAAACCGACTAGAACTTGGTCATCCAAATCGGCGAGGTCGGAGTTCTCAATCAACGACCGCAACTTGCGAATACCGGTGAAGCGCAGCGCCAGGCCGTCGGTCTGAGGGATCGGCCACACTTCAATTTGTGCGCCGTCACCGGTATCCTTCACGTCCCAGCGCTGAACCGGGTCGAGCCGAACATCGGTGTCGCTGTCGTGCTGGTTGTAGTGATCGACGTTGATCCCGCGATGCACGGGCAGCCAGCGCCCGCCCCACTTGATGTCGACCGACTGAATCCTCTCCAGGTTCATGTCGGTCGGCACGTCGTAGAAGCGTTGGCCGTTCTCCAAAAGCTTGTCGCGCGTAACCTTGAGGAACGGCCAATCGAAATCGTCGTAGAGTCGCTCCTGCTCGTCCCGAAGATCCTGCTGCATCTGAGGGATGAGGTTGGTGGAGGTGGAAGGATTGGGGTCGAGCTTAGCTCTCACGCGGAGTTGCGTGATGAGCTCCCCCAAGCTCGTGCCCCTAGCCACCCCCTATCCGTCCGTCAGGTCCGGATAGGCCTCGCGAAACCGAGCGGGGGGCATGACCTCAACTCCCTTCTCGGTCGTCACCACGATGTCACCAACCTCAACCCGGAGAACGCCCCCGCCGCTCTCGATCTCGTGGTAGGTGTCCGCACGGTAGCGCTGCGGACCAGCGTCCGGCGTCCGCTGTGCCTGGGCCGCGGCCTGGGCCGGACGGCGAACGCGCTTGCGGCCTGAGGCCGCCGCCCCCTTAGCTGGCACCCTCGGCCTCCTGCTCGGAAAGGCCCGGCTCAATCTCCGCCAGATGAACCGGCAGGCGCTTGATCGCGCCCGGGAAAAGGCGGTCTAACACCACGCCGGCCCCGCTCGGGGACGAAGCGCCGTTGCCGCCATACCGGCTCACCAGACGGTCCCATTCCTGCGCATGGGACCGCTTGTCCATCCTCGTCGGCCGAATGTTGACCACCGAGTCGGCGCCATGAATCTCGCGAAGGATGAGGATTTCCGCAGGAGTGACGTCCTGCTTCGGCACGACGCTGGTCACCGCCCCGCCAAGCCTCAGATCGATGTCGCTCAACTGCATATTCTAACTCCCCTTGAGTTTGGGGGCCCGCCGGTTCGGGCCCCCAGATGCCTAGCCCGCGTACTGCGGGTTGCCGGTAAAGGTCGGATCGGGCAGCGCGCAGATAAGCGCGAACGCCTTGGAGCCGTCGCACGCCGAGTTGGGGTCATAAGTGCCCCGGACATCGGCAGTGGTTGCCGTGCTCTCCGTATCGAGCGCGAGGCCGGCGACGATGGTGCCCGCCGTCGGAGCCGCGCCGTTCTCGAGCTCCTTGAGCACGTGCACCGAGTTCGGGAGCCGAACGGGCAGGCCCAAGACGTCGCCGGTGCCGACCGTGGCGCCGGTGACGCTGGCATTGAACGATACCGACGTGATCCGCTTGAACGCCTTGACCCCGGTAAGGGACGTTCCCGAAGCGGACTTCTCCACGATGGTTCGCCCGTAAAGGTCGGTCCCCGTGACGGTGACGATGGCCGTCCCAGTCCAGGCGGCGACGACATTGCGGCCGGTGCAGCCAAGGTCGACCACGCCGCCCGAAAGCAGGGCGCCGTTCAGGACGGCAGTCGTGCTCGCGACCGACTGGCTGGCACAGATTCCGTCCGCATCCGCGGCGATCGGCGAGCCGAGGTTGAGGAAGGCCACCGACAGCGGCGTGTAAGCCTCGACGCCAGAAATGGAGACCGGATTCTCGGCCCCGATCTGGTCGAACTGGAAGTAGAAGTTGGAGCCCTGGGCCCACGTCGCGCCGGTGCGATTGGTGACCGTGACGGCGGTGGCGCCAAACGACAGGCCGATGTCGGCGGGTGTCGATAGATCCTGATCGTTGATGACGAGCTTGTGGCCGATGCCCGCCGAGAAGTCGCCTCGCGACGTGCCGGTCGGGTAGGTGACGGTGAAGGTTCCCGCATCGGCAACGGCGGCGGCGAGAGATCCCTGAATGACTTTCCTGCTCATGGTCTTGCTCCTGCTCCCCGGGGGGCTGAGCCCCCGGGGGTGAAGTGGAAGGGTTATGCGACCTCATAGACGCCGTGGCAGTTGAGCTGGTCGGCGACCATGCCGCCGGTCCAGGTCAGGCCACGATAGAGGACGTATTTATCCGCCGGCCGCTCGGGCGAGGACGGCTTCATGTCCTCCCCATCCATCGGACGGAGGCACAAGTGCCTCTGGTCGATGAAATAGCAGAACTTCGAGAAGCCCAGGTCATCCAGCGTCGGATCGTACTGGAAGGCCCCGACGCCGCGCATCCGGATGTCGGCCATGCCGATGTCCGTGGAGCCGGCCTTGAGGAAGCCCTCCATCGTGTAGGTGCCCTTTTCGGACACCTCGAGCTCCAGCGCGTCGAGAAAGCTCGACCCGGCCAGCAGAAGCCCTGGCTTGCCGTTGTAGCGGGTGAGCTGCCGAACCTCGCTACGAAGCGTCTTGGTCAGCGTCTGGTTACTCGCAGACGCCGTGATCTTGCTCGTGCCGGTCAGAGCGCGATTGCGCCACCACGAATTCGCGGCGCGATCGATGCCGCCGGTGGTCCCGGTGGCGACGGTCGCGGTGGGCAGGATGATCGACTGGATGCCCGGGAACACTTTCGCGTCCTGGGAGCCGTCGAGCCAGCAGGTCCGGTTGAACGAGTCGGCCGAACCCTGCGCCATGTCGTCCAGCTTGTCCTCGAAAAGACCGGTGATGGCGGTCATTTCGCGTCCGTCGTGCTGAACGGTCTCGGCGCCGTTGGTGCTGACGACCGAAATTCCGTCGGCCTTGAGCTCGGTGTGGGTGACCGAAATGCCGGCGTGCATTTCCTTCCACGGGTAGTTGTACTGCTTCATATTCGCCGGATTGGCGTAGGTCACCGTGTCGTCGCCGCTGTAACCGGAGAAAGCGGTCGTGCGGGTGCCCTTCACGTTGCCGATGATGCTCTCCTTGCCGCCGGGAAAGACCTTCTGAGTCTTTCGCAGAGCGTCGTAGAGGGGGCGCGCCTGGGCGGCCTGATCGAGCGCTGGCCCTTTGACGAAAAAGTCGAGGGCGGCGTTGGCGATGTTGTTCAGTTCCTGAGCGGTGAACGGCATTTTACTCTCCTGCCGAAAATCAGGTTCCGCCGACTGCTGCTTCGATTGCTCCCCGCAGCGTCGTCGGAACCGCTGTTGCGGTTGCGGACGATCCGGCAGGAGTGGTGGTGTCGATGGGCGTACGCTTCGGCAGCGAGGCCTTGAGAGCCTTGTTTACCTGTTCATATGCCCGTGCGGTCAAAGCTACAGCCGCGTCGGGGGTCTTGGGGGGACCCTCCCTGTGGACGAGAGCAACGAGCGCCGATTCAACCAACTCTGCCTTCTTGGCGTAGTCGGGATCCGTCTTCCTCGTTTCCGTTTCCCACGCGCTCACCGCCGTAGCGGCAGCCTGAACCTGCGACCGGAGATCATCCGTCTCGGCCAGTTCGACAGCGGCGTTGGTGCGAGCCTCTTCCTGCTTGTCCTGGAGCGCCTTGGTCGCCCGCGTTTCAGCGAGTTCCCTGGCCACTGCCTCGTCAAGCTCTCCGTCCGTCACCCTCTGCTGAAGGTCGGCCGGAAGATCCTTGCCCAGCATTTCGCGAAGGGCTTGGACACGGGGCTCGAACCATTCCAGCGCCTCCCGAAGCTGAGTCGGATCGCCGCTCTTGAGGCGCGCCATGACCTCGAAGCCTTCGCCTACCTCATCCGGGCTCAGTCCATGGTGTTCCATGAACGTCGAAATCGACCGGAATTGCTCGGCATCGGGCTTGAGCTCGTCGCGCTCCCTTAGAACCGCCTTCCAACGCGGGTGTTCGTGGAACGGAACTTCGGCTTCTTCGCCGTCCTGCTCGCCTTCCGGCGCTTTCGCGCCTTCCGCCTCGCCGTCGGGCTTGGATCCTTGTTCACCTGCCGTGGTGGACGTTCCCGCGGCTTCTCCGCTGTTCGGCTCGACTACGCTTTTGACGACATCGAGCAGCGATTGCGGAGGCTGATTAGCGTCCCTTTCGCCCGCAGCCGACGATTCTGCGGCATTAGCGTCGGTTGTGCCCTCGGGCGCTTCAACCGCATTCGCGGCTGCGCCATCCGGCAAATCTTCCGAAGCGGCTGACGAGGCCCCCTCTGCCTGTTCAGGCGGCATTTAGCGTCCCCCCATAAGAGAACGCCTGTCTACTACTGTTGATCGACTAAATCAACAATGATCATTGCGGCACCGAACCGCCGGCCGGGAACATGGCTTGGGAGGTTCCACCGACTTCCTGAGGGCGGTTTTTATCGGCCCCCTCCGATCCTTGCGCGTTCGGATCCGAGGCCGGGTCGCCCGTGCTCGCCTGGGCCGTCCTGTTCTGAGCGAGAATCGAAGGCAGCCCGTCGATCACCGCTTCCGTCAGGTCTACATTGTCGTCCGCTAGCGTTACCGCTTTCTCGGCCAGCCAGCGGGGGGAAATGCCGGGCACCTGCACAAGGATCGGAACTAAGCGCTCGAAGGTGGCGGCGTCCCTGGCCTGGTCTGGTCGACCACTGGAGCCCGCCTTCACCTCCAACCACATTTCCTCCATCACCTCGCGTCGGGACAGGACCGGCCAGACGGCACCGGGACCGACGATTTTCTTCACAGTGGTCTCGTCCAGCTCGGTCAGCAGGACTTGGCCGGTTGCCCGCATCAGCGCGGTAAGCATTTCGTCCAGGTCGTCGCTGTTGAGGGCGATAGTGCCCCGGCGGCTTCCCTCGGCGATATTGCTCTCGGTCGCCGTCCCGCCGCTCATCCCGCCTAGAATAGCCTCTTGGTTGCCGGTGACATAGGTCAGATCGGCAAACACGTCGTTCGTATCGTAGAGGTTCGGGTCAACGCCGACCTTCTGGACCGGCATCAGGATGTCGGACGCCTTTCCGCCATCCTTCAGCCCATTGATCTTGATGACCGTATGGGCGGCGTGCTGCTCGAGCGACTTTTCCTCTTCCTCTTCCAGCGCGCCGGCTGGAGCAAGGTAGAGCGGCCTGTTCGCGATCCGATGCTGGCGGCGCGCCTCCTTGGATCGATTGTACTCCTTTTGGATGTGCTTCAGCAATTCGACGTCCGACTTCGGGAACAGATCCCCCTCGTTCTCGACGTCATTGAAGGTGACGGCGAAATAGGGGAAGAATTGCTCGATGAAGATTTTGGGCGCCGCGGGCTCCCGGAGAAAATCCGGATAGCCCTCGGCAACGACAAATTCGAGGCCGGTGTCGCGGTCGTAGATATGCCAGACGCAAACCAGCCCTTGCTTGCCCGCCTGTGCGGGCCTGTAATTGGCTGCTTGAGGGGTTCCGCCGGCAACTCGATAGGCAGTGTAAGTGCCGCCGACGTCGATGCCGTAAACCTGCTTCACCCGGTTCGGGGTCAGCATCACCTCTTCCGCCAACCAGTCGGCGCCAATCCAGCCCATCAGCTTTTCTGTCGAAGGGCTGGGAATTAACCGGGTCGAATGAGGGAAGCTGAACACGACTCCCTCCCGCACGATGACCTCAGGCTCGGCCTTGATCGCGGCCATGGCCAGGCGCAGCGTTTCGACCTCGGCGCTGTGCGCATCCGTCTGGCCATCCGCGATGTCAGCCTGCAAGGTGCCGATCGTCGCCAACCGCTCGGCCATATCCGAAAGCTTGCCGGTCTGCTCCTCGGACAGCTCCATCGCGCGCTGAAAGCCGAGCTTCACATAGCCTACGCCCGTGGTTCGGGCGCGGCGAACCATCTGCTTCATCTGCGACCGGAAGGGAGGTGTCCCCTCCGTCATGTAGAACTCCGCCAAGCAGGTTAGGGTCTTGCCCAGCTTGTCTAGCAGCTCGCGGCGTTCCACCCCTTGCTGAATGTCCGCGATGAGCGCCTGAGCCTGGGCGATGGCGGCCGGGTTGAGCGGCGGCGCGGCAGTAGCGCCCTCGGGCCCCATGGCCGCAGCGACCGCAAGCTGGGCGGCCTGGATGACCTGCAAGGCGGCCACGGCGCTTTCTTGCCGACCGTCCCACAGCTTGAAGTCCAGTCGCTTCCGACGTCCGACGGTAAGTGTGGGATTTCGCGCATAGAGCGCCGCGACCGTCGTCTGAAGCACTCGCTGCACGAGGTTAGCCATGTACCTGGGATCATCTTCCTTTTGCCCAGGCCACTGCTTGCCGGCCGCGAACTCCATGTTCCGCCGCATCCGGTCGAAATCCTTCTTCCAGTGCGCCTTGCCTTCACGCACCCGGCCCTGCCACTTGGACACCAGCGCCGACCTGGACTCGCCCGGCTCGGGATGCTCCCGCTGGATCATGCCTTTGCCGACGACCGGCGCGGCGGCGGCTTCGAGTTCTTCGACCATGCTCACATGCCCCCGATGGAAAACTGCCGGCGCTCATCGCGGCGTTGGCGATCATTCTCTTGCTTGATCCAGGCCCATGTCCCGGGCGCGGGCGCGGTCCGGCGGTCAGTGCCGCCTTTCCCTTTGATAATGACCCCCAAGCCCATGCCAATGTGGGCGAACGCGTCCACGAAATCGTCGTTCATCCCCTGCGGAAACTTCAAAAGCTCCTGCTTCGCCCGCTCCAGCCAGTGAGCGGCGGCGGGGAAACGGACCATCCCCATGGCGGTACGGGCCTGAATTGACTGAGCCCGAGTCAGCTTATCTTGGTGAGGGGTGATTTCCCGAATGTTTACGTAGATTTGCCGTTCCCGAGACCGGCGCCGCAAAAACGGCCCGATCGCCTGCGTGATGTGGCCCTTTTCCGCCCACCAAATGAGGGGGCGCCAGTTGTCTGCGGTCGTCAAAAGGGCCTCGACAACCTGCTCCGAATCCTTCTTTTCCCACCAGCAGTCGAGTATCCAAATCACACCGTCCGGATCCACGCCGACGATCAGGAATACCGTGAAGTCGTTGCGCTGCTTTATGCCCACCGCATGGTCGCTCGCGACATAGATCCGGAGCTTGGAGAGGGGGGGGCGATCCTCTGGCCGATAGGTCAGCAGATGCTCAGCTTTGAAAAATACACCGTCGGCCGGCGTGGGCTCCTGCTGATAGAGGGCCGAAAAGCCAACCGGATCCTTGTTCCGCTCAGCCTCCAGATGCTCGACGCCGAAGCGGCTAGGCCAAAGGGCCTGCCCAGGGACGCGACCGAGGACGTCATCGTGTTCAGCAATCGCTTTGATGTCGATGATCTTCCAGCGGGCGGCCTCTTTTTCGTTGTAGTGAGGATTCGATTTGTCGGTGAGGCGGCCCACAAGGTCGTCTTCGTGCCAGCGGGTCTGAATAATGATGATCGCAGCCTTGTCGGTCATCAGGCGACTGGAAATCGTCTTATTGAACCAATCCCACACCTCGTCCCGCGTCGTCTGGCTGCGAGCCTCGTTCGCATCCTTGATCGGGTCGTCAATAATGAGGAAGTCGCCGCCGCGGCCGGTTGCGGATCCGCCTCGACCGACGAACATGAGCTTACCGCCCAAGGTCGTTCCCAGGCGGTCGGTCGCCTTGCTGCCCTTCTTCAAGACGCATTTGGGAAAGACGGTCTTGAACTCAGCGCCGAGCATGATGGAGCGCACATCGCTGCCGAAATCATCAGCGAAGTCTTGATTGTAGGTGCCGAGCATGATGTGCCGGCGGGGATTGCGCCCCGACAGCCACGCGGGGAAGCAACGGCTGCTGAGCTCCGATTTCCCATGGCGAGGCGGAAAGGTGATAATCAGACGGGGACAGTTGCCCGCTTCAACTTCCTCGAGCGCGGCGGCCAGGGCGCGATGGAAGTACTGAGCATCGTACTGCGAGAGGGTGACGTCACCCGGGTCGACCGGATCGGGCATCGTGAATTCAGTGAAATCGATAAGGCCTTTCCGCGCCTTTTTGATTTTCAGCACTCGACGGGCCGCTTGAAGCTGGCGCGCGTCCTCGATCGAGGAGCCCGAGGTGATGGCGCTCATAGGAACCCGCCGTCCCGCAGATGGGAAATCAGGACCTGCACGGTAGCGGTTTCGGCGGTGACCGTATCCGTAACCAGGCATTCGGCGACGGCGGTTAGCTCCTCGCCGTTCAGGATGCCACTCAAATAGAAAGTCGTTGTCGCGCTGGTCGAACTGTTCGCCGCGCAACCATGCGTTCCCGTGGACGTCACCTCGGTAGTCCAAAGATACGAATAGGATCCGCTGCCCCCCGCTGCTATGGCGGTGGTGACTTCAGTCGTGAAAGTCGCGGTATTGCCCCCGGAATTCAGCGCTGGCGGGCTGGCGGTCACCGTGAACAGCGAACCAGCGGACGCCGACGGCATCACGAGCATCGAGCCGCTCATCAGCTTATTCCCGCGCCAGAAATGAACCACAGATCGGCGCCCACCTTCAGGAGGGTGGCCATGCCGTTGGTGGCGAGCGTTCGAGTGCCTGTGCTCGTCGTTCCCGCGTGACGGAGCGTCACCCCGCCTGCAGGAGTAACCGATATCGGATTTGAGCCCCGATTGACGATGACGACCGCTGCTCCAACGTTGAACGCGACGGTCGCGTTGGCGGGGATTGTGAGCGTTTGGCCGGCGACATTCTCGCTGTAGATGTGTTTTCCGCGGTCGGACAGAACGAGGCTGTAGGCCGCACTCTGCACATTCTGGGGGACGTCGCGAAAGCCGATGTCAAGCCCGGCGAGCTGGGCGTTGACCGGGAAGTTCACTCCGGTCGATTGCGCATCGAGAACGCTTATCCCGCTCGCGATCATCCGCCATCGAGCAGAGCGCAAATAGCCGTCCAGCCAGGCCGTCGCCGTGTGGTCGAAGCAATCGAGCCAGCCAGCGGACGAGGCAAGCCTGAGCGCGATTCCGGGACCGGCCGCTGGAGTGCCGTCTCCGGTCGCGCGGACGGCGCCTGACACGTCGACCAGCGGGCCGGTGAAGGTTACCCGAACCGCCGTTCCGTCATAAATTTCGAGCGCATCGCTCGCAGCTGGCATCCGGAGCGTCCAGTTTACGCTTCCGGAGCCGCCCTTGATCTGCCAGCCCACGTTCCCCTGGGCCTTTGTGGCCCGCTCGATCTTTCCGAGGACTTCACCGCTGTCCTTCTTCCCCGCCAGCAGCTCCCCGGTAGCCGCGGTTCCAGCGGAGAGCCCACCCTGGGCCCGGATGTAGCTCGTAAGGTCGAGGAGGGTGATGGCCAACTTCGCAATGGTCACCGACGCATCGGCCAGCTTCGGAGTCGTAACCGAACCGTCTGCCGGCGTGGATCCGGCGCTGTCGAAAATGAGGGTCCATTTACCAGCCGCTAGGTCGGTGGCGAAGGTCCCTGAAGTGTGCGCCGTAGCGCAGGTAAAGGTGCCGGTTCCGTTCACCACCACATCGGTCTGAGCGTAGCTTGTGGCCGTCAGCCATGGCCCCCGCAATTCCCACCGCGAACTCGCGCCCAGCAGGAGCAAGAGCGATGCGCTCAACGTTTCGAGGCTGACGCTTCCGTTCCTAAGGCGCCCGTCATCGCGCTGGATAAGGGCCAAGTTGGCCAGAGTCGCCGCGATGGTGGCCAACAGCGCATCGAATTCGGCGTCCAGCGAAGTGCCGGGATGTGGAGTGCTCGGGTCCGCGGCCGAATGGTCAGTAAAATTCGCCTGCCGGACATAGGGGGGCGGCTGGCTCATACGTCGATTGCCCCGAAAGCCTTCCACGTCCCCGGCGTGCCCGCCGCCGTGCAGACCCAGCCCACCTTGCCCCCCGCCGTCGGTGCGATATCGTAGATGATCTCTCCTCGGGCGTGGTAATCAGCCACCGGCGCGGCCGAGCCGTAATCGATCGCCCGGGCGCTGCTTCCAGACCCGAGGAACATGCGCGGCACGTTCACCACTCCCGGCTGCGCCGTCGAGCGACCGCCGGTGAACGTCGTCAGCGGCCCGGTCATGGTCAGATAATTGGACGCCTGCCCGTCGAGCAGGAAATAGGTGTCGCGGCCGCCGCCCATGATGAACGAATTCGGGTGAAGAGAAACGTGGGCGACCAGCATCAGCCTGCCGAGGGCCAGGTCCGATCCGAAGAAGGCGCGGAGCGGGTTGCCGTCATGATAGGGCTGGGAGGCGAAGAAGCCCGCCGGGTTGGAGAGCGACCCCTGCTCAGCCTTGTTCCGGAGGCAAGTGCTCCACGGGCTGACCGAGGATTGCCCGCCGACCCAGACGGCGGGCGTGCGGATCTGCGCCGGGGGCTGGCCGAGCTCTTCATAGCAGCCTAGCCACACCGTCTCGCCGGCCAGGCTGACACAGCAATAGCTACCCCCCTCCTTCCAACTCATCCCCGTGACCCAGAGGGGTATCCCAGTCGTCGCGCCGGCCCACTCGAACGGGACCCAGACGGACGAGTCGGTGCCCGGAACCGTCGTTGAAGCCGCCGTCGCCTGCTCCAGGGCGACGTGATAGCGGCGCGTCAGGGTGGTCCCGGCATAAGACCATTTGTAGCCGTCCGCCTCGGTCACTCCGGCCTCGGTCGTATGCGTCGGCGCGTTGGCGGTATTGCCGCCCCCGGCGATCAGGAGCCGATAGAGCTTGCCGGCGTTGGACCGGAAGGTCCCCTCGGCCGAGATCGCGACCGCGACCCCGCTCGCCCATGCCGTCACCGGATAATAGCAGGCCGAAGACGTGGCGCCGACCTTGTGGCTAGGAAAGACGAGGCTGAGCCCGTTGCCTTCGGAATGGTGGCCAATGTGGGTATTGCCGAGAAAGGCGTTGTCCTTCAGCCCGAAGCCGCCGTTATAGGTGAAGCTGCAGCCGATGGTGACGATGCAATTGGCATCGCCCCTCAGCAGATGGGCGCCATGCTCACCATTGCCGCCGGCCTGGCAGTACAGGATCCGCGACGAGTTCGCGTTGTTGTTCGCGGCTCCGAACCCGGTCTCGCTCTCGATCCGGAAGCCGTCGCCGGGAAACCTCACCGCCGAGCAGCGGATGAACTCGCCGCGGGTGACGGCGTGGAAGCCGTGATGGCCGGTGCCGATCGCCGCCCGGCTCGAGGCGTAGATATTCTCGATCCGGAACCCGGCGGCGCCGGTGGTCGCCGGGCTGACGACTCCGTCATGATCAGTGCCGGGCCCGTGGAGCTCGAAGCCGCCTTCGTCGAAATCGAACTCGGTCGCATAGCCGTGCTGGAGCGCGTTGGACTGTCCCTCCAGCCAGAGCGCGCATTTGACGACCCACGACCGGGCGAAGCGGAAGCTGCCGACGGGCGCCGTGACCTTGATCGACGGCGTGCCTATCCCTTCCGTGACCGGGCTGTTGGCCACGAGATAGGCGAGAAGCTCGTCGACCGCATCGCTGTTCGCTTCGGCGATGGCATCGCTGTCGCCGGTCGATACTCCGACAGTGGTGATATCAATTACTCGGTCCGTTTCGAGCCTGAAACCGCGCCCATCCGCCGCGAGGAACGAAGTTCGGGGGTGGCCGGCCACATAGTCGGAATCGACCGAGGCGTGCTCGACATAATAAGCTGCGCCGCGGCCGATGGACGCATATCCCGAGGTCCGCACCCGGGTCACGATTACCGGGATTTCCCAGCCAGAGGCGTCGGTGAACAGCTTTCCGCCCAGGCCGGCGAGGTCGGCAATAGCCGAATCCGCCGCGTCGAGCCGGTCCGTCACCCCGCCGATGCCGAAGCCCTCGAAGATGAGGATAAGCTTGTTCGCCTCGACGTCATCTTCGAGATCGCCGGACGTGTGGACCAGCGCCACCATATACACGTCGTCGCCGTCGATCGCGAATTCGCCGGGCTCATAGGCTGTGCCCGTAGCCCAGGTCGAGACACGGGCTCCCACCGCCGCCAAGGCGGCCAGTGCAGAGCTTCCCAGCGTTTCAAGGCCAACGGATCCATTGCGCAACCGTCCGTCGTCGCGTTGGATCAGCGCCAAATTCGTGAGCATTTCGCGGGCCGTCTGCTCGAGCGCGTCCAGTTCAGCGTCGATATGGGCGCCAGGGGGCGGGAGAAGGGGCTGGCCCTCCTGAAAGTCGGTGAAGCTGAAACTCCGCGTGTAGGGAGTCGGCTGGCCCACGGTTCAGTAGCCGAGGATGACGCCGGTAGCCGTCGCCGCCGTGATGACCTTGAAGCAAACGGGGTGCCAGATGCCCGCGACGTAGTAATGCTCGACGGCATCCGTGTCGTCCACGCCGATGCCGGTCACGGTCCCGGCGACCGCCACTTGGAGGGCTCGCGGGTAGACCCCTTGGATGGCCTGCGACTGGGTGCCCACGGAAAGCGCCCGGAACCGGGTGAGCCCAGAAACTCTCTCGTGCGTGTCTGCCGCCATCTGCGTCTAGCCCCCGCCTGCCATATCCCGGCGCGAGGTATAGCATTGCTGATTTAGAAAATCAGCACAAATCTACAGCGTCAGCGAGCCGCGTCAGGAGAGGATCTTCCGGAATGACCAAGCGCCGATTACGCAGCCGTCCTCGTCGCCGCAGAAAAACTGCGGGCGGCCAGTGGATGCCGCGGTCACTTCATCTGCATAGACCCCCGGCACCATCCGTAGCTCTAAGGCAGTGGTGTTGCCGATTGCCGGGCCATTCCCAAGGCTCAGGCCGCCGCCGACCGAGACCAGTTCCCATTCGATGCGATAGGTCGCGCCAGCCTCGGCCGTGGGGGCGGCTACATTGGTGATGGTGCCGCTCGAGAATGCTGTCAGGGTGTTGGCGCCCGCGTTCTCGGTCCAGCCGCTGCCTGTCCAGTTGCCACCGCCGGCCGAAGTGCTGATGTCGGGACCGTAGGTGGGGCCGCCGCCGCCGCTCGGGGCCGCAATGACCGATGATTGCCCGATACCGATACCGACTCCGACGAGCATGCCACCCACTCCGCCTTTGATCGGGCTCATTGTAGCATCGTTGACCGATGCTGACCATTGTTGATCTAAAGGCGGCCGGGGTGTAGGCTCCTGGTGCTGCGGCTTCTTGGAGCGCCGTAAGGCGGTCGGCCCGCAAGGGCAACGATAAGCGGGATAAGGATTGGCGTAGCCGGTCGAGCTCCCGTCGCAGCGTCGGCGTCCGTGTTTGTCCGAGCGGACCCTGGCCGAGTGACCCGAGTTGCGGGTCTGGGCCGGCGGCATCCCGAAGCCGTCATCGGTCTCCATTTTTCGGCAATTACCGAAAAATTCGGCAATTCAGACGCGCACCGGAAAGCGGTGACAACCTGGTCGCAAAACTTTCGCTTTCCGAAGGGACCTGCATGATACAGGTGCCTAGGAATTCCAAGGGACTTGTCCCGACGAAATTCGTCGCAACCAAGTCGACGATGGCCAAGATGGGGGAACGGACCTCTGCCCGGCAAAATGTGTGCAGACGGCCAATATAAAAAATCGGTGATCGTCGCGGCACCCCCGCCGGGGGTAGGCCCCCTCCCGACCATCGGCCACCCCCTCGAAGGCCCTCGACCAGACTAGCCCACTGTGACTGCTACACACTGGCCGACGAGCCCATCCTTCGCAGTTTTCAGCCATTCTTCATCGGCCACGGTGGCGGTAGTGCGCAGGATCGGCGCACAACAGGGCCTAGAGCCTACCTACAGAGGCTGTACCTCTGGCTAGGACTCTTCCCTTTGTGTCCCTCTCCCTCTCCCTGTCTCTAGCGACAGAGCCGGGACAGCATCGGCAGTCCCATTGGCATTCCCGACGTCATCCCGTTGGGAGTCCGCAAGACGGACAGTCGGGCTCGCTCCGGTGCGAGCGGCCCGCTCCTCGACCTTGGCCACGAAACGCTCCAGCTCGTCTTCGGTCATTTCAGCTATGGGCTTGTCTGCAATGGCATCTTCCTGAGCGTCGAGCCCAGCGAGCCCGGCTACCCAGCGAGCAGCCTGGAAGCGTACCGAGGCTGGTTTGTCCTCCCCCATGAGCTCGATCATCGTCTTCACCGCCAGTCCGGCGCCCTCCAATCGGAGGATCCTGCGACGACGTTCTAGCAGAGCATTTTGGACCGCGTTGCTGCTGACAGCCTGATACGCGCCACTCGCATGGGCATAACCGGCAATCCGTCCGGCTTCGGGAATGCTCTTGCCCTGTAATAGGGCTTCCACAATTCCCTCCTGCCTGTCGGTCAGTGTTCCCACCTTACCTATTGCCGTCATCGCCCTGCTGCCTCCTGTAGGTGTGCCCCGCTAAAAGTGTTGACTTTTGTTGATTGCGAGCGCATCTGTCCCCGCCTTGTCGATTTCTGCTTACCACAGGAACCGACAAAAGCCGACACTTCTCAGGGGATAGCTGCCATGAAACACTTTTCGCCCGCCGAGCTGGAAGCCGCTGAGGCGCGCAAGATGGCCCTTTGGAATGCGGGCAAGTCCAACCGCGAGATAGCCCGCTTGCTGGGTCTCGACCCTTCCACCATCAGCCGTTGGAGGTCCAAGCGCGGCCTTCCCTCCCGCACTGGTCGCGGTGTCCCTCACCCTCCCGAGATACGGGCCAAGGTTGAGGCTCTACTGCTTACCGGCAAAGCCACGCGGCAGGTAGCTGAAGCTCTGGGGCTGACGAAAAGCTATGTCAGTGACGTCCGGAAAAAGATGGCCCCCGATGATCGGCTTCTTCCCCATGGCGGCCAGCGCGGCTGTAGGATGGCGAAAGACAATCCCCTGTCGCCGTTCACGGACGCCCTCTACGCTCGGATAGCTGCAGCCGTCCCCTATGGCATTCCCGCCGATCTTCGCGATGACATTATCAGCGAGGTCTATGTAGCGATCCTCGAAGGGGAGCTTGCCGAAGCCGACATCGAGCGGACCATGAGCAAGTCCATCGGCAAGGGCTATTCGCGCCACGCCAGCATGTTCGGGCCGCTGAGCCTCGATCAACAGCGCGGGTCCGATGACGATGGTTTCACGCTCATGCAGTTCGTGGCCGATCCGCGAACCGACTTTGAATTCGACCTGGCACTCCATCGCGGCCTTGAGGCCCGCCGCGCCGCTCTCTCCGCGTGATGCGACCTGGGGCGCGGGGTTCTGCTCTCCGCGCTCCTAGCCGCACCAAGCGGGACAGGAGAGTTCACATGAAATTGTCCGTCATCCTCGCCGTCGCCGCGCTCGCGGCCTGTTCCACCGATCCGGCGCCCAGCGGCACTGGTAGGCTCGCCACCGACGCCAATCCCGCCGGCGGGCCCGTCAACGCCATGCTTCCGCCGAAGCCCACAACCTTCTGGATTTGGCCGGACATGGCCCATGCGCGGAAGTGGGCCAACGACCACCCGCGCTCGCGCATCTGCTTCTACAACACCCCGGACGGTCCCGCGACGGCAGGATGTCGCAGCGTTCGCGTCCCCGTCGATAGCGAGGCGATGGCGAAGGAATTGAGCGGCGACCGCTACCTTGGCCGTGACTTCGACTGCCTCGAATTCATTCCAAAGAAGATGCTCCTTCGGACCTGCCCCGGCGAGTTCCGCGAACTGCGAAGGCCCGACAGCGCCACCATCACGATGCGCTGATCCTGCTCCGATCCGAGGGGTGGGAAGTCCGAGCATCATGCTCGCACCTTGCGCCCCTCCAATCGGGACAGACCCGCAGAAGGAGAGAGCTATGCAAGACAAAGCGCCTACGGCTGCGCCACGCCGCACCGTTTGGGACGTCGTGAAGACGTGCCTGCTTCCCGATTTCCGCTTCCAGCGCGACTTCATGGTGGAGAGCAGCGATCTTGTCGACATCGCCCGCTGCTGGTTTTGGGAAGTCGAGTGGCTGGGCTTCCATTTCCAGATGGCTGGCGGTCGCTTCCAGCCCGGTCAAGAAAGGACCGGCGCATGAAAGCCGCCCTCGCCATAGCCGACCTCCCGAAGGAGTCGGCCAACCTCTACAGCGCCAGCCTCAACGGCGATTGGCTGGGGATCGGCACCGCCGACGAACTCCGCTCCTACATTGCCGAGGGGACCATGCCCCCAGCCGACGAATTGCGGTTCCGCCTCGAATGGGAGGCTCCGCGATGAGCAGACGGAGCAACCATCCAGCGCAGCTCGACTGGCTGACTTTGGCGGAAGCGCCTTTGCTTCCATTCACTGCTTCAAAGAGCCCCGCACAGACCCCCGAAGCGGCCCCGCTTTTGATGCCGAGGCGAGGCCCCGACTTCCGGGAAATTGTAGCACAGGAGACTGCAAAACGCTTGTACGAAATCGCTCTGGCGGGCGATCATTCGGCATGTTTCATGGGCTGCCCGGCCGCGCTCGAAGACGTCCGTCCGCTCCACGAAGCGGCTGTTGCGCTGGCGGCCGAGTTGAAGATTCCGGAGCCTGTCGCGGCGATCGGCGGCGGGCGGAAGGCAAGGCTGAGCGCCCCCCTGTTCCTCGAAATCCTGCCAACCCGGGATGAGGACCGGGCGAACCCGCATCCGGGCGAGGACAGCGCGACTGTGGGCGAGCGGATCGTCCGTGCCCGGCTTGCCCGTGTCGCGCTCGATGCCGCTTGGGTGAAGGCTCTAGGCGACGGCTCCGAGTTCGTGGAGCCGAACGCCAAGCGCCTGATGGCACAGGCTATCGAGGCGATGGAGCTCGACCGGGACGCACAAGGCCGGGTAGTCCAAGTCACCCTCACAATCGCCGCGCTGGCTGGCGCCTCTACCCTGCATAGGGTGCATGTGGCCGAGGCGCTGAGTTATTGCCGGTCGCCAAGGCAAGAGCAGCCGCTCGAGCCGGACCCCCAGCCCGAACCCGACCCGGAGCCTGAGCCCGAACCGCTTCCCGATCCGGTTCAGGCGCTGGCTGAGCAAGAACCAGCTGTCGATTGGCCCGAGGGGGCCGTGCGGGCGAGCGACCCCATCCACGCGGGCGATGATCGGCCCTACTGGAAGACTAGCGCCTATCGATTCAGCGGTGAGATCCTTGCCTGGAAAGACGGATGCCGCCCCATCGAGTTGGTCATTCGAGGGGTCCGCACCGTCGTTTCCTTCGGCATGGGCTTTGCGACCCATGCGATAGACCCTCCCGGTTCGCCCTACTGGAGCGACACCGGCTTTCGCAGCTTCACCTGCTGCACAACGACCGACCCCGAGGAAGTCCGGGCCATCATCGAAGCCTACATCGATGCGCCCGCCAAGGACGGCAACGGTTGCGGGGGTGTGCTGAGCCCATGGTGGACGATGGCTGTTCGTCAGCTTCGCCAGCACCGGGGGTTCATATCTCAGCACCACGAATATGCCGAACGCTCAGCCGAGCAGGGCATGAAGTGGGAGGCGCAAGTTCGGGATGAGGGCTTCGACCCCGACGTCGTGGCCCCATGGCCCGCCAAGGCGCGCCAGAAGGCGCTTCTCTGAGCAACCAAGCGGGAGGGAGAAAGGTATATGCAAAATGACCATGTTCCTCTGGCTGGCGCTTCTCGGAGGCCTGACCCTGGTAGGGATGATCTACGCTCGGATGAGAGGGTGAAGCACGTGCCCGAGCGCTGCGGATGTGCTGAATGTCGCAAGCTGGATCGTCGTTGGCCCGCCGACGGCTATCAGCTCAGGCTCATCGACGGCGGTGCGCAGAATGTCCCGACTGATGCGGAGGCCGCCCGAAGCCTCTTCGACCTCGCGGGCATGCCGGTCATCCCGAGGCGAAGGGCTCGTTTCGACTAGCGGCTGCTCGGCTTGCGGTCGCGCCACCGGCCCGCGTTCCGGATTCGGGGCGCGGGCCTTTTCACAGCCTCGCCCCCATGCCCTGCAGAGCACTCATCCCAAGGGCTATCAGTGCAAGCAGCACGGCGAAGGTCAGCGCCGGCCACAGGTAGCTCCGAGCATCGTCACGCATCCTTTTTGGAATCCGGATAGCCATGGCGATGGCCGGCACGGCGGCGATGATCGCTGACGGCAGGGAGGCGACATAGGAGCCGAAGGGCAGGACCGCCCAGGCCAAGCACGATCCTGAAACAAGCAGCGCGACGATGAACACGACCAGCGGCATGGGACACCCCTCGCCGCGGCCATAGCATCACGTCGGCGCCCTGGCCTAGATGGGCTATTCGGATTTCGGTTGAGCTGGTCGGTAGAGCCAGGTCTGAATGGTCTGCGTCCGCCCCGGATATCGGCCATGTGGATATTCGATTGGCACCTTCTCGCGGGTCACAAGATCCTTGTCGACCAAGCGCGAAAGCGGAGTCGTGAGGGTGGCCTTGGGGCGGCCCAAGGCATCGGCAATCTCGCTGATGATTAGCGGACGCCCAGCCTTCTCGATTACGTCCAGCACGGCCCGCTCTCGATGTGGCTCCGGGATGTGGCCAGCCAGCCGAGCGACACGGCTGTCCCTCTCGACCTCTTGTCGCAGCGCCTCGACCGGCACGTTCGCCCATATCTGGTCGTCAGCGCAGCCGGTCAGGACGTCGGGGTCATCGTCGTCGGTCATCAATCCTAGTCTCCAGAAAGTCGCGCCCGGAAGGCGAGCGTGGCCGCAGGGCTCAGATAGCGCGGCGGATTGATCTCGAGCTCAGCAGCCATCCTCTTCCCCCAGGCAAGCAGGGCCTCCTTCGCCTGCCGACGACGGAGCCGGTTGCGGCAGGTGCGCCACCGTCTCATCGGATCCACCGGCTGTCGTAGTTCGTGATGTCCAGCCTGACCCGCTTCCAGTTGCGGCATATCAGGACCCTGGTCCGCACCCCGCCCATCTCGGTCCAACCCCATGCCGTCTCCCCGAGCGACCAGCCGCAGCCCTTCCCCGGCAGAGCCGAAACGTGATGGAGAGGTGGCGATCCGGAGAGGGCGAGGTCGCGGGACAGGATAGCGCCCCAATGGTCGGCTCGCTTCTCGGCGAGGGCGATGTAACCGCTGACCATGCCGGCCAGTGCGGCGAGGGCGAGGTTCCGAATCATTGCCCGCCTCCCGCCCGCCTCAGCGCGAAGAAGGCATCGAGGCCCGCTGCCGTCTCCTTGTTGCCCTCCCGGACGAACATCGCGCCGAGGCCGATCAGCACGGCGTAGTCCTCGTGTTCAAGCAAGGGCGCGATGCGGGTGAGAACGTCGGCAAAGTTCTGTGCTGCTGCGACTGCCCAAACCGGCTCGTCTGGAAGCATCTTCTCCACTTGCTGCATTCGGCTGATGTGAAGAACCCAGTCGGGGTTCTCGTCCCAGTTGGGACCGTCGTCGTCGGTGATGCCGCTGATGTCCATTTATGCTGCCTCCGGAGGTTCGGGTTCATCTTCCAGCGCAAGCGATCGGCGGAGCTGCTCCCTCAAGCGCTGGCCCTCGCGAGCGAGTTCAGCCCGACGGCCCGGAAGATAGGCGGGCGGCAGCTGCTTCTTGGGCCTTAACGGAACGACCTTGCCGCTCATGCCCATCCACTCCCCGATCCCGGTCCAGACGTGATTGGCGCCGCGCACGCCCTCATAGCCGTAGCGCTCCACCGCTTCGTCGTAGACCTGGGACATGATGTTGCCCTGGTCATGCGAGGCAAGCCGCCGGCCGAGCTCCCGGAGCGCTTCATAGGCCTGCATGTTCTCGTCGGACGGCTCGGCAAGCTCGCTCATCGAGTAGAGCCCTGCCGGATTTCGGGGGCGAGTGTTCCAATAAGCCATGGCGGCCCTATGAACCTCGTCGGCCAACGCGCCGATTTCCTCGTTGCTCACGCGGCTATCTCCTCGGGCTGATCGTCGGCCCAATCGGTGCCGACGCGGGTAGGAATGTGGACCCGGATTTGCGGGGGTCCGTTGCGCATCACCGCGTTCATGTGGGCGCAGTGGTATGCCGCTGCCTGCCCGCCGAACTTCGGATCGTTGTCGCCGAAGACGTGCAGCTCCACGACGTCGGCAGGCGCTCGGAATTTGCCCAGCAGCGTGGAGTTCGTCGCCGCCCAGCAAGGTAAGCCGAACCGCCGCGTCACGGCGAGGGCGGTTTCGAGTCCTTCGGCTATGCCCAAGCGACCGAGGTGCGACCCCAGACGGACGGCCGATCCGTCCGGAATAGTGCCCGCCATCACCTTCCGCGGGGTTTCCATGCGAGCCTTGGCCGCTCCCTCAAGATAGGTGCGGTGGATGTTGACAGGCTTCCCGGAGCGATCGGTGATCCTCGCCAGCATGGCAGCGAGGCGCGTTTCGGTTGGATGCCCGACGACATCCGCCGAAGCGCAGAACCGGAGTTCGGCAGGGTAGGGGCCCGGGAAGCCTCTGCTGAGCAGATAGGCGGCGGCTTCGTCATCCCCAATCGGTGCCGAGGCGCGCCATAGGTCGTTCATGGCCCGCCGCGCCGCTGCAGGATCCATTTGCCTGGGAGGGGCGCTGGCGACTGCTTCACCGAGGCGCTCCCGGATTTGCTGGGCGGCTTGCGCGAAGCTCAGGTTGGAGTGAAGCAGCAAAAGCTTCATCCCGTCGCCGGCACCGCATTGATTGCAGATCCACGTCCCCCGGCCGTCCTTATTGTCGAAGCGGAACCGGTCTTTACCCCCACCGCAGATCGGACAGGCGCAGTGCCGCCCGCTAAGGCAGGCTTCGGGAATTCCGAACATCGGCAGGATCGAGCGCCACTTGTTGCGAGCCTGTTCGGCGATTTCAGCCATGGGCACTCTTCCCCTTGGCGTGGCGGATCATCTGACCGGTGACGTAGTTGCTGACCTCCTGCGTCACTTGGGCTCTAGCCTGTCGGTCCAAGCCCTCGGGCCAGTGGCCGAACTTCCGCTTGAAGATTTGCGCTGGCCAGCCGGGTGCGTAGGTCCGCGTCCCGGCGATCGTGTTGAGCTGTGCCAGCCAGCTTTGCTGTTGCTCGCGGGTCGGCGCCGCCTTGCCCTTGCCCTTGCCTTTGGTGATCTGGACGAGCTCGCCCTCAGCTTCCTCGAGCTTCGACGTCCTCTCGGGCTTGAAGCCGCAAGCCGGACACTCCTGAACCTTGGCCGGCTTGAGGAAGGAGCACTTAGGGCATTCCTTCGGCGTAGCTGGCTTCGGCGCCGGGGCCTGCTTCTCACCCTTCTTCGCGGTGCATAGGGTCGGGTGGCTGATGTCGGTGACGAAGCCGAGCCGCTGGGTCGTGTCGCTGTGGTCGAGGATGATGCAGTCCGGGATGCCCTCGTTGACGCGAAGCCCGCGGCCGATCATCTGGACATAGAGGATTTCGCTCTTGGTCGGACGCGCCAGGATGATGCAGCGGACGTCCCAATCGACCCCCGTGGTCAGCACCCCGACGTTGCACACCACATCGAGGCGGCGGGCCTG